>Ga0114968_10001107_pt1 | contig 20419 bp, 17 predicted proteins | sample M_130807_EF_Meta_FD_87020 | JGI IMG/M metagenome (GOLD analysis project Ga0114968, IMG submission 87020) | Freshwater microbial communities from Lake Montjoie, Canada to study carbon cycling - M_130807_EF_MetaG | ecosystem: Environmental > Aquatic > Freshwater > Lake | place: Lake Montjoie...
GTTTTCAATTGATTTGTTAGCTGTAACGCAGGCGCACTAATTGAATTTGGTACGAGAAAATAACTCAACTCTTCAAGCCGTTGAAGTGAATCATCTACGGGTTCACTCAGCGTTGCCATGCTGGCACCTATGGCCGTTGCCAATTGCGGATTGATGACTTCGCCACTGGAAACCTTGATTTGTCGCAAATCATTTTCCAGTTCAGTTGTACTGTCCAGAATTTGATCAAGGGAAGCAGTGACAGCTCTGACTGCTTTCGGGCTATTGCCAAGGGCTGGAATCTTTGAGGTCAGCCACCAAATCGGCCCGGTCACCAAATTATGTGCCTTATTTGCATGTACTCGGCTATTACCTAGCGTATCTGCCAAAATGACCGGCTGATCTAAGGCGTCTACGCCAACAATTCCGGAAATCTCCAATCGAGCTGCTGCTAATTCGCGGGCAGCTAGGACGCCGGTTACACCCAACCAGCTAATACAAAACAGCAGACCTAGCAGAAGGCCTCGCACCAAATTCGCTCGTAAAAATGAGGCGACTTTTCTTGAAAGGGTCATGAAATATTCCATGCTCGCGGGCCATTTTGTTTAAGAGGTAGAACAGGGAAGTCGCCTTGTGGCTGCGTATCACCAGCAACCGTCCGTGTTTTGACTTTTTCGACTGATGGTGACGCCAGTAAAGCCTTTCTGGCTAAAAACAAAACACGCATCGCTTAAACCTCACAAAAATCAATAACTGGTACATCTTACGCTCTATTGCTTGATGCCTATCCAAAGCGGCATCGAAAAGTTATGTGAGCAACGTTGGTTGTATGACGGATACATGAAAGGCACCTATAAAGATTTATTTCTGTTTAACGTTATTTCTTTGCACTAACTATTCAAGTAACTTTTCGCAGCTTAAATCGGCTCGCAAGTGCTGTTACCGCAACGCCAATTTCTACTCCGGCATAGTTTAAAACAATGTCAATTAGCTCTGCAGATCTTCCATATCCGATTACGAATTGACTCACTTCAATCGAAATTGTTAACAATAGCAGCGAAATTCGAGTGTTCGTGCTTCCAACGAGTGAGCTCAAGGCAACTGAAATCGGAATAAACAACAAGACGTTTCCAACTGGGTCTTGCCAAGCCAGTCTTGTGTTGGCTAAGGCATACCAGGTAGACCCTGGGCCTTGAAACACTTGAAAGGTAAAGGGATTCTGTTGCAAATCGGACACCGGAGTGAAAGTCATGACAAAAATCAGGATTAGGCTGACGCAAGTGCCGTATAGGAGTAAAAACTTTGCTATTCGCGGGCTCTTATCTCGAATCAGATCGATTACTACTAACCCAAGAAGTATTCCCGCAATTAGAACACCCACGGTCAAAAATAGGTGATCGACATAGAATTCCCAGATTTGGTTCATGGGTACTGAGTCTAAGTCATTTGTATCAACCTGAACCGTGACACAATTATGACGGCACCAACTTTCAAACAGGAGCTCGCAGCTTGTATACCTACGTTAAACGCATACTAGATGTCGTTGTTGCTTCCCTGGCAATCATGCTGCTCTCCCCTGTACTCGCGATCGTTTACATTCTTTCAAGAGTGAAATTCGGTAAGCCTGTTTTGTTCAAGCAATTGAGGCCAGGTATGCACAGTGAACTATTCACGATGATTAAGTTTCGAACTATGACAAATGATTGCGATGCGGATGGTGAACTTTTGCCTGATGATATACGAATGACCAAGTGGGGATCATTTCTAAGGACTTCAAGTTTGGATGAGTTACCCGAATTATGGAACGTGCTCAAGGGAGAAATGAGCATTGTTGGTCCGCGTCCGTTGCTCGTTGAATATCTTCCGCTTTACTCGAAAGAACAAGCTCGGCGACATGAAGTTCGCCCAGGCATCACCGGTTTAGCCCAAGTCAACGGACGTAACGCAATTTCTTGGGATGAAAAATTTGCACTTGATGTTGACTACGTTAACTCTCGAACTTTTAGCCTTGATATGAAAATCATTTTGCAGACATTCGCTAATTTGATTCGAAAAAGTGACATCTCTGCACCTGGCGAGGCGACCATGCCACATTTCAAAGGAAACGTTAGTGCCTGACTTCGTAATCATCGGAGCCGGCGGACACGGCCGAGAAGTACATGATGTTTTTATCGCTTTACAGTCGACTGATGCGATGAAGGACATGAACTTTTTGGGCTTTATTGATGATGGTAATCCGAACATTGAACTATTGAAATCTCGTGGGTCACAACTTCTTGGAAACTCCGGGTTACTGCATTCATTACCGGGTGTCCATTACGTTGTCGGAATCGGTAATCCACAAGTTCGCGCCAAGCTGGCCGAGGAGGCAGACTCCTATGGACTCATTGCACATACCCTTGTCCATCCGAATTCCAGTTTTGGTCAAAATGTTGTAATCGGGGCTGGATCGGTTATCTGTAGTTTTGTAAGCGTTACCTCAGATGTGAATCTAGGTAGTCATGTCCACCTAAACCGCAACTGCACCATAGGGCATGACACGATCGTCGGAGACTATACATCTGTCCATCCACTTGCAAGCATCTCAGGAAATGTGCGAATTGGAGATAGAGTTTTAATTGGAACACACGGTGTTGTTCTACAAAATCTAAGAATCAACTCTAACTCAATCGTAGGCGCAGGTGCGGTGGTAACGAAGGATGTTGAACATGGGAAAACTGTGGTTGGAGTTCCAGCAAAGTGAATTTCAGAAAGACCTGATTGATTCTGTGGGAAAAGTTAATGATTCAATGGCGATGTTTTTGAAGATGGAGCAATACTTAAATCAACGAAAAATGGAACTCCAGGCAGCAAGCCTCGCGAACTCTTGCTAGACATCATCTTCAAGCTATAGCCCTACTCAATGCTTGTGCGGAGGGTACCGTGCATCAAGCCGCTATCGTACCTCGCCCAGAACAGTGCCTCGCTACCCAGGGATTTACTATTCAGATTCGGCGGACATAAACCATTCATGCGTGGCTAATAGTGCTTTGTTAAAATCAGTCTTAGTCAACTCACCAAACATTGTCTGCAGGAGACTCGTGTCAGCTTGCGAGTGAGGAACGTCTCCCACTCGCGGGGCTTCGAATTTTATTTCTAGGGGTTGCCCATGAATTTGTTCTAAAGAACCACATAGTTCATTCAAGGTAACTCTCGAGCCAAATGCCAAATTTACTGCTGACTCAGATGAAACTCGCTTAACTGCGGCCCGCATCAAGATTTCTGTTACATCATCTACAAAGGTAAAGTCTCGCGACTGGGATCCGTCACCAAAGACTATTAGTGGATTCTTGGACTTTATATTTGAGAGAAATGCTGGAATTACTGCCGCATATGCATGACCGGCCCTCTGGTTAGGGCCAAAAACGTTAAAAAACCGGAAAGGGAGTACTTCTAAACCATAACTCTTCTGCCATGACAGAGCGTAGTGTTCTGCTGCAAGTTTGCTGACTGCGTACGGACTAATTGGTGATGGAGTCATCTCTTCAGATTTAGGTAATTTTGGATTTGATCCATATACAGATGAGGATGAAGCCAAAACCACGTGTGCGCCAGAATTTCTAGCTGCCTCGAGAACATGAAGTGTGCCTGTTACGTTTGCTTCATGGCTGGCAAGTGGGAACTTGATTGATCTTGGTACCGAAGGAATAGCGGCAAGATGGATGATGCAGTCCACATCGGACGATACCTCTATCAAGAAATCCAGATCAAGAATGCTTCGGTGACAAAATCTTGCGTCAACACCTGATAAAGATGACCTATATCCTGTCGAAAGATCATCGATGATGATCACGTCATTGCCATTCTCAACCAGCTTTTGAGCGAGATTAGATCCAATAAATCCCGCGCCACCTGTAACAAGAATTTTCATTCTTAAAGCGTAGCACAATTAGAAATTCATTATTTTCGAGCAAGTGAGATGAGCAAATCTACATAATTATTTACAGAAACATACTTAACTTTATCTGGCAAAATATTTCTTTTGCGGTCTCGCTCAATAGCCTCGATGGCTCTCACCCATTCATTTGCAATAGGGGAGTCACAAATATGTGTTGCATAAATCGCTGAATCACCAACTGGAGAGGACAAAACGAAGCATCCCTGCGAACGCGCCTCAAGTAACACCATAGGCAGACTTTCACTAAGAGAAGTGTGGAGTAGCAAGTCGAGAGATTGGTAATCTTCAGGAGTAAGTACATGGCCTGCGATAACTTCTGATTGATTTGTCAAATCACATTTCTCTAAATCCGCTTGGATTTCTCCTCCAGAGTTTGTGAAAATTCTTAATTCAAAGTCGATTTTTTCCTTCAGAACAGAAAGTACTTCTATCGCAAATTTATGATTCTTTTCCGGTCTGTTGTTTCCTACTATCCCCACCGTCAGCACATGATCGTGATTTCTATCGGGTATTTGTGTGTTCTGCCATAGATCTCCTAGTGCACTTATTGCAGTCACTACTTCAACTCGATTTTTGTATTTCTCGCGTGCGTGAATCGCAGCTGAATTAGAATTTGCAATTACTAGATCTACCCACCTACCAGTTTTTCTATCAATCAATTTTTCAAAATAGTTCCCGCTACGATCCAATCCATTCTGGGCACTCCAGACTTTGTTAACTAGTCCAAGCATGCGAATGAAGCGGAGTGGGACGCCCGCTCTCGAGCCAAAGTGCCAGTTGATTTCGCCCGGAATTGTAGTAATGAAATATAGAATTTTTATGGGGTTTGTCGAATAATGGACTCGTGCTCCAGCTCTCTCCATGCTTTCAATGAATAGGTTGCTTTCGGCACAGTTATGAATGCTCGTTACGGAGTGACCGTTTGCCACTAAATGGCGACAGGCCTCGATCATCCGCCGCTCGGTCCCTCCAATGGATTTTGTCACTCCCCAAACAAACTTAAAGCCTATTGTTTTCGACATGTATCATGATCCCTTAGTGTTGGAATCTATTTTTGATTCTGATACAGCAGAGTCTTGATAGCACCATTTTCTAATTCTAAAAGTATGTCTGAATCCTTTAGCGTGTGCGTCCGATGAGCTATGCAAAAAGTTGTAACCACCCCACGCAGATTAAACACAGTTTTCATAATGTTTGCCTCAGTTTCGTGATCAAGCGACGATGTAGGTTCGTCGAGAATCATGATCGTCGGACGGGAATACAATGCTCGCGCAATTCCAACTCTCTGCCTCTGACCCGCGCTTAATAACTTCCCCCGCTCTCCTACTGAAGTATGCACACCTTTCTCAAGGCTACTTACAAATTCATGAAGGTCCGCGTCCTGTAATAGCTTTTTCAAATCTTTGGCATCAATTGGCTCGCGGCCAAACTGAATGTTTTCAAGTAGGGAGGTGTCAAGAATAAACACATCTTGTGGAACAAAAGACACACCGTGATCCTCAGATAAGTCAATTACTTCACCTGATACAAGAGTTAACTTCACTTTCCCGCTTGTTGGGCGCAGTAAAGAAAGCACTATGTTAGCTAGCGTCGTCTTGCCCGAACCAGACTGCCCCATGATTCCAACAAAACTTCCAAATGGAACCTTAAATGATATTCTCTCCAAAGATGGTCTCTGGCTGCCTAGATACTGGAAGTGCACTTCGTCAAATACTATTTCCTTGAATTGGGGTAGAAATTTTTGACTTTTCCCTATGGAGTCAATTCTTATGTCGGACAGTTCGGAATTAATTTCGCTTGCCAACGATATGCCGAATCTGATTTGCCCTAGGTAATTGATTGCTCGAGAAATTGAGGGCAAAATTCGCATTGCTGCAATGATGTATAGACCGACGAGTGGAATCAAGTCCGAACTACTGTCAGATTGAATTAGGCCAGTAATTGCAACCATAACAGTTAGGTAGAGGACTACTTCCATTAAGGTTTTGGGGTATTCAAGCAAAATACTTAGCCGCGCCTTGGCTGCAAGCCTAAGTGAACGAGAAACATGGACGAGTTCCAAATGTTTTTCGCGAACATCGTAAACGGTTAATTCCCGTATTCCCGTGAGCAGTTGTAACGCTTCTTTGAACAGGTTGTTCGTCGCTGTGCTTGAGTCATTACTTGCTTTTGAGATTTTCGCCTTTGAAGCAAAGTTAAACAGCGCCATCAAGACCACTGCGTAGAAGCCTACGGTTAGCCCGACCGTGGGATTCACAACAATCAAAGCGGTTACTAGACCAACAAGCAGGGATACTTCTGTAACTAAGCTTACAAAACCTACTAAACCACTTGTTGTTAACTGATCTACACTAGAAATGTTTCGCGACAGGAGCTTCGAGCTGTTGTTTTCAAGATGGAAACTGTAATCAGCAAACGTGTATTTTCGCAGCATTGAGTCGCCCAGTCGCAACTCAGCTTCACTTGAGGCCCGAAACCACCATCTGCGAAAGACAAAGTTTAGGACTGAGCGCACCACGATAGTCCCTGACGCAAAGATAGCCAAGAGCACCGGGGAAACACTTATTGAAGCTACCTGGATGTCTTGAATGTTGGATTTCGAAGAATTTGTTATTAAGAGAAGAACCGGATAAAGGGCAACGATGGAAATGAAGTCAAGTAACCCCAGCATTGATGATAGCAACGAGGCTATGACAAGTGACTTTTTTGTTTTTTGATCATAAAGCTCGAGGACTCCAGAAAACCCGCTCAATTCTTAACCGATTCCGAAACATCCGCTGCTTCATTAAATAATCGTAAGTATTCCTCAACGCAAAAATTCCAACTAAATCTTTGTACTGATATTTTTGCATTCTGTGACATTTTTTCTCTCGCTTCTGACTCTTTTATCAAAAAGTCTATTGCACGTGCGAGACTTGGGGCGTCGCTAGGTGGAATAAGCAGGCCGTTCACGCCATGTTGTATTAACTCAGGATTACCTCCAACTTGACATGCGACAACGGGTAAACCTGCAGCCAACTCTTCAAGTATTGCGTTAGATAATCCTTCTTTCTCAGATGGATGGATCGCAAATTGAGCCTCTTGGAGGTATAACTCAACATCTATCGGCGATTCAGGGAAAACTAAATAATCTAGCACCCCTGTTTCCTCTGCGAAATCTTTGATTAGCTGTCTACCTTCTTCCCCTGCTCCACACAGCACGATGGTTAGAGTGTTTTTCGTGAGTGCTAATGCCTCCACTAGTGTTTCGTGTCCCTTGTAAGATTTGAAATTTGCAACCACAATCGCGCTCGGCGGTTGTTTTGTAACATCACTCTTCCATGCAGGAATCACTAGCCCATTACCAATCACTTGACATTTATCAGAGTCAATCGAATTTAATTCAATGTCTTTGTCACACAATATTTGTGAGTTGTAAACTATCTTGTCGGCGCTTTGTAGGCCCCTTCTGTAAAGGTGGCTCGTCAGCGTTCCTTGAGAAACTTCCCCACGCACAGCGGCGATTTTATAGATACCGCCGCGCATCGGAATTACACCAAATCCAAGCGCAACTGTAGTTTCGAGCCAGAGATAAGCGACCTTTGGTTTCTCTCTCCAAATGAGTAGCCCCCACCTGAGCAGTCCCAAAAAACCCTTCAATGTGTTTGATGAAGGAATAAATCTAAATCGACCGGCGCTTAATCCTGAAAACTTATGTTCACTCCAAGTTACATTTGTTCCCAATAATTCATCCTCAAGTGGACCAACGTGCGACATGAAGGATACGTGTACTTTTAGTCCTAAGTCAGAAAGTTTCTTGGCAAGTGAGACTAATTGAATCTCTGCGCCGCCCCGCTCGCCACTTCCAATACTGAATAAAACATCAATCCGCTTACGAGTTTTGGGAGAGAAAAACCTCACTTGTTATACCAAATTTGTAGCATTAATAAAGCCCACAATCTACTTCCATATCCCTGATTTTTCCTCTGTTCTTCTATCATTCTTCGGATCTCTTCTTTTTCAAAAATTGTGTGCAGAGAAGAATTAGAGCTCAAAAGTAGGTCTCTGAGCATATCTTGGAGCGGACCTGCCAGCCATTCTTCACGCGGTATTGCAAATCCTTGTTTCGGCCGATAAATCAAATCTTGTGGAAAAACTGTGCTCAGGGCTTTTTTCATTATGTATTTACCAGTGCCTTGATTTATCTTCAGCTCACTCGGTAGGCCCGCCGCCCACTCTACAAACGCCGTATCTAGAAATGGGCTTCTTGCTTCCACTGAATTTGCCATCGTCATCATATCAACTTTAGGCAAAAGATCCCCTGGAAGATAGGTTGCATAGTCAATTGCCAAAAGTTTATCCACATCGTTCAATTTTTCTAGTGCGCTCCACCTCGACTGCAACAACAAATAACTATCAAATTCGCGAAGTTGCAATGCGAAATCAGGTCTGTAAAGACGGGTTCGACTTTCTGGATTAAAGTACGAAATTCTTCGCGCATACTGCAAGCTGGGGTCTTGTATTCGACCTAACTCACGGCTTTTATTTATGTGGGCCGCGATCTTTACGGGAATCTTGCTGATATTAGATCTTGTCAGAAATGCCCTATTTTTGGAAAAATTTTGTTTAGACGCTTTCGATAAAAATGAATTAGTCAAGTATCGGTTATAGCCTCCAAATGCTTCGTCGCCGCCATCTCCATTTAGAGCAACTACTACTTCTCGTTTGGCAATTTCCGCCACACAAAATGTGGGTATTGCAGATGAGTCGGCAAATGGTTCATCAAAGTACCCTGAAACACGCTCAACAAGGTCTCCGATGTCTGGAGAGATTACAAATTCGTGATGGTTGGTTCCTAAAATTTCTGCAACTCTTTTTGCGTGTGGAAGCTCATTAAGGTACGGCTCGTTTTCAAAACCAATGGAGTAGGTATTGACTGGCCCTTCTGCAGCCTCAGTCATGGCCCACGCGACCGCAGAACTATCCAACCCTCCAGATAAAAAGGCACCCACTGGTCTTTCGCTAATCAAGCGGGTTCGAGTCGAGCGAAGCAAATGTTTCTTAAATTCATCTATCGCTTCGACTTCAGAAATATCTATTTTTTTCTCAAAAAATTCATTTACGTCCCAATATTTTCTGGTGATAGCCGTGGAGCTTTGCCATACCAGTATTGAGGCAGGCGGAAGTTTGTAAACGTTTTTGTAAATAGTCCAAGGATCTGGAACGTATTGGTAAGTCAGGTATAGATCGATTGCCTCCGGATCAACCTCTCGATCGATTAGCCCTACTGCGACGAGAGACTTAAGTTCCGATGCAAAAACTAAAGAATTGCTAGAAACTGCATAATATAGGGGTTTCTTTCCAAACCTATCTCTTCCAATTATGAGTTTTTCGCGCTTTATATCCCATAATGCAAACGCAAACATTCCGTCTAAGTGCGAGACAAAATCTTCTCCATACTCTTCATATAGGTGCACTATGACTTCCGTGTCTGAGTTTGTTGAAAATGAATGTCCTTTTTGATGAAGCGTATTTCTAAGCTCTCGAAAATTATATATTTCACCGTTGAGGACAGTAACAACATCTCTATTTTCATTAAATATTGGCTGATTCCCGCCACTAACGTCAATGATTGCTAGCCGGCGCATTCCAAGAAGTGCACGATTGCTTTGGAAGTAACCCTCTCCATCTGGACCTCTATGCTTAATCTGGTTACACATTTGCTTAAGTAGCCAAGTTGGATCTGGGTGTTCTATCCCGACTGCTCCGACTATTCCGCACATGTCAACTCATCCCAACTGATTCAAACACATCGACATTTGATGTTAACTCAGGTTTTTTGCCTAAATTGGTATTAAAAGTCAAGCCTAAAACCATTACGTAAAGAAAGCTGACTACTGGAAAGTTAATCCAGACAATTGAGAAGGAGGATGCAGCAATCGCAGCAACTGGTCCAATAAGCAGTTGATTCTTGGTCTTGGCGCACTTGTAAAGTGCATATGCCATCGCGATAAAAAATAGCAATGCACTAATAATTCCTGAGGAGCTGAAAAATTCAATGTATTGATTATGGCTACTCATGAAATACCCAGTTAACATGTAGATGTATTCTGCCGTTTGACCTGAACCAACCCCAAGAAAGAAGTTTTCTCTCCCAACCGCTAACCCAGATTTTGCCGCAAGCAACCTAATCTCACGGCTTGATTGCAGTTCCAAGCTAGATCGCGTTACGAATGATGCAACAAGCGAGGCAACAAAGTACCCCGAAATTAACACAAGTACCGTTTTCAAGTTCAAACCCCGCAACATCAATACTGCAGTTATTCCAATCGTGACAGAAAGGATTGCACCTTGCGACTGTGTTCGAATCAAAACTATCGCAAAAATGACTAGCATCGTAACGGCCAAGAGCACATTTATAACCGAGTTCCGACTCAGCAACTTTTGAACGACAATTACTGCTGCGGGTGCAACCATTAAACCAACACCATTTGCAGTTTGTCCAAAGACGCTTTCGGTTCTTGACTCGATGTAAGAGTTGTTTGCTAGGACCCAGAAAGAGATGAAGGTTGCCCCAGACAAATAGACTCTCAAGGCACTTTGGACGCTTATCAATCCAGAACTCGCCACAAAGAACATGCCCAGTGTTGCGACGGTGTAGACAAATGGTTGAATTCCGCTTTGAGAATAAATAGGGTTATAAATAGTGGAAGCCAATTGAAGGACCGTCATAACAACCACACCCCAAGCAAGGTATGAGTTAAATCTAACTCTTTCCTTTACCTCGCGTTTATGAAATATAATCGCAACCACAGATAAAGGTAATGCGAGAATTCCTAACAGTGGCAATCCTATTAGTGAGGTAACTATAGGAGTCAGGTATGCCAGGCTCAGTACAGACGAGGAAAACAATGCAACATACAACACAATTAGAAAGAGGACCAAAACAGAAATTGACCTCGTACTTAGCAAGGAAGCCAACGCATCATTCATGGCGCAATCACCTTCTGACTCCTGCGTAACGCAAGCCTGAAGAAGATGTTCCCAGCTCAGGCTTGCCACAATACTGAAATTTTTACATTACGCATTGCGTTGCTTTACGGACTTATTAACTAAGTCTTTGAGAGAATAATACCACATTTCCACTATGTGTTATAGGATAACTATCCACTCAAATAGTGTCAGTCAAACATGATTTAATTCGTCGAGTCTAATGGACTGACAAGGTCACAATGCAATCAAAGCCTCCGAAAGAAAGTTTTGCAAAAGCTAAAACTGTCGTTGCGTTGATTGCCAACTTTTAAATCCAATTTAAAAGTTGCGGTTCGCAAGTGCTTTTCCCTGAATTCGTATTTTAGGTTTCGCCGAATACATAAACAACCAGGACAAAAGTTAGAAGCCTTGGTATCTCCTCGAGCCATTACGTACTTGAATCTTCAATATGTGAGATAAGCCCGTTTGAGTCTCCTTAAGTCAAATGAATTGATTCAAGGACTTTGCATTGCTGCGATTCCTTGTTCAACTTTGTTTAGTATTAAATCTAAGGTCATTGCACTCGCTTTGGTGCGAATCATTTTTGTGCTTCCGATTAACATGGATCCTATGCCCGAACTATTGCCTAGAAAACTTGATACATCAAAACGGATCCTTTTCGGCGTAACCGATTCAGTAACCTTGAAATTTCTCATGAAAGGTCAACTCGAGTGGCTAGCTGGCCGCGGCTATGAAATCTTTACCGCATCTAATGGTGACTTCGAATCTCCTTTGCTAAAGAATCTACAAACACAACATATAAGAATTGACATGACTAGAAGCAGGAAATTCTTCAGTGAACTCCATGCATTCAAAGAATGGGCGAGTGCTTTTAAAACTGTTCGGCCAGATATCGTTGTGCTAAGTACGCCAAAGGCTTCGCTATTTGGGCTCATAACCGCTTGTGCATTAAGAGTACCTAAACGTGTGTATTTGGTTCGTGGTCTTAGATATGAAACTGAGAAAGGGTTATTCAAGACAGTTCTCAAATTTTGCGAATGGGCTTGCCTTGTATCTGCAACAAACATAATCACAGTAAGCATGAGCGTTGAACGGGAAGTTAAAAAATTTCCACTAATAAGAAGTAGCAAAATTGAAACCTTTGGATTGGGTAGTAGCAATGGAGTCGATTCAACTAGGTTCCAGCCTGCAGGGGATCAGGAAAAGAAGAATGCCAAGCGAGCACTCGGTCTTGATGCTGATGACATAGTTGTTGGATATGTTGGGAGAATTAGTTTCGACAAAGGAGTTGAGTGTCTTAATGAACTTTCAGAAATGAAAGGACTCTCTGAGAATCGGATTCAGGTCATAGCAATTGGGAGCTTTGATGACAAGGTTGCACTTTCGCCAATGGTAAAACACTTTGATTCAGTGGATGAGCCAGAACTTCTTTTTCCTGCCATTGACATATTGATACTGCCAACACGGCGGGAGGGTTTCCCAAATGTAGTTCTTGAGGCGGCATCTTGTGGAATACCAGCTGTAGTGACAGACGCGACAGGTGCACGCGACGCCGTATGTGACTCGATTACAGGATTTATCGTGGCCCGCGGCGACGTATCAAGTATGTATTTTCACATACGAGAACTGGCGCGAAATCCTCGTTTGAGATGTGAAATGGGTGAGGCGGCGAGAGTCTGGGTAGTTAAAAATTTTCAACCTGAGCGCCTCTGGATTGCCTACGACGAAGTCTTCAAAAGACCATGAGGCTCGGCAGGCATATACCCAATAAAAACGAATTTTCACTAACTGGCAGGAACGCATTTTCATGTCTGTGAAACACCGGCTGCATGTGCATCGGCTTCCAAACTGGTCGTGCTTCTATACCTCGCTCTGCCAATTCCTTGCGAAAAATTTCAGGCATCGCTGCGTCCTCAAAAAATGCAATTGTTAGCCATGAGTTTCCCACGCCCCATGGTGCATCCTGAAGGACTGTTGCTCCTCCGCGTTCAGCGAAGTACTCAGTCCACGCTGCCCGTGCCTCTGTCCTATCTTTGATGAATTCAGGCAATCTTTGAAGTTGGGCGCGACCAATGGCCGCTAATACGTTGCTTAGTCGATAGTTGTACCCGATGTCCTCGTGTTCATACCATGGAAGCGGTTGCCGAGCCTGAGTAGCAAAGTAACGAATCTTGTCTATAAATTCACCATCGTTTGAAACAACCATGCCACCACCACTAGTTGTGATGATTTTGTTTCCATTAAATGAAAAGGTTCCGGCTTTCCCAAAAGAACCTGCCTTTCGATTACCGTTACTTGCACCTAGGGCTTCTGCAGCATCTTCCAAAAGTGCTACACCATACTTTTCACAGATAGATTCAATACGCTGGTAGTCCGCAGTTTGGCCAAAAATGTCTACGCAAAGTACGGCGGCGGGCAGTCTGTCTGAAGCAGCTCGATCTGCCAAAAAAGACTCTAAAACATCTGGATCAAGATTCCAGCTCTGCGTTTCCGAATCAAGGAATACTGGCGTTGCTCCAACGTAAGTCACGGCAAATGCTGTAGCAGCGAAAGTTAATGTGGGAACTACTACCTCATCCCCAGCCTTAACTCCAGCCACAAGTAACGATAGGTGAAGTCCGGCGCTGCCACTGGAAAGCGCGACTGCATGTTCGACGCCAACAAAATCAGCTAGTTCGCGTTCAAAGGCATCTACGTGTGGTCCAAGTGGTGCGACCCATCCAGAATCAAGAGCATCCATTACGTATTGCTTTTCGAGTTCGCCGACATTCGGTGCGGACAAGTAAACCTCAAAAGTCACGACTTCATCACCAGCTCTCGCATCAAGGAAACGTGATCAACTGAAACATCACTAGTTGAAATGATTTCGAGAGATTCAACCAGAGGTTCAACACTAACTCGCTGGATTAGATGATGCTCGGTTGTTAACGAATTTTCACTTGCGCTAGTCAAGTCTTCATGCATCTTCTCACCAGGGCGAAGTCCAGTGAATTCAATATCAACCTTACGGTTTGACAAACTAATTAACTGTTGGGCCACCTCAACGATCTTCACCGGTGTGCCCATTTCTAGCACCAAAGCATCACCATTGTCTCCAAATGCTGCTGCCTGAAGTACTAATTGCACAGCTTCTGGGATTGTCATGAAATAACGGGTAACTTCTGGGTGCGTAACCGTTACAGGTCCGCCTCTGGCAATTTGATCAGCAAAGGTGGTAAGCACTGAACCTCGGCTACCCAAAACATTACCGAAACGAACGGACACGTACCGTCCATGGTGACCTTGGTCAAAGGATGCGGTGACCCGTTCTGCAATTCGCTTCGAGTAGCCTAAAACACTTTGGGGATCGGCTGCTTTATCGGTCGAAATGTTAACGAATACCTCTACTTGCGTGGCCTTGGCGGCACTCAAGACATTGAAAGTACCAACTACGTTAGTTTTCCAGGCTTCAGCAGGAGCAGATTCCAACATCGGTAGGTGCTTGAGAGCTGCGGCATGAAATACAACCTGTGGCTTATGCAGCGCAAATATTTCATTTAGGCGTCCTAAGTCGCGGATGTCGGCAAGAACTAAATCATTTGAGTCCAACAATGCACGACCCGTCATCGAGAGTTGCAGACCATGCAAGGCTGACTCGTCTCGATCTAGCATTATTAAGGATTCAGGACTAAAGGCTGCAATTTGTCGACACAGTTCACTGCCGATAGATCCGCCTGCTCCAGTAACAAGCACGCGCTTACCCTTTAAGTACTCGGCTACCAAGTTTGTGTTCGTTTCAATAACTTGCCTACCGAGTACATCACTCAAATTAATGTCGCTGAGTTGCTGAATTCCTACTCGCCCATCAAGAATGCTCGATAGTGGTGGCAGCGTTTTCACGTCCAAGCCAATTTCTTGAGCCTGAGAGTTTAAGACACGATAAAGCTCACTTGACCCATTAGTGACAGCAATCACTAGGGCTTTGGCTCCAGTGCGACGTGCAACTTGGACCACGTCGTTTCGCGATCCGCTAACGTCAACCCCGCGGATTCGCATGTTTCGCAAAGCGGCATTGTCGTCGAGGAGTGCGACTGGAGTAAATGGTGAGTTTGGATCATTAAGCATGTTTTCAATTAATTGAATTCCAGCAGAGCCGGCACCAAAAATTATTGCTGGTTGAGAACCATTACGGTGGACAGAGTTTTCCCTGGCAATTCGGATCAATACCCGAGAGCCAACTGCTCCAAAAAGTGCAAGTACGGATCCAGCTACGACAGTTGACAGCGGAAGCAAGCGAACAAAATCAGAAGATGCGACGACAAGCAGGATAACTGCGAACGTGAAACCAACAGTTATTGACAACGCAACGGCCTCGTCTTTGGACCCGATTCGATATCTCCCGCGGTAGAGCCAAAGCCCAGATCCAACCAAAACGTGAACAGCTGCTGCCAATGAGGCTCCAATAAGCCCGCGTGTCCAAGGGGTTGAATCGGAGTTGTCAATGTAGCGAAGGGCCAAAAAAAGAGCGAGACTTAAGTACCACGAAAAAATGTCAAGCCCAACGAGCGTTGAGGTGCGTTTTCTCATGCTCATTGAGTTCAACATTGACATCACAGGCACAAACAGCATTGTACCTTCTATACCTTGACCTATACCTTCTGTACGTTGAGATGTACCTTTTGCACCCTTTATGGCGAGCTTTTGGGTAACTTTGCTTTACCATGCAGGTAAAAGAGGCTGAAATTGCGTATTTGCAACGTAATTGCAAGCGATTGCTAATGTCCGACAGACTCAACGAGGAGGAAGAAAAAGTGGGCCCTGACGGGCTCGAACCGTCGACCCACGGATTAAAAGTCCGTTGCTCTACCAACTGAGCTAAAGGCCCTACCTTGCCTTTCGGCAATTCCCTGATCTTAGCGGATTTTCTTACAACAAAAGAATTCGAGTCTTTTATCAAGATTTACGCCCTGAGTGATCTTTCGACGCACTGGTTGATCTTGGAATGAAATAGTTCCACAAATGAGTAACAATGGAATTAGCAATTCAATTAGGAGTAAAGCATGTATCCAGCTCGCGACCTTTACACAGTTGTCGTGCCTCCCGCTGACCAACTTGATGGTGGTGTGGAATCTGGAATTGTCCTAATTCATGGCCTAACTGGATTCATGGATGCCGGTGGTGGTGGTCGCCTCGCAGTTGCGCACATGCTCGAAAGCATGGCCAATCGGCCAGTTGCATACTTTCACATCGATTCGCTTTATGACTACCGCGGCCGTCGCCCTAAAACTATTTTTGACTCCGATCACTACGAATCAATGGAGCTACCTCACATCACACTTTCCGAGGTAACCGATGGCGAAGGCCAAACCTTCCTATTGCTTCATGGCGTCGAACCTGATTTGGGTTGGCAGAGCGTGGTGCGAAGTGTTATTGAATTGATTCGTGAATATGGAGTTCGCTTAACAGTTGGCATGCATGCAATTCCATGGCCTGCTCCTCATACCCGACCAGTTGAAATCACTGCACACTCTTCTGATCCGGAGTTGATTGGGATTCATCAACCTTGGGTCGGCCAAGTTGAAATTCCAGGCAGCTTGCCAGCGCTGATCGAACTTGAAGCAAGTAAAGCCAAACTCCCAGCATTGGGCTACGCCGCACATGTTCCGCATTACTTAGCTGGTGGCGACTACCCAAAGGCCGCGCTGGCATTGCTGGATCAGTTAGCACTGAGTACTGGGTTAGTTTTGCCGCGTGACACCCTCCGCACTGCAGCAGCCGAAATGGATGCGGACATCGACAAGCAGATTCTTTCTATCGATGAAAATCGTGAAGTTGTTGCCTCGCTTGAACAACAGCATGACTCAATGATGGAAACTCGTCGTGAGTTAACTGCTGGATCTGATGGCAGCATGGTCAGCGGCGATGAGTTGGCCGCAAGCTTCGAGCAATACCTTGCCGAAATGGACGAAAAAGGCGAAACCGAAAGTTAGTTGATCCGGCAAATTTTGCTAAGCAAAAACTGTGTCAGGAAAAATTAAAGTTCCAGGGTCAAGGGTTACACCAATACCGATTTGAGCTCGTTCGGCAATTACCGTATCAATGATTTGGCAGTCACTAGAAATGTTTGCTCCGGTGCTAACAATTGAATTTGTTAGGTGGCTACCAACACCAACTTCAACGTCAGCAAAAATCACACTTCCAGTAATCACAGCTCCAGCTCCAACAACTGCGTTATGGCCAACATAAGTTCCACCACTAACTGATGCGCTAGCATCAACCTTTGCCGTTGGTTCAATTAGGGCTTCACCGGTTCTTCCGATGAGTAATGGTGACGGCGCTATACCTCGAACTAAATCGGCTGAACCTTTAGCAAAAGCTAGTGGGGTTCCAAGGTCTAACCAATAACCATCATCGACCACGCCAATCACAATTCGATCAGCTACCAGCAACTCTGGAAAGGTTTCGCGTTCCACTGAAACTGGTCTATCACTCGGGATCGCATCGATTATGGAACGTTTGAATATGTAGCAACCAGCATTAATTTGATCTGTAACAATCTCTTCTGGTGTGGTTGGCTTTTCTCGGAATTCTAGGACTCGACCATCTGCAGCCGTTGGCACTAACCCGTACGGCCGGGGATCTTCGACTCGCGTTAAATACAAAGCGACATCTGCATTGGCATCTCGCCACTTCTTAACTAAACCACCTATGTCTAGCCCAGTTAAAACATCACCATTGAAGATCACCACAGGGTCGTCAGGGCCACAAGTGAGGTGTGCGGCTGCATTTCTAATCGCGCCTCCTGTGCCTAATGGTTCAGCTTCAACCGCATAAACCAATTCGACGCCAAAGTTTTCTCCGTGTCCAAAGTGATCTTCAAAAACTTCAGCGCGGTAAGAAGTGCCCAAAACAATGCGGCCAATACCAGCCTCACGGGCAAGCGCTATCTGGTGTTCGGTGCAGGCATAGCCAGCTACCGGCAACATCGGTTTTGGTGTTGAAATAGTGAGTGGGCGCAAACGCGTGCCTTGTCCGCCAACTAGCAAAATTGCTTCTAACACGTCCTCAGCCTAACAATCAAGGATTTAGATCTAGGCCAGTCGCACTATTTGTGAGAGTTTTTCTTGTTTCGTTATTGCATCTAAATCGGGTTCAGTCTGGTCAATTAACACGATTGAATTTTGATTTACTATCGGCAAGACAACTTGTAATGCGATCTGGGTTAACAAGTCACCTTTGCCTTGTAAGCCATAGTTTTGCTCAGGTTTGATTCCGTTTTTATCCGCAAGCTCGAGAGCATGTGCAACCAGTTGCTCCCAATTCAATTCCTTGTGGCTTACCTTCACGACGATTTCATCTGGATCGAGTGACCAACTCGGTGAGAAATAATCGCCAAAGTTTCTAACTTCAGCCGAGCCATTAACAAACAGTGATGGGATTTCTTTATCAGGCATACCAAATGGATCTTGGCTAACAATTACAAACTCATCAGCACTGCGTTTCCAAACCTGGGCTGCAGCCAAGGTTCCAAACATAATCGCACCACTTTGGTCAGTGACTTTGATACCTGTTGCCAATCCAGTTCCCAACCAAACCGGAGACTGCCAATGGTTACCAAGGTCTACAGATATAGAACTATCTTCCTCTAGCTCTAATCCATCAATTAAAAAGTTGCTGGCTTTACACACTGCATTAGAAAAGGTTACTGCCGATAATTCAATTCGCCCGATGTCATTTATCCAGGTAACTAGTGGTGACGGTCCACGATTCGTTACGGCCTGCTGCAGTAACTGGAAATACGTTGACATTTAACGTGCAGGGAATCTGCCGCTAGCGCGCGGGGACAATCCAGCATCATTCTTTTCGACAACTTGGATTCGAATTTTGTCTCGCGGTTTGGCATCAATGACCTGCGACGAAGCCAAGTTTGATGTCTTTTTCCAAGACGACCATTTGTTTTCATTTATTGAAACTCGTGTATAAAAACCTAAAGACTCATAATCACTCGGGACTCGAGACCAAGAAGCAGTTACTTGATTTGGGCCTGACGAAACCAGAGTCAAATCAGTTACCGCCTCGGGCTTAGTAGGTGAATACCGCGGAACCACTAACTTCTTTAGAACGGATTTAGATACGCCAATTGAGTTATGGCTTCGGAACTCAACATAATAAGCTTTTCCAAGAATCCATTGCTTTGTTACAAACTCTGTATTTCGGGCTACGCGCCACTTACTCCAAGTTTTCTTACCATCTTGTGAAATTCTGAATTGATGTTTGGTCGCTGGAGCAAGATCGGTAGCTTCCGCAGTCCAAAAAACTTTAGTTTTTGTCGGACTAATGCTCTTAATAGCGACCTTGTTTGACAACTTTGGCGGAAGTGCCACAGTCACTAAGGTTCGGATTCCTGGCAAAACTGATTCGCCGATCGAAGCCTTAATCGAAACGACGTACCTTCCCACAGGAACCACTTGCCCATTGAGGTCCGTGCTGTCCCAGGCAAACTGTATCTGGCCCATTTCGGTCTGGGTTCCAGACGTCGAATTCACAACCTGGCCATCGACTTTATTCAAAACCTCAACAGTCCAATTTGCGTTCGCCGGAATCGTAGCTTTTACATCAATATTTCCAGTTCCATCCTGGTTAATCTTCCGCGGTTCAACCGATACGTCACTTATTTCGGGCGTAAGCAATTCGGTTGCTACCCCGCGAATTGAGTCCAGGTATGGGTAAAGATAACGACCTGGGCAAGCGGTCTTTCCAACGTCGCGATGTCCAGATATAACGGGAGTGATCGCAGTCTTTCCCTTGCCGTATTTCGATAGTCCAGAAGTGTCTGTAGAAACCATTGACGCATTCGAATTTGGATCTAAACCGTAAGGAGCTAGCTTCCAGGCCATTAGTGAAGCAATTGAATTCACTAATGCATCTGGATTTGCTGGAGGTTTGGTGTCGTAGTTACCAATTGCTGAGATCGCAAATGTGTTCGTATTGAAACCGGCGGTATGCGCTCCAATGACTGGTAAGGCAGGGCCATCGCAAGGTTGTGCGCTACCAAAATTGCACGCGTTGCGACCCTCGTAAACCGTTCCGTATTGGTCCACCAAGAAGTTGTATCCCATATCTGCATACTTCAAGCTTTTTGTGAAATAGGCATACAGTGCCCGCATCTGTGCTGGCGCTTGTTCTGGTGTGTAGTTATTTGTCGAAGCAGTGTGATGCACGAAACCCGCAACGATCTTTTTTCCCATTCTCGGAACTGGATCGCGCCAAGTTTCATCCGCACCCCATTGCGCCCGCGTAACTATATTGGGTCTTGGAACTATTGCGCCGTTGGGTGTGACTGCTGGTTCACCTAAAACGGTTGCTGCTCCCACCATTCGCACATCAGTTAACAATGCGCGATCTTCTTTAGTTTCTTGCGAACCAATTAATTCCAATCGCAAATCTTTAGGTGCCAACCCCGATTTGTTGGTCATGATCACTTCAATCGAATCAGCAACCGCGGTCATCAGCGGATCAGTGCCATAGCGCGTACCAATTCCTTCTGAGCTA
>Ga0114968_10001111_pt1 | contig 20380 bp, 20 predicted proteins | sample M_130807_EF_Meta_FD_87020 | JGI IMG/M metagenome (GOLD analysis project Ga0114968, IMG submission 87020) | Freshwater microbial communities from Lake Montjoie, Canada to study carbon cycling - M_130807_EF_MetaG | ecosystem: Environmental > Aquatic > Freshwater > Lake | place: Lake Montjoie...
AATCAATACAGTTCAATTCGTCTGAGGTCTGTTACACAGACCATCACTTGGTTATCACTCGCTTACTCATCACTCGCCTCGCTCGTAATTCGTAGTGAGTGATACCAATTTTACTTACCAGTCATTTTTCTAAAACAGTAAGAGAAGAATAGAATCTTACAAAAATTAATATCTTTTTCTGATTAACTTGAAGTCCATTATCGACGCTAAATCAGCATCGATAATAAAGTTTAAGAGGTATTAACCCATCGAACATTTTCCACAAACACACCATGAAGGTCAGGTAGGTTTTGCTATCACCTGTTTCGTGCCGAACAACGCAAATCTCAGAGACGTGGAACATCTTTGCCTGAGTTCTTGTGGGGTAATCAATTTCTTGATCGTCGTATCCCACTCACTTTTTTATATGAATGTTTAAGTTCATATATGAGTCACATCGCTGCTTCTCAACCATTACGACATATCAAACTCGATGAGCAGCGGCCCAAGCGGTTTACGGCGACTTCGTCAGTGAAGTTTCGTGATATGAAGTGCTTATCAGTTAAGCTGACTACCGACACCCAAAAGGGATCGGACTCATCAATGGAATTGCTATTCGGCCCATCACCCTTTGATACTGATGTTTAACTAGCTGTTTAAATACTTACGAATTCGCTCCCTGTCGTGTTTATTAAAATCAGTTTTTTTAACAATCTCTTGCAAGACATTTGTGGGAACAGCATCAAGCTTATTTCCGCAATATTTTCCATCAGCGATTAATCGATCGCCCATCAGTATTTTTCTTGTAGGAATCTTGGCCTGATAAGGTCTCGCACTATTTCCAATAAATTTTCGATGAGATTCTACTTTTTTCATATTTTCTTAATTATGAATATATTTATCATAATCAAAGAAAAGAATTAATTTTTTCTGGAAATATTTGATTAATTTTTTATTATTAGCCAACCAAGACGTATTTATCCACTTACTTCGATCGCTAGAAATTAATTATTCCCATCAGTCGCTTCGGCAAAGCAACGTACGCGCTTGGCGTTAAGTCATTACCTAGGGTCTCGGTCAATCGCTTTATGTGTGGCGATTCGTTTGAGTTCAGCGGTTGTGCCGTTGAGTTCAAAGGTGACCTGCCAAGAGTGATTGACGAAGACGTCAATTTTCCACACTGTCGGCTTTGGCAGACCCGTCAAAGGGTGCAGGCGCAGGCTTTTTGCTTCGGGATTGCTTTGTAAAAGTTCGAGCGACTCTTTCACAGCCTTTACAACATCAGGCTTAAGTTTTTGGAGTTCTGCTTGAAAACGCTCCGAGTATGCGAAGCGTTCTATCTTGATCTGACGACTCACTTCTTGGCAAGAAGAGAATCAAAGAGACTATCAACACTGTCGAACGTTTTGCCAGTTGTTGGCTGCAACACCGCATCGTGGGTCGAAATCCAGTCACTCAGTTCTTCAATCGTGTCATGAAGCTCATTGACGGCGTTCACAAATTCGCTGTAAGCATCGACTAAACCATCATCTGGGCGAATTTGAGGATCTAACCGAGCAGAAACATTGCGATTTTTTGCATCGTTATAAATTCGTACGCACGAACTAGATGCCTTATCCAACACGGCACAAATACGACCACTCGGGTCAATTTCATTGGTGTTCGATAAAAGCTTAGATTTGAGCTCCGAATATGTGCGACTAATCGAGCGAACTAGGTCAGTATCCGCTACTAGCCCATCTAACGTATTTTCAATTGCCCCAAGCAGCTCAAGGTTACGCGCAGCAAGCGCTTGCGCGCCAGAAGACGACATACCCTGCCCAGTGAATGGTTGTGCGTACATGCTTGATTTCCTAACGCGCCTGCCGACGATTCTTTACTGCTAGCTATATTGTGATGCTACAGCACTTTTAAAGCTGCCTTCAACGTCTGTGAGACAAATACAACCATTAGTGGGACAACTTAATAGTGATGGTCACGCCAAAAGCGATCGATGAGTTTTGAAAGATAGTCCAAGAGGGTCTTCAACAGTCCGACTACATCCGCACGCAGAGTGTGTCTTGAAGTGTATCTTACAGATCATTGATTTAAATTAATTTCAAATAAATCAATGGGTTATGGATAAATCTTGGCGGAGGCGCAGGGATTCGAACCCTGGATGCAAGTTTTAGCTCACATACTCCCTTAGCAGGGGAGCCCCTTCAGCCTCTCGGGCACGCCTCCAAACCAAGTGCGAATTCTAGCATGAGCGGAGGTAACTGCATCGCGGCGCAATGCCCACTCGATGGATCCCCCGGGCGCACCCATCTTGAGGACAACAAAGGCCTCTGCGGGTTGCCAAAACCCCTCGTGGACACGAGGGCCCGGCTTGTCACCCAACCGATCAAATCTCTTTTTTATAAGTTTCGGAGACAAACATCACTGCAATGAGGGACACCGCGGCCACCCCGACGATTAAATATGCCGGAATCATCTCATTTTCAGTTCGATGAATTAACCATGAGGCGGCCAGGGGGGTCAGCCCCCCGAGAATACCCATCGTCAGGTTATAGCCAAGCGCCACAACGGTGGTTCTGATGTAGGCAGGGGCCGATTCAACCATCAGTGCAGGCATGGCCCCGTTAAACATGCCAACAACCAAGGCAAATCCGATCTGAGAGAGTTGGATGACAAGATCACTTTGGTGATACATGCCATACAGAAGTGGAATTGAAAAAATAAAAGCAGCGAGCGCAGCAATGATTAAAACCGGTTTGCGACCAATTCGGTCAGAAATCGCTCCAGCCAATAATGTGATGGGGACAAGCACGATCATGCTTAAGGTGTTGATTTCTAGAGATTTACCGGGGGGAATCTTATCTACCAACTCTAGCCAACTTACGATATATACAAAGATCAGATAGAACGATACCGCGAGAAATGTTGAGACTCCAGCGAGTTTGAACATTAAAACGCGGTGATTTTTAAATGTCTCAACAACCGGATTAATCGTGCCCGCACTGGCGTGACTCGAGTGCTCTGGTGCTCCACGGCGCAAGAGGTAACCCGCCAAGCCAATCACCAAACCAAACAGAAACGGAATCCTCCACCCCCAGGCGTCGAGGTGTTCGGGCGACAAAACCGCCCCGAGTGCTGCACCGGCCCCAGAGCCCAAAAGCATCCCGATATAGGCGCTGCTCGAACCCATTGCTCCTACGAACCCGCGCTTGTTTGCCGGGGCTTTCTCAATCATATAAACCAACGAGGTCGGGTACTCGCCGCCAACCGAAAGCCCTTGGATAATGCGGCAGAGCGTCAAGAGAATTGGGGCGGCGATCCCAATGGTGTCGTAACCCGGCATGATCCCGACCAGAAAAGTTGGTATCGCCATCGCGACGATCGACACAATCAGCGCCGCCTGCCTGCTGACACGATCGCCGATGTATCCAATCACAATCCCGCCAAGCGGTCGCATCAAAAAGCCAATTGCAAAGATACCAAACGCCATCAGCACTTGGGCAACGGGATCAGCTTTAGGAAAGAAAGTTCGACCAATCGAGGTCGCAAAATACCCATAAATTGCAAAGTCATACCATTCAAGAATATTGCCGATTGCACCAACGGCAATGGCCTTGCGGGAGTGTGGCTTTGACATGTTTTGTTCTCAGTATTTTTGTGCCCTCAATATACTGAGCAAAACTTCGCAGAATACTAGGCGTTTCAGATTTTCGTAAATCAATATTTTTTTGCACGAAACGGAAAATAATAGGAGGCGAGGTGCTGCAAACTCGCTGAATACTTAATGATCTGCCCTACCCTTTGCTTCGCAACCCTTTCGCAAAACGATGCGACGCTAAGCGTACTAAAAGTTTCTCTTTTTGCGTGTCATACATCAAGCTACGCTCGATTAATTCAGGCCAAAGCTCGAACGCTTTTGACACTGTTTCTTTAATCAAACCGACACAAGGTTTTTCTGCGATGCCAACACGCTCGCAAAAGGTTCTAAGCGTGGCGGGGCTGAGTCCAATTGGCAGTTTTTTGTCGACTTTATCTCGGTAAAGCGCCAAAGCGCTACCCTGCCCGCCCAAATAAACAGACCACGCAACGATATCGAACGCTTTCGATAAATAGGGCGTTCGACCATCAGGGTAGATCAAACAAAAGTTTTTCAGATGCGCATCGTAATTACCCATCAGGTCATTAATGACCAAGAGCCTCAACAACTCGTGCACAGCATTCACGCCTAAGCTTTCAGGAAAGCGCATCATCAGCGACCCCATCGCCGCATAGGATGCACCCGTGTATTTCTGTTGAGGGTCTACATTGAGCACCTGCGCGAAGTCTTCGCAGTGAATACGTTTGGGCCCGTCGCGATCAAACCGAGTCACTGCTAAAAAATGACTGCTACCTCCGATCGTGTACCCATGCTCGATATCCATCTGCGCTAACGGTACTAACTTATGCTCGCAGACGTTCGCGCCTGCGGCTTGCGCCAGCCCAAGACTTAAGTGTTCAACCTCTGGAAGCCTTGGCCGGTCAATTTGTGGCAACTTCCCAATAATTCGAGTCACGCCCTGGCGTTTGCGTGCGACATACCGTCCACCTAATTCGATTAATCCTAACTTGGGTTGCACACCAGAAATTGACACCCCTAACGGCAAAGGATCTGCAGTCACCGACACGTCTAGGGGCGCGTTATCTTGCGTGAGCAGTGCCGCCAACTGGTCTTTTGTTAACGTCGCTGGAAGCGCCTTGACCGAGCCTGGTAGGTCAAGTCCGCAGGCCGCAAACAAGGCAAAGTGGTCATCCTCTCGACAACCTCGAAGTTGCGCAAGATGCGTTCTAAACACACCTTCTGGCAGCATATTTTGAAAAAATGCGGGCAATCTTCCATCTCTGCCGTTGAACAGCGAATTACCAAGATCGGTCCAAAGCGACTCTTGCTGTTCAGGCTGTTGCGCCAACATGCTCAGCGATACCGTGGCCTGTTGGGAATCAGCAGAGAAGCGTTTGTCGGCAACAAACCGAATCATCGGAGCAGTTGCGCGGTTATCAAATCGAAAAAGCTTGCCGATCAACCTTTGCGCCAGAAAGATATCCAAAATCTCTACGTTAGTCATTAGATATCTTGAAGACCTTCTGTCATGGTCGTGACGTGCTGGATATTTAGTTGGCCCGAGTATTCAAAGGCACGGGCGACGTCGCGCGGAACAATCAGCACCTCTTGGCCATTAGCCTCTGCAATTGCCAGCAGCGTTGTTACACCAAAATTATGCTCTCCGCTCAGAGCACGACTGATACTTTGTCTGGTTAACCCAGTTTGACGCGCAAGATCAATGTCAGTCAGTGGTTTGCGCCCACTGGCCAGGCCCTTGGCAACTGCTTTTAGAGTGTTCATCAGATTTAACTTATCAAAATAAGTTAAATAAATTTAACACATCATGGATACATACGGGATCATTTAATGTTAAATATATTTAACATTATTAAAATAAGTTAAATATATTTAACAAACCATCACTTCAATTCATCAAACCTTAGTCGGCGCAGCAGTCTCAAGCCCAAAGGCTTTATGCAGCGCGCGAACGGCGAGCTCCATGTACTTGTCTTCGATCAGTACTGAAGTTTTGATCTCGCTGGTGCTGATCATTTGGATATTGATATTTTCTTGAGCAAGAGTTTTAAACATCAAGCTTGCTACGCCAGCATGCGAGCGCATGCCAATACCAACGATCGAGACTTTGGCGACCTTATCGTCTGATAACACTTCGCTTGCACCTACGGCTGGGGCGATGGTGCCCTTAAGCAGTGAGAGCGTGCGATTGAATTCGTTGCGATGCACGGTGAAGGTGAAATCTGTTGTGCCCGCCACTGACTGGTTTTGCACAATCATGTCGACATCAATATTGGCATCAGCCACTTTGCCCAAGATCGCAAAGGCAACGCCTGGTTTGTCAGGCACACCCAACAGAGTCACCTTGGCTTCGTCGCGGCTAAAGGCGATGCCTGAAACAACGGCTGCTTCCATTTTTTCGTCTTCCTCAAAAGTAATCAGGGTGCCAGAGCGCATTTCTTCGTCTAGCGACATATTGGGGTCTGTCAAGGATGACAGTACACGGGTCGGCACGCGGTACTTACCGGCAAACTCAACCGAGCGGATCTGCAATACCTTAGAACCTAACGAGGCCATCTCGAGCATCTCTTCAAAAGAAATGACACTGAGTCGGCGCGCATCGGGTTCAACGCGCGGGTCGGTGGTGTACACACCATCAACGTCGGTATAGATCAGGCACTCGTGCGCCTTGAGGGCCGCAGCCACGGCAACAGCCGAGGTATCAGAGCCACCGCGGCCAAGCGTGGTGATATTACCCAAGTCGTCCACGCCTTGAAACCCAGTCACGACTACGACAAACCCGGCGTCAAGATCTTGGCGGATACGTGCATCATCAATCGAGGTGATGCGTGCCTTTGTGTGGGCCGAGTCAGTGCGAATCGGCACCTGCCAGCCCGCATAGCTACGAGCTTTCAGGCCTTCGGCCTGCAAAGCGATTGCGAGCAAACCGCTTGAAGCTTGTTCGCCTGTGGCAGCGATGGCATCGAGTTCGCGCCCATCGGCCTCAGAAGAGAGTTCGCGAGCAAGCCCAAGCAGGCGATTGGTTTCACCAGACATGGCTGATGGCACGACCACAATTTGATGGCCAGCAGCGTGCCACTTGGCCACGCGACGCGCCACGTTTTTAATGCGTTCGACCGACCCCATCGAGGTGCCGCCGTACTTATGAACAATGATTGACATGATGTTGAATGAGTAGATTCGAGGGGTAAAGCCCACGAAGTCAGCGTGTAAGCCACAAAGTCGACTATTTTAGCCCGAAGACAGCAAGATTGATCCTCAGATCAGCAGGACGGGGTCCAAAGACGGTGGTGGCCCCCAGCCGGAAGTTGGTGACTAACGACCCAAACTCTCTTGAGCATCAGTCTGCCGTTAAGATGACCCGCCCTTTTTTGCAGCGAACAACCATTGAACCGTGTTGCCAAAGCAGTTCACGGTCGTGCCCTAAAGCATGCAGCTGCCGTAACTGGCGCAGTAACTCGGCCAAACGACGCTCGCCGGGCATAGCAGCACCCTGCTCTTGCAGCCAATGGCGCACCACCAAGGCTTGGCGGGCGGCGCTTAACGCGCGCCAAGGCAACAGACCAAAGCTTCGATCCTCTGACTTGAAATCTAGGGTTGCCAAATCAAGCGCCGCCACCTCAGCCAGCACCTCTTTTGCCTCACCGGCTTGCCCGGCGTGACGCGCCAGAGTTTGGCGCCAAGCGGGCCAATAGGTGTTCAACACCGGCGCTAGCGCACTACGCAGGGCACCGCGTGCATATTTTGGGTCGGTGTTGCTAGGGTCTTGGACGGCAGCCCAGCCTGTGCGCAACTCGTGCGCCTGAGCGACGGCAAGTAGCTCGGCACGATCCACCTCAAGCCAAGGCCTTAACAGGCGCATACCATCGCGGCTCACATCAGCCTGCATCGCCGCAAGCCCCGACACACCCGCACCACGCAGTAGACGCAGCAAGACGGTTTCGGCTTGATCTTGGCGATGATGGGCCAATAGCAAGGCCTCGACACCATGTTCACCGCACAACTGCGCCAAGGCCGTGAAACGTGCGTCGCGCGCGGCACCTTCAATGCCTAAGCCTGCAGCAAGATCAACCTGCACATAGCGCACTTGTAGCGGGATCTTTAATGCTTGCGAAAAGCGCTGCAAGTGTGCGACCCACTCATCGGCCTGCGCCATTAAGCCGTGATGAACATGAAAGAAATAGAGTGGATGCTGGGTACCAGCACAGTACTCAGCCGCGACGAGTGCCAAGGCAACCGAATCGGTGCCCCCACTCAACGCAACCGCAAGTGGCGCGTCGGAAACCAGAGGCGCCAAAGCTTTTTCAAGCAAAACACTGAGCTGAGAACTTGAGGCGTCCATGACGCGAGCCAAACCTTAAGCGCGCACCTCTTGAAAACGTCCGTAAGACAACAAACGCTCAAGGCGGTGATCGATCAGCTGTTGCGCAGTCATGCCCGACAACTCCCTGAGCGCATCGCCCAGCGCACGACGCAACAAACGCGCCATCACGCGTGGATCCCGGTGCGCCCCCCCGATTGGCTCGTTGACCACTCTGTCAATCAAACCAAACTCTTTTAAGCGATCGGCGGTAATGGCCAGCGCGGCGGCAGCCTCGGGGGCCTTGTCGGCGCTACGCCACAAAATCGAGGCGCAGCCCTCGGGCGAAATCACTGAATAGGTTGAGTACTGCAACATCATGACAACATTACCCACCGCAATCGCCAAGGCCCCACCCGAACCACCTTCGCCAATGATGGTCGAGATAATCGGCACTTTGAGTTCGGCCATCGCATACAGATTGTGCCCAATCGCTTCTGACTGACCGCGCTCTTCGGCACCAATACCGGGATACGCGCCAGGGGTATCCACAAAGGTAAAGACGGGCAAATTAAATTTTTCGGCTAACCGCATCAGACGCATCGCCTTACGATAGCCTTCGGGGCGCGGCATCCCAAAATTACGTGCTGCGCGCTCTTTGGTATCGCGACCTTTTTGGTGCCCCAGCACCATGCAGGGCGTCCCATTAAAACGCGCCATCCCACCCACAATCGAAAGATCGTCGGCGTACATCCGATCGCCATGCAATTCATGGTAATCAGTAAAAATTTCGCGTACGTAATCTAGCGTATAGGGGCGTTGAGGATGCCGCGCCACCATTGAGGTTTGCCAAGGGGTGAGCTTGGCATAAATATCTTTGGTCAGGGTCTGACTTTTTTGCTGCAAACGACCAATCTCTTCTGAGATATCGACTGCTGAATCTGCCTGCACATAGCGCAGTTGCTCGATCTTGCCTTCGAGTTCGCCTAGCGGTTGTTCAAAATCTAAGTAGGTATTACGCATATTCATTTGCCCTAAGGGGTGACGTATTTAGTACTTGACCGGAACCGGATCAAGACTACGCCACAAGTACCAAGTCGCGACTGTTCTGAAGGGCTGCCAGCCCTGCGCCACTTCGCGCGCCTCGAAACGCGAAACGGGTTCACCACTAAAGTAGTGTAACGATATCGCGTTTAACAACCCGACATCATCAAGCGGCAAGACATCAGGGCGTTGCAGATTAAAAATCAAAAACATCTCAGCTGTCCAACGACCGATGCCGCGAATTGCGGTGAGCTCTTCGATGATCTCTTCGTCTGGCATGTGCGCCCACTTATTGGGTTGCACGCGCTTATTACTAAAGTGCGTCGACAGGTCAAGAATATATTCGGCCTTGCGCCCCGAAAGGCCTGCTGCGCGCAAACGCTCGAGCCCAGCTTTTTGTACCGAGGCGGGAGTCGGCCGCTTGCCGCACTCAAGCAATACCCGTTGCCAGACAGATTCAGCAGCTTTAACCGAAATTTGCTGGCCGCAAATTGAGCGCGCCAAGGTAATAAAAGGGTTACCGCGCGTCGTCAGCCAAATATCCGGAAACTGGGGGATGATTTTCTTCAAAATACGGTCGCGCTTCACGAGCTGCGCAAGCGCGTCTTCCCAGTAGTCAGGCCTGTCATTTGGCACCGGTGAAAATGCGACCAATTTTGGCGCAGTTTTTTCAGGCATCGTGGCAGCCGTTTTGCCCACTGGTTTTGAGACTTTAGATACGGTGGTCTTGGCAACTGCCTGAGTTGCTGCCTTGGTTGCTGTCTTAGTTGTCTTCTTAGCTGCTGTCTTAGCTGTTGTCTTAGCTGTTGTCTTAGCTGCTGTCGTCGCTGTTGTCTTAGCTGCTGTCTTAGCTGCTGTCGTCGCTGGCACCTGAGCACCCGCGATTTTCACTGTTTTTATTGTCATGATCGTTGACCTTACGCGCGTCGCCACTGGGTCAGGCCACCGGGCTTGTCATCAAGCTCAATTCCTGCTGCTTTCAGTGTTGCACGAATTCGGTCAGACTCAGCAAAGTTTTTTTGTTGCTTGGCGAGTGCGCGCGCAGCAATTTGTTCTTCGATCTGCTGCTCTGTGAGCGCGCCGTTGACGTCTGGCTTGATTGCAGCGGTTGCCTTTGTCGTCGTTGCGCTGGCTTGCTCAAGCGCGCGCCGTGTGTAACGCGTGGCGCTTTGGAAATACATCTTAGGATCTTGTTGCAACAGACCTAACAACGAAGCGAGCGCCCTGAGTTGCGAGCACACACTAGCGTCTTTAGTTCGGTTCGCTTGACTGGCCAAATCAAATAGCGCAGCGACCGCGCCCGCAGAATTAAAGTCATCATCCATCGCCACCTTAAAGGCTTGCGCAGCAGAGGTTGACCAGTCAATCTCTGCCGAACCACTCGCTGGGATGTTTTGCAAGGTTTGGTACAACCGATCAAGCGACTGTTGCGCATCGATTAAGTTATCTGGGGCATAGTTTTGCGCGCTGCGGTAGTGATTACGCACAATAAAAAAGCGCAACATTTCGGCTTCGCGCGGATTAACCTGATACTGCGCAGACTCGGCATTGTGGCCGGGCAAATCAGTGCTCACACCAATCGTTTGGCGAATCGTCCGAAAGTTGCCCAACGACTTCGACATTTTGTCAGCGTCAACCATCAGCGGTCCGCAGTGCATCCAGGTGTTGGCAAGCGCGCCGCCAAAGGCGCCTTCAGTTTGTGCGATTTCGTTTTCGTGATGCGGAAATTTCAAATCCGGCCCACCACCATGAATATCGAGTGGTACGCCTAATAGGGCCTTGCTCATCGCCGAGCATTCGATATGCCAGCCTGGTCGCCCCCATCCATAAACCGAAGGCCAACGGGTATCTTCGGGTTCGTGTTCTTTGGCGGATTTCCAGAGGACAAAATCCAGAGGGTCGCGCTTATTAGACCCCACAGCGACTCGCTCGCCTGCCCGCAGGTCATCGAGCGATTTGCCCGACAGCTTGCCATAGCCTACAAACTCGCGCACCGCAAAATTAACGTCGCCATCTGTTGCGTGGTACGCCAACCCCTTTTTTTCGAGCGTTCCAATAATATTGAGCATGTCGCCCACATATTCAGTGGCCCGGGGCTGGTGATCGGGGGCCTGAACCCCTAAGGCCTGCTCATCGGCGTGCATCGCCTGGATGAAAAACTGGGTGACCTCACCCAAGCGTTGATTTGATTGAACCGCTTTTTTGATGATTTTGTCGTCAATATCGGTGATGTTGCGTACATAATTGACCTGCAAGCCCGACGCACGCAACCAGCGCTGAATGACATCAAAGCTCACGAGCATGCGCGCATGGCCAAGATGGCAGTAGTCATACACCGTCATCCCGCAGACATACAAACCGGCAAAACCAGCCCGCAACGGGGTAAAGGGACGTTTAGAGCGTGACAAAGAGTCGTAAATCTGGAGCATGCTTAACAGAGGATAAGGGGTCGGAACAGAGAAAATTACACGCCGCGCGGTGTTCAAGCAAAAGCAGCGTTAAAATGCGAACGGTCAAGTATAGCAATTGAGGGTTTTACGCCTTGAAGCTGCCAAAAAGCATAGGTTCAATTCTGTTATTCGTTAGCACCGCGGCGCTTCTGCCCGGGGTTGGGCTTGCCCAAGTCAATTACGGTAGCGGCACGATACCAGGGTCAATCAACCCCTTAAACCCTAATGCGGTCACTCAACAGCAGAGCCAAAACTCGCAGATGCCGATGCCCTCGGCACTGCCCGGTGCCGCGAATCAGGTTTTAGGCGATCAACCCAAAGAGTTAGGCTGGGACGGGCTAGCCAAAGTTCTAGATGCGATTTCGCCCTCAGTTGACACGCGCATCCCTCTGACCCCCTCTGAAGTGACCACGCGCATCGAGGGCCTGATCCGGGCTGACCGACTGCCCGAGGCGCTCGCCGAGGTTGAAAAGCGCCTGGTCGTTGAAGCCAATCGCGCCACCCCCGGCACAGATGTGCAGCTCATGTTTATGCAAGCCCGTTTATTCACTGAAATGAACCGGCTGACCGAAGCCGAAGCGATCTACCAACGCATGACCATGCGGTTTCCAGAGCTTCCTGAGCCCTGGAATAACCTCGCCGCCCTCTATGTGCGCCGCGATGAACTCGATCAGGCGCGTCGTGCGCTTGAACAAGCCATTATGATTAATCCAAAATATGCCGTGGCACAGGCTAATTTGGGTGATGTGCAAATGAGCCTGGCTCTGCGGGCCTACCAGCGCGCTGCGGCGGCCGGCGTGCCTGGCCTCAACCCTAAAATTCGTAGCGTCAAGACACTCATCGAGGGCTCTGCCAAATGACCATTTTTTTAAATTGGCTACGCGTCGTGCGCAGCCTTGTACTAGTTGGTATGCTGCCGCTAGTGTCTTTGAGCGCCCAGGCGGCGCCCCCTTCTACCTCAACCCCTAAACAAGGCGTTACTTCAATGAGCACCAACCCACGCGTCCAAATGACCACCAGCCTCGGCGATATCGTTATCACCTTAGATGCCGTTAAAGCCCCAAAAACAGTTGCTAATTTTTTAGCCTATGTCAACGATGGTTTTTACAATGGTACGGTTTTTCATCGTGTCATTGACGGTTTCATGGTTCAAGGCGGCGGCTTTGAGCCCGGCTTGAAGCAAAAGCCCACAAAAGCGAATGTTGAAAACGAAGCCAACAACGGCCTGAAAAACAACAAGTACACGTTGGCGATGGCTCGCACGAGCGATCCGCATTCAGCGACTGCTCAGTTCTTCATTAACGTTGCCAACAACGACTTCTTAAACCACACCGTACGCACAGCGCAAGACTGGGGCTACGCCGTGTTTGGTGAAGTCACAGAGGGCAAAGACATTGTCGACAAAATGCGGGCCGTGGCGACAGCGAACAGCGGTTTTCATCAAAACGTACCCACCACCGATCTGCTCATCACAAAGGCTGTCGTCCTTGAATAAGATTGCCCTTGCAGGTCCGGTCTGGCTCGCTTCAGATGTTCATTTGGGGCAGAACACCGTTCAAACCTCAGAAGCCTTTCGGGACTTTCTCAAGCTAGCCTCGAAAGAGGCAGCGGGGCTGTTATTGCCGGGCGACATCTTTGACGCCTGGATTGGTGACGATGTCGCCGTGGTAGCGCCACCATGGCTAGCCCAAGATTTGATGGCGCTCAAAGCGTGTGCTGCCAAGATTCCGGTTTGGCTAGGTCGTGGTAACCGAGACTTTTTAATGGGCGAAGCCTTGGCTTCAGGCTTGGGTGCTCGTTTATTACCCGAGCAGGTCTTAGTCACTATCGGTGGGCGCACGATGCTGCTCAGTCACGGCGACGAGTATTGCACTGATGACCTTCCCTACCAGCAGTTTCGAGCCATGGTGCGCAATCCTGCTTGGCAATCTGGCTTTTTGGCACGCAGCATTCCTGAACGACTCACATTAGCCGCTCAAGCGCGTGGCGAAAGCATGGCTGCCAACCAAAATAAAAGTAGCGAGATTATGGATGTCAACGCGGATGCGGTCGCCTCCGCCATCCGCGCAGCCAACGTTTCAATGGTTGTACATGGCCATACGCATCGCCCTGGCCGTAATGTTTTATCGGTCGATGGCAACCGCTGCGAGCGTTGGGTATTGCCTGACTGGGATTGCGATCATCTTGAAGGCGGCGAAAAGGCTCGCGGCGGCTGGATGGTGATTGACGAAGACGGGCCAAGCCTGTTCGACTTAGACCACGCTTGACCTAGGGCAGGCCGCGTTAAAAGAGTCTGGTGCAGGCTCGGTTGACCAGCTTTTACTGATTGTGGTTGAGCTCTTTTGTCATGGATGCCTCGCACACTTCAGTTGAACGTCTAACCGAACACGCACCTTGAACCTATGGCCCTACTGCACGGTATGGTCAACCGCCTGCGTCAATTTTTTAACACGCACCTGTGCAATGCGCCTGCCGACGATTTGCACGACTTCAAAATTAAACCGTGCGTGCGGCCCCACAAACTCACACTGATCACCCGCCACAGGCAATTGACCAAAGCGCTCAAGCAAATAGCCTGCAAGCGTTGTGTAGTCCTGATCAGCATCCACTAAGCCTTCGGTATCAAGCAGCTGTTCGAGATGATGTAGGTCGGCACCGCCATCCACGCTCCATTGATCGGCCCCATCCGAAACAATATCCGGTGTCTCGTCTTCGTCTGGAAACTCGCCCGCAATCGCCTCAAAGACGTCGATCGGCGTGACCAAGCCCTGGATAGTGCCAAACTCGTCGGCCACCAATACCAACTGCCCGCGTGAGCGCTTCAAGGTATCCATCAGGCGAATGATGCTAATCGTATCGTGCACGATAATCGGCTCGCGCAAGTTTACTTTGCGGATATTGCCGTGCGTCAGCAGATCCGCAATCATGTCTTTCGCACGCCCAATACCCACCACATCGTCAACCGAAGCGCGGCATACTGGAAAAAAGCTGTGAGGCACTGCGGCGATTTGTTGTTGAATATCTTGCGGGCTGTCGTCAAGATTAATCCACGAAATCTCGGTGCGCGGCGTCATGACAGAATGCACCGAGCGCTCGGCCAACGTCAAGACACCACTCACCATGTTGCGCTCTACAATGCCAAAGGAGACGTCCTGCGCGCCAGCTGGCAGTTGAGGTGCGGGCATGAGCACCTCGTCCGGTAAGCGCTTGCCCAACATACGCAGCACAGCCTCGGCCGTGCGCTCGCGCATCGGGCGACCTGCCTCGAGCTTAATTCCTTTGTAATGGGCTAACTGATTCAAAAGTTCAATCAACACCGAAAAACCGATTGCGGCGTAAAGATAACCCTTAGGGACCTTAAAGCCAAAGCCCTCGGCCACTAGCGAAAAGCCAATCATCAGCAAAAAGCCCAAGCACAACACCACCACCGTTGGGTGGGCGTTGACAAAGGCTGTTAACGGCTTTGAGGCAATTAGCATGATGCCGACTGCAATCACCACGGCAGCCATCATCACCGGCAGATGGTCGACCATCCCAATTGCAGTGATCACTGCATCAATTGAAAAGACCGCGTCTAGCACGACGATCTGGGTCACGATCACCCAAAAGTCAGCGTAAGTTCTGGCCTGACCGAGCTCGTGACGCGTGCCCTCAAGGCGCTCATGCAATTCAAGGGTGCCTTTAAACAGCAAAAAGAAACCGCCCACCATCAAGATGATATCGCGGCCAGAGAACTGAAAGCCCCAAAAGCTGAGCCACGGTTCTTTGAGCTGCACGAGCCACGAGATCCCCATCAGCAGGCCTAGGCGCATGATGAGAGCAAGGGACAACCCAATGATGCGCGCGCGATCGCGCTGTGCCGGCGGTAGTTTGTCGGCAAGAATTGCGATAAATATTAGATTGTCGATGCCGAGAACGATCTCAAGTACGACGAGGGTAAAAAGGCCGACCCATATCGTTGGGTCAAGCAGCCACTCCATTGAGGGCTCCGAAAGTGAATGACTGTTTCATGGTAGCCGATAAATACGCCTATCGGCTGTCATCTCGGCTGCAATCAGCATCTAAACCGAGCGTCGAGTCAGCTTTGATCCAGCTTTCGCGTAAACCCGTAGCCATCATCTCGTCGCTTATGCGTGTCGTCTCGTCGCTTATGCCCGAGTCGCGACCCGCCTAAAAGATTAGGCGGGTCGCGCGTCAAAATCAGACTTTAACAAACCCCAGCATCTGCGTAAAAATCTTAGGCGTTGCGGCTAACACATTGCCCGACTCCATCCAGGTTTGCTCGCCCTCTAGGTCAGACACGAGCCCGCCCGCCTCAAGCACCATCAAACTTGCAGCAGCCATGTCCCACTGTTTTAAGCCAATGCCGCAAAAGCCATCGAGCCTACCAACGGCCACGTAGGCCATGTCAAGCACGGCCGAACCAGTGCGACGCACACCTGCACACCCGCGTGCCATTTCAAGATAACGCGGCGCTGATAAATCATCAGGGCCAACAGAACCGGGCCAGCGTGCACCGAGTAACGCATCGTGAAATTTGGTTTGTGCCGTGACGCGCATGCGACGGTCATTTAAAAAAGCGCCACCACCGCGACTCGCCGTGAACATTTCGTTACGCGACGGGTCATAAATGACCGCATGCATCACTTGCCCGCGTTGACGCAGCGCAATGGAGATCGCGTAATTCGGAAAACCATGAATGAAATTGGTGGTGCCATCAATGGGATCAATCACCCATTCGTTTTCAGCAAGTTCGCCTTCGGGCGTGTTGCCATGTTGACCCGACTCTTCAGCTAAAAAGGTGTGATCTGGATAAGCCGTACTTAAAAGGCTGATAATCTCGTCTTCGGCGAGGCGGTCGACTTCCGTGACATAATCTCGTGGCCCTTTACGGGCGACTTGAAGGCGATCTAAGTCGAGGCTTGCGCGGTTAATGATGGTGCCGGCGCGCCGGGCCGCCTTGATGGCGGTATTAAGCATCGGGTGCATAAAGGGTGCTTTATTAAATAGGCTAAACAGGGATTTTAGATGACTCTGGATTTTTCTCGTGTTCGCTTCATCATGACCGAGCCCAGCCACCCCGGCAACGTCGGTTCGGCGGCCCGTGCAATTAAGACAATGGGCTTTGAAGAACTGGTGCTGGTTGCCCCAAAAATACCTGAGATCACGCTTGAACCTGACGCGAAGGCGCTTGCCAGTGGTGCCTCAGATGTACTTGAGCGCGCCCAAACCTATGCCACCCTTAGCCAGGCGCTTGAACCTGTCACCCTATCTTTTGCCCTAACCGCTCGTGCCCGCGATCTTGGGCCTCCAGTGTGCGATATCAGGCAAGCCGCACAGATGGTACGCGACCACCTGCGCGAACATCCGCAGGGCCGTATCGCCATGGTGGTAGGTACTGAGCGCTCGGGCCTCACCAACGAGCAGGTGAGCTTGTGCCATCGAGCCTGCACCATCCCTGCCAACCCCTTGTATAGCTCACTAAACGTCGCCCAAGCCATGCAGTTGGGCGCTTTTGAGATGCGCTACGCCTTGCTCGGCCTTGAGGCGGGTCAAGCGGTATCGCCACTTAGCCGCGCAAAGGTCATGGCGCTCGCGGCTGATCCCAACAATGCATTGGATATCAATGCCTTACCCGAACCGTCCAAACCCTCAGGCAGCCGCCCTGCCAGCAGTCAAGCACTTCAAGCCTTACTGGCTCACTGGCAAGAGGCCTTAATCGCGGTTGAGTTTTTAAACCCGGCCCACCCTAAGAAATTGATGCCGCGTATGCAGCACTTTTTTAATCGCAATGATCTGACCGTCGACGAGGTCGATATGTGGAGAGGCGTATGCACCGCAATGGTCGACACCGCTCGCCGCGCGAGACCCCCTTCGTGATCCGGTTAATCCCCGCCCGAAGTCATCTTTGATCTACCATCGCCCTTATGCTGAACAAACTTCGCGAAAATATTGCCTGTATCCTCGAGCGTGACCCCGCTGCGCGCAGCAAGCTCGAGGTCATCACGTGTTATCCGGGCTTTCATGCCATGGTGGTTCACGGTATTGCACATCGACTTTGGTTGGCTGAATGGTTTTGGCTGGGGCGCTTTATTTCGCACTTGGGTCGGATCCTGACTGGCATCGAAATTCACCCTGGCGCCACGATTGGTCGCCGTGTGTTTATCGATCATGGGTTTGGCGTGGTGATTGGCGAGACGGCCGAGATCGGCGACGACTGCACCATTTATCAGGGCGTCACCTTAGGCGGCACCCGACTCTATAAAGGCGCCAAGCGCCATCCAACGTTAGGTAAGGGGGTTGTGGTCGGTGCGGGCGCGCAAGTGTTGGGTGGGTTCACCGTGGGTGATGGGGCGCGCATTGGCTCGAACGCGGTGGTCGTCAAGCCCGTACCTGCAGGCGCAACTGCAGTCGGTAACCCCGCGCGTTTGATTGAAGCGAAACCAGATTCACCAGAGGCCGCAACGGCCAACGCGCAGGCAGCAGAGCCTCGGGCGGCGCATGCGACTGCGCCCCAGCCCACCTCGCCCCCGTTATCGCCCTGCGATGCTGGTTGGGATGCAGCACCATTGAAAGCCTTGCTCGACAAAGGGGCGCCGGCTTCGGGCTCAGTCACCTCGGGTGCGGCAACGAACGACTCAGCTGGGTTTAGCGCGTATGCGGTTGACCCAGGCGCCGGTGACCCGTTAGTGAAAGTTTTGCACGAACTGATCAATCATGCCGCGGCTCAAGATGCCCGTATCGCGCAACTTTGCCAAACCATTGAAGCAATGGGCTCGCAAGTCAAAGGGCAAACGACACCCCTTGATGCGCAACGACTCAATAAGCTGGTTGACGAATAAAAAACTCTTCTGAGCTTCTATTCAGCCTTCGCGCCAGCGCTTTTTACAACAACGCCCCAACTCTCGGTTTGTGACTTCACAAACTGTTCAAACTGTTCAACAGAACCTGCACCGTTAATAGCACCCAGATCATCCAAGCGCTTTTGAACATCGGGCTTAGCCAAGACTTTATTCATTGAGACGTTTAGCTTAGCGACGATATCTTTGGGCGTGCCTGCAGGCGCTGCCAAGCCAAACCACGAAGACACGTCAAAGCCCGGAAAACCAGACTCTTGCATGGTGGGGACATCAGGCGCTGCAGGCGAACGCTTAGGTGAGGTGATTGCCAGCGCACGCAATTTACCGGCTTGCACCATGGGCCAGGCCGTAGGCATGTTATCGAACATCATCTGTACTTGCCCGCCGATTAAGTCGGTGAGTGCGGGGGTACTGCCCTTGTAGGGGATATGCGAAATATCGAGCTTAGTTTGCAGTTTGAACAACTCGCCCGTCATGTGGATCGAGGTGCCCGCCCCCGACGACGCAAAATTTAACGCGCCTGGGTTTTTCTTGGCGTACGCGATCAACTCTTGAACGGTATTGACCGGCACTTTTGGATTAATCACAAGCATGTTTGGCACCTTAGCCGCTAAACCAATCGGACTAAAGTCTTTGATCACATCAAATTTTAAATTCGAATACAGCGTTTGATTGATCGCATTGGTCACTGCCATCATGAATAAGGTGTAACCATCGGGCGCTGCGCGCACAACCAACTCGGCGGCGATATTACTGCCTGCACCAGGTTTGTTTTCAACAACAAAACTTTGACCTAAGTCTTCGGTCATGTCCTTAGCGAGGATACGTGCGAGCACGTCTGTCGAACCGCCTGCCGAGAACCCGACCACAATCCGTACTGGTTTTGTAGGGTATGGGGTTTGGGCTTGGGCTGATAACGTCATCAAATTTAAAACGCTCAGTAGACAGGCAGCACTGAGAACGAGCGAGCGGCGTGATTGAACAGGTTTCATCTTAAAGCCCTTTGATAGTCAAGCAGCCTATATTAATACAAGGCCGCTCACCTGCCTTACACTTAGCCTTTCCAGCACAGCGCTATTACTGACACCCATTTCATGCAAGATCAAGTCAATTCTCATCCATCTGCCGGTCTAGATCAGCACACACCGATGATGCAGCAATATCTGCGTCTGAAGGCTGAGGCGGGGCCGTTGCTGCTGCTGTATCGCATGGGTGACTTCTATGAGATGTTTTATGAAGACGCTGAGCGTGGTGCAAAGCTGTTGGGTTTAACGCTGACGCGGCGTGGTTCGTCAAATGGGGTGCCGATCCCGATGGCGGGGCTGCCGTACCACGCAGCCGAGCAATACTTGGCCAAGTTAGTAGCGCAAGGTGTCTCGGTGGCCACCGGCGCGTAAATTAGAGACACCGCCACAAGCAAAGGCCCAGTCGAGCGCAAGATCGTGCGCATTGTCACGCCCGGTACGCTCACAGACGAAGCCTTGCTACCCTCAAAAGCCGATCGCTGTGTGGCCGCCGTGTTTGTGCCGCGCAAAGGTAATAAAGCGCAACGGGCTGGTGTGGCCTGGCTGAACTTAGCAAGTGGCGAGTTCAAACTGTCTGAGTGCGCCGCTGAGGCGCTTGATTCTGAACTGCACCGCATTGATCCCGCTGAAATCATTTTGGCTGACGATGCCCAACTTGATTTGACGCTGCATTGCGCCGCCACCAAGATACCGCCCTGGCATTTTGAGGCCGAGCAGGCGCAGTCACATTTACTGGCGCACTTTAAGACAGAATCGCTTTCGGGCTTTGATGTGGATGACTTACCGACCGCGCTATGCGCAGCGGGTGCATTGTTGCGCTATGCCGGGCGTACGCAAGCCCATGCGCTCTCGCATGTGCAGACGCTGGTGGCCGATCGGGCTAGCCAATATGTATTGATGGATCCGGCGACACGTCGCAATCTTGAGTTAACTCGCACCCTTTCTGGTGAAGAGGCGCCAACTTTATTTTCAATTTTGGATAACTGTTGCACGCCGATGGGCAGTCGCTTATTGCGCCGCTGGTTGCATCATCCCTTGCGCGACAATGCGCCGGTGTTTGAGCGTCAACAGGCGATTGGCAGTTTGATGACGGCCAGCGCGCAGCGTAG
>Ga0114968_10001112_pt1 | contig 20379 bp, 17 predicted proteins | sample M_130807_EF_Meta_FD_87020 | JGI IMG/M metagenome (GOLD analysis project Ga0114968, IMG submission 87020) | Freshwater microbial communities from Lake Montjoie, Canada to study carbon cycling - M_130807_EF_MetaG | ecosystem: Environmental > Aquatic > Freshwater > Lake | place: Lake Montjoie...
CGATAGAGCCGCCCCACTGGTTCCAAACGTCGCTTGTGCGACCAGAAAATAGGACAACTTTGCTGCGACGGTCTGGGAGACTGTGAGGTCGACGGTGGAGTCTCTTACGGTCGCTAGGTTCAAGATGAGTGCTGCTCGCTTATCCGATAAAAGAGTGATTACTGAGCCTCTGTTGACGGCCAAGGTGCCTGCCTTCGTCATAGACGGCTGCGAAGGGACAGACAGGTCGAGGGCGGCTTGGTTGTCTTCTATCGTCTTGATGCCAGTAAGCGACGTATTTAGCGCTGTCGCCCTGTCTAATTGCCTACCGGCCACTTTCATAACATAGGTTCGTTCCATGAGTAGCGTGTAGGCGCCCTGTGCGTTCGTGACGGCAAGAGAAACTCCCGTAAACGTCTGGACTGCCGCCATAGCAGTCGATATGGCCGTTGCATCCGCCCCAAAAACAAGATCCCGTGCCTGTGAAAATTTCGCATATTTTCCTATTGCATTTATTGCATGCGTAAGGTCGGCAACTGCGTCGGATCGTAAGCTTGTATTTAGTACCTGGTCACCCCTCTTACTTGTGAGCAGTGTTTCCATGCGCCCCCTCTCTTTTGCTAAATACTCCACTCTTGATATAGTCGGCATAGCAGGCGTGGACAAATCAAGTTGCGCTATTTTTGCGGCGAGTGTTTGTATATTCACCATCGACTGAGTGAAGAATATTTTCTCGGTAATGCTCGATGTTTTTGCAGTGAGTGCTAAAACATTCATTACATATCCCCGTCTATTTGTTTCAGTCAGTCTCATATCATCTCGAATTTTTTGCAGATTCGTATCGGCGGTATTTAGTTGTGTTCTATCGGCAGGAGGTATTCTTTGTAAACCACTCATATTCGTATATATTTGTCCTAAATACGTGGCCAACCCGGTTATATATGTGTTGGAAGGTAGTTGTTGCAGCAAATACAGGGTTTGAATAGCGTTCTTCAACTCCGCTTGATTTTGTAGAAGACTAGAAAATGGTATCGTATTTTTTGTTGTATTATATGCGCTAATATCTGCGGCCCTAATACGAATACCATTCTGAAGTGTATATATGGTCCCTAGACCCGATTGAAGCATTAGCCATTTTCCAGATAGCTCAGAGAATACAATGTCCGCACTCGGCGATGGAACTTGTGGAAGTGGTCCACGCACACTTTGCAAACTAGCCATTGTAGGTGTAGCAGTAAAAACCGTTGTAAGACTGGTTCCATACTGGGTTTTTGATTGGTTGGCAATGTCATATTCGGTCTTTACCGAATTAAACACAGACTGCGCTCCATTTAGCCCAGTGAGTGTTGTATTCAATGCATCCCTATAAACGGCAAGCTTAGCCGCCTGTAAGTTCTTCTGTCGTTGAATATCTGCAAGGTTCTCATTGAGATTTATGCCAGATAGATATCCGGAAAGCCCACGAATGTTGCCCCATTGAATATCTACCTGAAGATCGACGTATAGCTTTCTCCCAACATAATTCTTATAGTCCGAGTCTAAGAGAAATTGGGAGTTATTTATTGTATAGAGTATTCCGTTATAGATACGTATCATACTCTCTATGTCGTTGCCGATTATATCGACGGTATTATACATAGCAGAATACGACGAGCGTAGTTGCCCCACTAACTCAGTAAGTCTGGTCCCTTCACCGGATAAAGTCTGTAAGTTGGTCCACATAGCATCCGCATCCTTTCTGGTTTGGCTCAAAGTGTCTTGAAGTTCTGAAATACTTCCTCTTCCTACAAAAATGGCCGTGGCTAATGCATATAAATCTTCCATCACGAGACGTTCATAGGATTCTAAGTCCGTTTTAGGGTTGGGAACATTGTATGCGCCCGCATCTGCCGTACTTGGATCACGGACCTCGTATATACTCGTTAATGTCTTGTTTAATATATCGCCAATGACTATATTGGAGGCGAAAATTTTTGCAAACTCGGTTTTGAAACGAACGAGCTGGGCCGCTGATAATTGTCTCGTGAGCGCCTGCAGCGCAACTTGCGTTCTTTTTTCTATGATTAGAGCCATTTGAGTATTTTTGACGGCCTCCATCTGTTTCTGCGCACTTTGTACTAGACTGGCCATTTGTGCTTGAATACGCTTTATTTCCGGATATGTGAGGCCATCGTACGTCGCATCTGGTGAAATATTTGGTTTCAAATAACGGCAGCCATCCGCACTACAGGACAACTCATAGTTGTATCGTTTAAAGGGTCTTGTAGCGGGTACAACTACACGATTCGGCGATGTTGGTGTAGTTTCCTGTATCATTACGTCGGGTGCTTGTTCTGCGACGGTATCCGCAACGGTGTCTGCAACGGTGTCTGCAACCGTTTCTGTTATAACCTCGGGTAACAGAACCTCTTGAGATTGCGGTAATACGGTGGGCTCTAGTGTAACACTTGGTGACGTAATGGCAAGGTTTCTGGCGTTTTCTGCATTTTTTGCCATTTCCTTCAGGGCTGCCATTCGTTCCGTTACAAACACATCTCTCACGGTTAACCTACCATCTTGATTAGCCCCATAGGTCACTCCATTCAATGTAAATCCATCTCTTGCAACTCTACTGAGTAGTGTAAATGCCCTCTTCATCTCAGCTCTCCTTTTAATAGCATCCATCTGCGCCTGTCGTTCCATCTGAGCCTCACGACTAGCATCTAGATTTGCTCCAAGATTTCCGAAAATTTGGACCTGTCTCACAGCAGTAACGCCTCCACTCATTACCTTTTTCATCCGTTTCCCCAGTTTCTTCTCTTGCGATTTAATGGCCTTGCCCATTTTTTTTATACTTGCCTTGTGCGCCTCTGGCTGTGATACTTCTATGGAATTTGTATCGTCTACTATTTTACGACGTTTTTTCGACGTCGTAGCTCGTCCCATATCTATATCACAAACATATAAAAAGGTGTTTTTTTCAACGAAAAACGCCGCTTTATATTGATTCCGCATCCCTAACCACGTGTACGCCAATACTCGCCACACACGTTGCATATGTAAAGATACTTCAGATTCTCAGAGTCGTATTTAATGTAAATGACATCCTTCTCTGCACCGCCCCCGTTCGACTTACAATCCTCACGATGACACTTCATCGTCTTTAGATGCGGAAGCGTGGAGTCTTGCCGGGTAAATTCATTCAGGAGGATTTTGTACCCCTCACTTGTGCGCTCTTTGACAAGCGTTTCCGAAATAAGACTCCCATTCTCCTCCTTTTCCTTGTATCCACAATTGCGACAGAGACGATTGCATGTCTGCTCGTCCATCTCCAAATATAAATAGTATCTGCAAACGGGGCAGAATTTCATGTTGTTCTACTTAGACAAGCAGTTTAAACTTGTCAAATTTTAATCGACTAGTTCGCTCCAATTTATAGGTCCCTGCATTCTATACGGAATATTCGCATAATGTTTGGCGACTTCGGGTGCCCTTGATTTGACCCGAGTCAGAATTTTCTCTAGCCGTGCCGGCCAGACCTGTTCAAGAACATCGGAGAACGGCGTCCACAAGGCGTTCTTGCCGGCCGTATATTTTCGGCTCTCTTCCAGCGTGTGTTTTACCAAATGATACTCGACGAATTCCGCATACGCTTTTGCTTCAGGATGAGATTCATGAAAGGATTCCCACCCTGGCTCATTCGTAATCGGGTTATTGTCGAGAAGCGACACAATACTTTTGAAGACGCTCCCTATATTCAGGGATGATACCCAAGATGGACCCGAGTAGGTACCGAGAATGGACAAGCAGACTTTTCCGTCGATATATAAATTCGGATGAAATCGTGTTTTACCGTCCGATGTTAGTATGCGAACAACGGGCGAACTGATTGGATAGTCGGCGGGAAACTGCACAGAAAAAAACAGGGGACAGTCGGCGTATCGTGAATTTTCGGGGCCGAAAACAAGGCCGAGTCCACGCCGCATATTGGCTTCATCGGCCACATAATATATCCCCAAGGAAGACATTTCTTCGCTGAGCATGGTGGCTATATCCTTTTGTAACCGTCTATTCATTATAACTATGGTTTGTATGGGAACCTTAGACCTCGCCGCCCTCGCCGCCCTCGGCTAAAAATTTACTCCGCCCGCCGCCGTTCCTCTGAATACAAAGTAGAATGAGCGACCACCTGTTTCATCAACACGAACTCTCGAGATTCCTCGAGCAGAACAAGACCTATGACAGTACGAATACAACCATGACCGGTATGGGGACCACCTTGGGGAAATGGAAAATATCCGACGAGAAATACCCCGTGTTTCTCGACCTGCTGCACGACTATTTGTTCGTAAAGCGGGGCACTCCCCAGAACTTCGTGGAGAAGCCTCGAAAGAATGAGCCGAAACCGCTGCTGATTGACCTGGACTTCCACTATCCGGAGCATCAGAGCCTCACACGTGTCTTCAATCTCGACATGATTGAGCAGTTCATTCACAGAATCACGGACGGGCTGCAGTACTTCTTCGGGCTGGAGCAGTACAGCGAACTCCGCTTCTTCGTGACGTTGCGGTCTGGGCCGTATCATGCAAAGGGAAAACGTAAGGACGGTGTTCACATCTTGTGTCCCGATATCGCCCTTGCGAATGAGAAGCAGGCGGTCCTTAGAAAATGGCTCCTGGCGAATGAGGCCATCCGCTCGTGCTTCAAGGACACCGGATACACGAATGCCGACGATGTCGTCTATGATGAGTCCATGACCCGTCAGCAGGGCTGGATCTTCTACGGAGAGTCGAAGCCGAATATTCCGCCCTATACGCTCGTTGCTGTCTTTAATTACAAACCGGCCGAGAACGACTGGATTGACGAGGATGTTTCTCAGTACAGCCCTCGTGACCTCGTTGAACTTCTGAGCATTCGCTACAATATCGTACCGGATGAGAATGTCTTGAAGGAGGGAGAGCCGGCCGCTGCATATGCGGACCTTATGCAGCGGCCGGCGGCGGCCGCAACGGCCGCGCAGCAGCCGCCCACCCAAGAGCAGGCGGCGGCGGCCAATCAGGTAACCGACCTCGCAAACGCCATCAGCGCATTTGCTATCAAGCCGGCGTCGGAAGAGGAGCGCCAAATGGTTCGGCGATTCGTCCTCGAGTGTCTAAAGGCGCCATGGCACGACGAATACGACAAGTGGATTCGTGTGGGATGGTGCCTACATAACATAGAGGCGAGCGAGGAGTATTTCACGCTCTGGAAGGATTTCAGCGCCAAGTCCGGCAAGTCCTCTGAGAATGACTGGACAAAGTTGCGCCATGAGTGGTTTCATGGCATGCGCAAGTCAGGAGATGGGCCGAGACTAACGCAGCGGTCTTTGCAGAAGTGGGCGCGCGACGACAATCCGGAACTCTACAAGCAGATTATCGGTGAAAATATATATGAGTATATTCGGACGGAGGTGAGCCCCACGCACTACCACATTTCAAAGCTGATGAAGAAGATGTACGGGAATAACTACGTGGCGTCTGTTCAGCAGAGGTCTACGGATTGGTTCAAGTACGATGACGATATCAATATGTGGAAGCGCCTCAATCAGGGCCTGGAGCTGAAGGCGAAAATTAGCTACGAGGTTGCTGAAGAGTTGGCTGAAGCTCGTTCAAAGATAAGAAAGCAGATTGGAGAATGCACACGAAAGGATGAGGAACAGAAACTCGAGTGGCTAAAGAAGAAAATGGATGAACTTATCAAAGTGGAGACCCAACTTTATAACAACGGGTTCACGGAGTCCGTGATGAAGATGGCGGCCCAGCAGTTTTGCGAGGAGGACTTCATAAATAAGATGAACTCGAATCCATATTTGGTAGGATGTCGCAACGGCATTCTGGAACTGCGGGCGAAGCGTGATGATGGCAGCGAACACGTAATATTTCGTCAAGGCCGTCCAGAGGATTATGTGAGTTTCCGTGTAGGCGTGAAATATCCGGAATTGGATGCAATCAACTATGTTCCCTATGACCCCGCTGACCCGATCCAGGCGGAAATCCAGGAGTTCTTCCGAAAACTCTTTCCGAATGCCGAGTTGAGAACTTATGTGTTACGTCTCCTATCGAGCATGTTAGAGGGCACAAACAAGGAGCAGTGCTACTACACATTCACTGGCCGTGGCAGTAATGGGAAGTCAAAGATTACCGAGTTAATGGAGGCAACTCTGGGCGACTACTACACGACGATGTCATGTACCGTTCTTACTCGGAAACGGCCGGATGGGGGTGCGGCGAATCCAGAAATCATGGTTGCAAAGGGGCGTCGCTTTATCTGTATGTCTGAGCCGGATGATAAGGAGCCTATCAACACGAGTCGGATGAAGCAATTCAGTGGTGAGGACATGGTGGAGGCTCGGCAGCTCTACGGGGAACAGGAGCGTTTCCGTATCATGGGAAAGATTTGTATGCTCTGTAACTTCCTCCCCCCCGTGAACTCCATGGACCATGGTACTTGGCGCCGTATTCGTGTCATTCCCTTCGTCGCCAGTTTCCTTGATGAGGGAAATCCGGAACTTCTGCTGAATAAGCCCAATGTCTATCAAAAGGACCTGAAACTGGATGAGAAGCTCGTAAAGTGGCGAGAGCAGTTCTTCTCGCTGCTTGTCCACATTTACGAGACGGAATACATTACTATTGGTCTGAACCCTGTCCCGGAGATGGTGACTCGGGAGTCTAACAGGTACAAGGAGCAATATGACATCTATGCGCGCTTCAAGGCCGAGCGGATTCGTGAGCCGGTTACGGCGGAAGAGCAGCTGGAGTGCAGGACGAATCCCTTGGAGTCCAAGAGGGTCCGACTCATTATTGGACAGTGGAGAAAGGACAACCGCATTGAAGGCTTCACAGCGAACGATGCGTTTGACCGTATGAAAAATGAATTCGGGGAACCAGAGGCGGGGCGATTCTGGCCGACGATTCGGATGTTTACGAATGATGAGGACGTGACGGAGTGGGACAAGGCCCACAGTGCCTAGTGGTTTGCACGACGAAGCGCCTAGTCGTTTGCACGACGAAGCGCCTAGTCGTTTGCACGACGAAGCGCCTAGTCGTTTGCACGACGAAGCACCTAGCCCAGGTATTGTATCAATAGGAAAAACACGAGACCGACTGCCAACATTATACCCGATACGGCAACACCCGTCCACATTTTATTCACAGACATTTTTAATGCGGTCAATATGACAAACAGACTGAACACGCTAAACGCAAAGAAGAAATAGGCCAGAACCCAGTCCTGCGTGGTTCGGAGACCCACTTTCGAAAACAGGCCGTACTCGCCAGGATTCTTTTTTGAATTCAGATACATTTCATCGTACGTTTCTTCCTCAATTTCGGCGAGCGTGATTTTGTCTTTCAAATCGTTTAGTTGGCCTGTTAGGTCCTCTTTCAATACATTATCTGGGTCATTGCTGGATCCACGAGACTTGTAGTAAAAGTATTTCGTCGCAGCATTTAAAAGGTCTGCGTCCGATGGAGGTGTCATCTATCGCTCAGTACAGAAAATAAGCACATCACTTGCAACTACTCAAAATGTCATTCATTGCGGCTCGCACCTCCATAGAAATAGAGGAAGTTGTGCCATCCCCGGGGAACTTGCGCTTGTCCCAATTATACAGGTCGCGTGTGTTTTTCGTGTACGTGTATTTGAAATACCACACAATAAATACCATAATCAGGATAAATACGGCGCTGTAGATAACAAAGTATGGGGAAATAATTCTGTATTTCGATAGTACAGTAAACAGGAGAATGATAGAAAGTCCCAGAAACATAAATTGGAGCACAAACAGCGTGTCGAGGCGGTATTGATAGTACCAGTTGTTGATTTGTGTTTGACGATTTTCCGAGTCCTTCGTTATATTCGACATCTTTCTAGTTAGTGGAGACAATATAGAACAATAGGCCCACGGCAATTACATTCAAGAAAGAATACAGCGAAAGGTTTGCAGAAACACTCTTCATTCTTTGCTCCGATATTTCGAGTGTACGCTCGGCGTCCGTCGAGGCCTGTGGACTAGAGCTCGCAAAATTCTCCTTGGCCAAATCGCCGTACCTTTTTTCCACGAGCGCATTCGCATCTCCTTCCAACTTGTTCTGCATTTGTACGAACCCCTCTATGGCCGTTTTTTTCTCATTCACTTCGGCCTTCACATCTGTCCAGCCCTCTATGAACTTTTTCCCGTCCTTGTTCGCAGGAGCCTTCTCCAGAATTTGCCGGGATACTGATAAAATGTCCCGCATCGCCGTATTCTTGTCTCGAATGAGTTCAATCAGTTTTCCACTCAAGGTCTCATCTTTGCGAATAGACATGAAAAAAGTTGACAAGAGAAATTGATACTGCGCATTCAGATTACAGAGCGACTGGCGAGTCTCCATAAGAATAGCATTCTGTGCATCCTCCGTGTCCACATTTATTCCGAGACTGGCCAGTCCGTCCATAATCGTTTTTAGGGCATCCTCCGTCAAATCGCCGTTCTCATTGTGGCGAAGCCCCTTCACAGGTAAAAGCGGCGTTATGATGGGTTTCTGCGCATCTTTCATACTCTTTATTTCGTCACAGCCGGCGAGTATGGGATCACTCATCTAACACGCCCCTAGACAAAAAATGAGTAGGGGGCGAACGTACCGCACCCTCAGCGTTCCGGATACACTTTGGTACCACGAAGCCACACATACAACCTCCAGAGCCAGTGCATATTCATCGTAAGAAGGAAGAATTCCATGGTGTTCAAACCTCGTTTGAACCTTTCAAATTTTCCTCAAAGGTCGGCGAGTCGTCCAACTCGAGAATATACGCAGCTTCGTCATTCACTCCCATACTTACATATAGTTTTCCTCCATGCGCACAGAGACTCAGCGGGAATTCAATATAGGCATGCTGGAAAAACACGAATTCATCCGAAATCTGCACAGACTGGTCGGAAGGACAAAAGAGGAGCCAACGATGATACGTGCGCTCTCGGTTGATATGGACGAGAAAGAGGCGCTTGTCACCCATATAGGGCACACCGTTCGTGGACCCGTGATAGCCCTCCAGCTCCAGCAAATCACAGTCCACCGTTTCTAGGTCGCCGGCCTCTACCTCCTTTATCCGAAAAGGGCGCAGACTGTAAATCACCTTCCGCCTACCAGCACTATCTGTATAGGGCATCCAGTTCTTTTCCGTCTCGTTCGGATAACACGGCTTCACCGATTTCATTACGGGCCCCTCCAACTGTGCTCGGAAAATCGCCGGTTTTCCGGACCGATTACACTCGGGAATCGTTGCGATGATCTCGTTTTCTGAGACGAATCGGATATCTTCCGGGCCATTCCAATACGACGGATACGTCATCATTCCGTACTCGACCCTTAACGGTGCGAGGCTCCATTGACCCAAATCGCCTATTCTCCCTGTTGCGACCAAGTATTTCGATTGAGATGGGTAAGAACCGATAGAGAACTGTTTATCTGCATATTTCCGGTAATTCACACGGCGCACGAGCACGGTTACTTGGCCATCAGCCCCTATGAACATAGATGGATTCATATCAACGAACGCATTCGCCTCTGCAAAACGGTCTTTGTACTGTGCTTTTGGAAAGATGAGAGGGTACGCTCTGTGCTTGATAGGGAGCATGTGGGTCTTTAGAGAGGTAATAGGCGTACTTTATGCGGCTCCTCGGACTCTAATAACTCTACCGCCAAGTACTTAATTTAAGTATTTGGCTCTGATGGCTAGAACGAAAAGATTAAGTAACTCCAATCAGGGAGTACTTAACTTTAGTACTAGCTGTTATTAGAGTAGTATGTCTTCGGGGTCCGCACAACCACCGAACTCATCGTCGTTAAATTTCGCCCTCAAGGCAAAATACGCCTTCTATGCAACCCTCATTTTCTTTCTCGTTGCGAGTCCAGAAACCTATAAGATTACACAGAGCAGCTTGGGCTGGTTTTTTACAGTCTCAGACAGTGGCGGAGCACCGACACCTCTAGGATTCTTCTTCCACACCTTCATCTTCTTTCTCGTTTTGTGGGGGGCCATGTTGTTTCCTCGAGATACTTCGGTCTGAATAGATGGCGACTTCGGCTGCGCACCACGCCTGGCCCCATGTCGCCCCGGCCTCCATCTCATGACAAATAATGGTCGCCGCCTTCTGCCTATCTCCCCAGACCCACGCAGGGTCTACGTAGTTCGGCATAGTAACGTCCTTCCAACAACCACGATAAAACACCAGCATTCGCCTCTCTGTAGGGGCATGGTGCGAAATCCTTGAGTCCCTAAAAATTGAGCCGCCGCCCCCCGCTCCCCGTTTCCAGAAGACCATGAAGTTTCTTGTGTCACTGTACGCCATTCTCAACGCCACCTTGAAGGATTGCAGTTCCGGCACGAGCGTTTTCAGCGTGAATTCGATGTCGCTGAACCCGCCGAACCCCTCTCCCGGTGACCGAGTCGCATTCTTTCTGGACTATACGGTTCCTACCAGCTCTACCGTCACAGACGGAACGGCTCGGTACGAGCTCACCTACAACTTCATTCCCCTCTCTCCCACTATTGAGACTCTTTGCTCGAATGTCCCATGCCCTCTCGGAGCCGGCCGCTACACGAACACCACATACTCTACTTGGCCCTCTGGCCTCTCGGGCTCAATTATGACTCGCATGAAGTGGCTGGAGCCGACTGGAGCCATGCTGCTCTGTACGGAGATCAGCGGAAAGGTTTGAGAAAAACTATCGGCGCAATATTAGAAACATAATGAACTGGAAGCTCATTTTTCTTGGCTTGGCTATTCTCGGCCTATTAGCATACGTTGTTCGTGAGGGATTCACGCTGAAGAATGTCCAGGGCTTCCAAAATGCAAGTGAGTACACGTTCACGATGTACTATGCGGACTGGTGCGGACACTGCAAGAAGGCGAAGCCTGAGATGGAGGAACTTGTGAAGAAGGGGGTCATTGAGAAGAACGGAAAGAAGTGCCAGATTCGCATGATTAGCCCGGAGAAGGAGCCCGAGAAGGCTGCGGGGAAGCCTATCAAGGGCTTCCCGACCTTCCTCATGGAGACGGCGGACGGCCAGATCGTGGAGTACAAGGGCGAGCGGAGCACGGATGGATACCTGGAATTCATCAATAAGACCCTGTCAGGTGGGAACTAATATATGTAATAAATAGGATGGATTTCAAGGAAGGTGACGTCGTTGGAGTTAGAGAGCAGACATCGAATACGATTGCCTATGGGCCGATTCGATTGAAGGAGAAGGTAGCAAAACCAAATCCGGATGAAGGGCACACAATGTGGATTATCACATTAGGCGGTGATCCACGTGGAAAAAATATGCTCGTGTATGAAGATGATTTGTTTCATTGGTGGCCTCTTGACGAGATGGTAATGGGGGGAAGAGTGCCTGAAGAAATAAACACGGAAGAAGCACGTGAATACTATAAAACTCACAAATGGCCTAAAGTGTCTAACACCGGCTACGAGGGCGATCCCTCTATTTTTAATCTTTCCGACTTGGGCCGCCGCCCGAAATTTCCGCTTTTAGATATTGTACCAGAAGCCGTGGAAGGTATGGAAGCAAGAAAAGTATGGGATAAACGAGTGAACTTGCCATTCCAAAATGGGCCAGGTGTAGAGCATTTTACTCCTTTTTGGCCAAAAACAAAAAATCCAGAAAGGAGGGAATCCAGAGTAAGAAACGGGCATTTTGCAGAATGGAATGCAAAGAAAGAAATGATGCGTAATAAAAACAAAAAACAAACAATGAAAAACTATTGGCAATTGATGGAAAGGAGGAAAATGCGGAGAAACTTGAATAGTGCTTCGGAGACCCCCAGACAACTTTTTTCTCTTAGGAATCACAATAAGGGTATACACCCTTTATCAAATGTTTTTAGTGGAGGGAGGAGAACTCGCAGACGTGCGCATAAAGTCTAGTACTTGGCGGTAATTAGAAACAGTGAAAATCCCGGAAATTCATTGCGACATTGTCGCAACCGATTTCAGGTTGCTTACTTCTTGCGCTTGGACGCCTCCTTGAGCGCATCCGAGAACGACGCATTCTTGTTCTTCGCCTTTAACTCCTTGAAGGTCTTCATCACCAGCATATTCCAGCTGGAGAGCTTGCGCGTACCCTTCTTGCCACGAGAGCGACGAGTCTTGGCCATTTGTATATTTAAGGGGAAGAATTTCTGCGCACCGGTCTTTGGCACCTGTTCCCGAACTTCAGAAAATCCAGCACACTTTTTCGACCCGACTGGAATATCGCCTCCTTTTCTTCTGAAGTCGCCGCAAAATGCAGGGGGTGTGCATCCCCCGTATTCAAATATATTACATGGCGTGGCCACCTTCCGTGCACTTCCATATCCTGGTGATGATGCGCACTGAAAATGAGGCGCTTGAAATACGCAAGAATACCCTCTCCGAATGGGGAGCGGTCTATGATGTCCTTGATTCTGAGCGTAATACCGAGCGTTTCCGCCCGCTCTTCCTCCGTGAGATGATGAAACGGAGAAAATGCGATGAGCGCACCGTCTACAAACACATTGCCGGAGAGGTCCCGAACGGGCGTGAACAACAACGGCACACAGGAGGAGGCAAGCACGGCGAATTTCATCTGAACCGTCGGCGTCTCTTGCGCACTGAACTCCTGTTTTACGCAGGTCAGAATATTCGTTGCGAATATGCGAGGTTGGGGCCTCTCGGGGAATTGTTCGGCGAACTCCGCAAATGTGATTTCGGGCGAGAGATTTTTGGCACGAAGAAGAACGTTCAGCAATTTCTCGAAATTCTGCCCGTTGTCGAGACCATAGGAATCTAGAAAGGAGAGCATGGTTTCTGGGTCGAGATTCTGCATGAGGCGAAAGTCGAGTGCGTTGTTTATGTTGCGCATTTCGGACACCGTGTAGCCTACACATATACAGAGGGCCACTAGAGACCCCGCACTGATTCCAATGTACTCTTTTACGCATCGAAGAAGGCCTTCTGATTCTAGGACCTCGAGGGCGCCGACATGGGCTAGACCGAGCATACCACCCCCGGACATCGCTATCCGTTTCGGAGGGATGAGCATCCTTTCCACTAGGTCTCTTAGGTGTGGTTGCTTTAGGGGGAAGAGAAACACCGCCAGTATTAGGAATGTTAGGTGGTGGTGGTCACTGGAACTTTAAAGAGACGCCCGTGCAAGGGACGCCGCGCTTGGAGCCCCGTAACCTTTTCGAAAAACGCATCAGCCGTGATAAGGCTCGCCTGAAAGCCTACAACCAGATTCTGAACCAAATACACACCCGGATTTATCATACGTCGCAGATACTGGGGAATCAGAATTATCTGACCTATACTGTCCCCCCGTTCGTTCTGGGACTTCCGTCGCTCGATTTGGAGGACTGTATCGTCTACGTCGTGCACATGTTGCGTGAGGCCGGCTTCGTTGTTCGCTATACGTATCCGAACCTCCTCTATATTTCGTGGAAGCACTACGAGGCGGAGTATAATCGCCAGCAGAACCCCATTGTCCAGGCGATGAATTCCAAGAAGAACGCGGAGTCCACGTCTAAGAAAGGGGCGGGAGGGAAGCGCGGTGCTGGTGATTCGGCGCAGACGGTGACATTTTCTCCGGTGACGTCCTTCTATCCGTCGGGGCCGGCTGCACCGGCGCCCCTGCAGACCATAGGGTCCAACCAAGCTCCCGCAAGGTCTGTGGCGGATTATAGGGCACCGGATGCGCTCATTCAGAGTATGTCTAGGCCTCCCTTGCAGACCGCAGGGCCACCGGTGCCCGCAAAGGTTGGGAACGTCGTGGCGGATTTGTGGAGGCTTTAAAGCTGGCGTGTGCTACTTTATCGCATCCTCTTCTCCAATTCCTCCACAGTCTCCACACCCTCTTCCGAGAATTTCTCCGCATAAATTTCGTAGGGATGTTCTGGCTGGTGAATTCCGGCCCCGTACTTGGCCAAAAACGTCCGAGGAAATTTCTCCGTGAGAGCGCCAGAACGTATATCGTACCATTCTATAACTGCATTCGCCAACGTGGGTCTCCTATAAGGACGAAAAAGAGGGAGAGGAACCAGATATGTTTCCCAGGCCCAAAAAGGTGTCGCCATCGTATCTGGATTTATACGAGCCCTCTCTCTCAATTCGGACGGTATGGAGGTCGTAGGAATCCACGTCCATCCTTCCTTTACGGAGAAATTGTTCCAGACGTCGGCGAATTTTCTCTGATGAACGTGAATTGCTTCGTGCGCCAAGGTAATTCGGAATTGCTTCGTTGCTTCGCTCTCTTTACAGAGGGAAGCAGGGATACAAATTAGGTTGGGAGGACGAGTGTGAGGAAATCCGTTGTCCGCTTCCGAATTCAAGATGACAATTTCTGAGCCGCCCATAAGAGGAATGGCCTCTGCGGCCATCTGTAAAAAATTCGTGGCCTTGTCTGAAATTGCGTCCATCTCGTAGCCCTGTCCATTTCGTGCCTCCCAATTCATCGTATTCTTTCTGCAGGCGGCTCTATAACCGTCCAGGGCTTCTGCGGCAGCGAGATAGTCCATCTCCGTCTCTAATCACGGCGCCTTTTTTGCGGACTCGAGTTTTTTCACGAGCATCTTGTCGGCGAAGTATGTGCTAATAGATGACTGTTGTTTGCTCTTTTTGTTGGCGGCAGCGGCGGCAGCAGCGGCGGCCAGTCGTTCGGAAGTCCGTTTCGGGGGCACAGCAGTCACAGCAGTCACAGCAGTCACAGGAGTCGCCGCCCCAAAGAACTCGTTCCCGAACCTGCGCACGGCCGCCTTGTCACACATCCCCAGAATTTTCTCGAACATCACCTGCGTCGTTGTGATTTCTCGGTCCCCTTGCTCCCACCCCCCTTTTGGGGCCACCACGCCAGGAATCTGCTCCACCACAAGAGCGAACAGTTGCACGAGGGGGTTCATGAGCTGGTGCTGGATATAGAATTTGTAGTCGGGTTTCAGGCCCTTCTCTCGGATATACGCCGGATGCTCTACACGGTCACCCTGGAGTTTGGAGGCGAGCTGGCCCGTCGGCGGAAGAATGTAGATGAAGGGGACTCGCTCGCCAGATGCGGGAGCGGTGCCCTCGTCACGAAGACGCATGCGGTCCGCCAGGACCTTATGGGCAGGTGGACTCGCCGACTTGTATTCCGCACGCAGAGACTTACTCATTGTGAGGAGATTCATGCTTATCTTGCCCTCCACGAGCTCCAGCAACTTCTCTTGGACGAACTCGTAGGCGGCTTTGACATTGCGCTCCGTCAGAAGAATCCGAATGGCTCCCCCGTAGACGACTTTGACAATGGGTGCATAGTCACGCCGCTTCGTGGCGATGCCCATGGAGTTCTGGTAGTACGAGTCCGCCGATTCCTCGTACTTGTTCCCCACATAGCGCTTCTTCGAGAAGATGATGAACGGATAGAACACCTTATCGTATTCGAAGTCGTGCGGGGCTTTGAGAACACGCGTGACGAACTTCCCCGCCTCTTCGGTCAAATGCATCGTCGCCTCTATGGCAGCTTTGCCCTCGAGGCGCTTCCCATCCGGTCCGACAGGATTGAAATTCACAAAGAGAGAGTCCGTGTCCCCATAGACGATGTCGGCGGAGCACCTGGGGTCGTTTGCGCCCGGCCCGTAGAAACGCTCGATGGCCTTCTTGGCGAACATGATTTGTTTGCGCCCGTAGGCGGTCACCGAGGCGGCCAAGTGCTGGAGACGAATCTTGAAGGTCGGCGAGCCGAGTTGGCCATATAGGGAGTTCGCCGTGAGTTTGTACGCCAGTTGTTCCGCATCGAGGAGCGCCTTCTTGAAGGGGTCCGACTCCTTCGCCGCCTCCTTGCGCTTCTCCTTTCGAGTTGCGAGAAGTTTCTGCACAATCTGAGGAAGAGTCCCTTTCGTCCCAGAATCGTACTGGGCGTAGCGACACACACGCAGACCCTGCTTTATCTTTTCGGGGTGTTTCCGTTTATCGGCAGGGTCTGAACCCCAGACGTCAAAGGTAATGTCCGTCCATTGCACATCGGGCGGCTGGTCAGTCTCTGCGCCTAGGACGAACCCCTTGAATTTGCCGGCCAGGTCAAAGTCCTTCACCCAGACGAGCGTATCGAACGAGATGTTCTCGCTGATAATGGTGCTCGGATATAGCGACGCAAAGTCGGCCACGCCAATCGGGGCCTCGTAGTAAATCCCGGGCTTCGGCTCGAACACATAGGCACCCTCGTAACTGTCCTCGTTCGTCGCCGTCGAGCCGAACGCCGTGGTGGGGAGCACTTTCACACACTGGCGGCGCTGGTAACACTCCTTGAAGATGAGCGACTCGATTTTGACGCCCTGGCCTCTCGTGAAGATATAGGGAATCGGTACGGAGCACGCATTCGCCATCGCCATCGCATTATTGAACACATCGAGCTTCTTGTAGAGGTCCCGCACGAGAATACAGTCCTGAATGCAGTAGGAGGCGATTCTGGCACGATTCTCAGGGGAGCCCGTGTGAAGACGAAAGAGTTCCTGGGGCGACACATCGTCTTTGACGACGGCCCATTTCGTCGCCATTTCCGAGGCAAGGGCGAGTTCGGCCACGTCGTCACCTGTGGGGGCCTCCACGATAAGATGCGAACCGGTAACGACCTCGACCACACGAAGTTTCTCTACGACGGAATCGCCGGTCTCGTCCAAGAGAACAACGAAGCGGCCAGGACCAACATCGGATGTGAACTTCGTGTGGAGGTGCCAGACCTCGGAGCCGCAGTCGACGCCTTTCAGGTCGCCGCTCATGAAATGTTCGCAAACATCATCCAACTTGTAGGAGGCCAGTGTGAACGAGCGCTTGATATATTGGTAGAGGTCCACACAGAGCCGCCCGTGCATCGAGAGCATGTAGAGGGTGTTGTCACCGAGTGCAGAACTGGAGAGGAACTTCTCGTCGAGTACGAGAGTCTTTCCAGAATCACGCAATCTGGAAAGGGCCTGGAAGGCGTCGGACCCACTTACACCGAGCTCTTCGCAACGTGCCCATAGGTAGCGCTCGTCAAAACCGAAGGTGTTGTAGCCGAGGAGTACATCCGGATTCCACCGTGCCATGTGCTCTGCCCAGCCCTGTAGGAGCCCCTTTTCGGTCTTATAGGAATGTACCACGGTGTTCTCGACGGTGCCGCAGGTTCCGAGGACGAAGATGTGTTTCTCGTGGAAGGTGGCGGCACCACGCTCCAAGACGACGCCGATTTGAATGATGGGGTCTCCTGAGAGGGGGAACTTTCGTTGAAGCGGGCGCAGAGACTCGAGGAGATCGTCGGCGGATTTCGTCGTGAGTGCGGCGCCGAGCGCCGTGAGAAACTCGGGGCGCTGCAACTCCGATTCGAGCACATCACGCTTGGGTCCACCATTGCGGAACCGAATGGGCTCCATCCCTTTTGGGGGATTTTCAGGGTAGAGTGCCGACTGGAGAATGAGATTGGCGGCTTCGTCGGCCGTGTGGGCGTTTTCGAGGAGGAGTTTGGCGACTCGATTGTAGCCCTTTTTGGGCACGGGGAACTCTCCGCTCTCGGAGTAGCACTCAATGTCCCAGTAGGCGTGGAGAAAGGGGGCGCAGGTTCCGCCGGTTGCAGGAGAGACCTGCTCCCAGTCGACATCGTAGGTCTTGGACTCGGCGTCCTCTTCGGAGTCGGTTTCGACGGTGACCCAGCCACAGGGCTTGACATCCCTCAGGTGGAAGAAGCGGAGCATCGGGTCGAGATTCGCCTCGAAGACTTCCAGGGGCGCAGCGTCCTTGTAGATGTGGAAGAGAAAGCCGTTTTCTTTGTCGAGGAAGTAGGATTTCAGTGCCCGCCAAGTCTGCAGCGACTTTACGGAGAGTTTCGCAAAGGTGAACTCCCGGCCTCCCGTGTAGCCCATAAGGACTTGGCGGCGCTCGTAGGTGATGGTATAGGAGCCGGCACGCTTGAGAGCACGGTCGTTGCGTTTGTGTATGAGGACCTGCAGGTGGGCGGCAAATGTCTCTTGGACTTCCCGGAGATTGTTGGGGAGTTTCACATAGAAGAAGGGCTCGAACCCTCCCACGTTGACTTGGACGGCCTCGCCCGCTGCCGTGGCGCCGAAGAGGTGAATCGTCAGTCTGCGTTCAGAGAAGGACGTTTCGCTCGGCTTTTTGGGCTTGCGGCTCCTCGACTGTATCTCGGGGTCGTCGCAGTCGGAGTCGTCGCCCGTATATCGGACTTCCATGGTTGTTTCCGATTGACTCTCGATTTCCATATCTTGGATATGAGAATCGAGAATGTGAAAGGTTACTGATGACATTTTTTCCTGATAAAGGGAGGGGGAATCGGCGCCTCCAATTTTACTGACGGGGCGTGGCCCCTTTTAGTGCATCCAATGCCAGCTTGCTCGCATTCTGCTCGGCCTCTTTCTTGTTCTTGGCGGTGGCGGTTGCAATGACTGTGCCGGTGACACTCAGAACGCCCATGGTGAATGTGCGGTCGTGGGACGGGCCCTCTTCGTGGACGAGTTTGTATTTGGGGGGCTGGTGATATTCGGACTGGAAGTGGCGTAAAAGCTGGTCCTTGTAATTCGTGTTTTTCGTGATGAGCTCGACGAAATAGATGTGGCGCTCGAGGACATTGATAACGAAGGTCTGTACGGCCTCGAATCCTGGGCCGCCCTTTCCGAACGAATAGTACAGGGCCCCGAGCCAGGCCTCGAACATACTCCCGAGCAGACGGAGATTCTGGCGCCCGTCGCACATTTCCTCTACGTGGCGACTTATCATGAGCCATTCGGAGAAGCCGACCTTTTTCGCGAGTTCTCCGAGGCGGTCGTTATTCACGATTTCCGTGCGAAGATTCGTCATGAAGCCTTCGCCCTGGCCTGAAAACCGTTCTTTTAGATATGTGGCGACCACGCCGCTCAGAATACCGTCGCCGGCGTATTCGAGCTCCTCGTTGTCTGCGACCTGTAGGGGTAGACACTTCTCTGGGCGTTCAGCAAGAACCATGGGTTCTTCCTGTTTTGACCATATTTCCGACTTGTCTACATAACTCGTGTGTATGCAGGCTTGGCGAAATAGGGATAAGTCGTGGACGGGTTTCGTGACTCCGTACTCTCTCAGAATACGGAGAATCTCCTGCTTCGGAATCTGCTTGTTCCTGTGATTCCAGGGATTACAGAGTTTGGGTACAACAGTCACACTCATCTCTATAATAGTCGTGCGTACTCTTTAGCCCGAGGTATAATGTGATGGCTCTATAGAGATGGACGACCTGAAAATAACAGGGACTATAAGTATTTTAGGGGAAACCGTAAGTTTTGATAAAGAGTATGATAAGGACGCCGAGCCAGACACATTTACTGTGTCGTTTGAGGGTAACTACACGAAGGAGGAGAATACACCGAGTGAGATTCAGAGCGCCAAGCGGGTATTTAAGGATGTGTTTGATGGAGAGGGGGCGAAATTCAATCCGAACAAGCCGACGAGGCCGTGCAGTGTAGACCAGTATAAGGCCTTGAGAGAGGGTCTATTGGAGCGGCGGAAGACCATACGCCGTGATATTTTGCGTCTGCGTTTGGAAAACAAGAAGGGGAATCCGGTGTATGAAGGATTGATTAAGCGGCATAACTTCATGAAGACGATGGTAGATGTCATGGACCAGCAATATAAGGATCAGACAGGCTGTGAGGCATATTCGGATACGAAAGGTATGCGTGAGATGTTGAAGGGGAAGGTGGGTAGGGATGGTATTCGTCAGTATTACAATACGTTCTCGTACCTTGTTCTTTATAACCTCTATAGTGACGAGTGGGCGGATGATGCGGAAAAGAGTAAGCTTGAAAGTGACGGAAGGACGTTGATGGAGATTTTGGCGAGGCGGCGGAAGTCTAGGAGTGATGTGAAGGGGAAAATCGGGGAGATTCGGAGGAAGTTACAGGATGCGGGCGGTGCTCGAACAGAGGAACTGGATAACTTCGAGAGGGTGTTTGATGGGGATTGTAACGAGGCGGTGTACAGCAGTATTAAGAAGATAATAGAGGAAGTGGATGTGGTGCCGGCTGACAGTGTAGATACACAGATACAGAAAATAGTGAAATATATGACAGATTTGTGTGGGGAGAGGGGGAATGTTCGAGCTGCAGAGGCGGTGGTTGGGGCTGCGCCGTGGGCGTCGGCGGTGGCGGCGGGGCGGGCTGCGGCAGTGGCGAGAGGGGAGGCTGGGGTGGCGAGAGGGGCTAGGGATGAGGCGGTTGCGGGGAGAGATGCGGCTGTGGATGCGGCGAGGGCGGCGGAACAAAGAGCGGATGCGGCGGAGGTGAGAGCGCATGTGGCGGAGGAGGACGAGGCGGAGGCGAGGAGAGCGGCGGCCCACGCAGAAGCTCTTAGAAATGATACGGTTGCGGAACTTGCCAGAGTACAAGGAGAA
>Ga0114968_10001113_pt1 | contig 20379 bp, 16 predicted proteins | sample M_130807_EF_Meta_FD_87020 | JGI IMG/M metagenome (GOLD analysis project Ga0114968, IMG submission 87020) | Freshwater microbial communities from Lake Montjoie, Canada to study carbon cycling - M_130807_EF_MetaG | ecosystem: Environmental > Aquatic > Freshwater > Lake | place: Lake Montjoie...
CTGCCCCCGTGGCTGAGGCCCCCAAGGCCGCGAAGGCCTCTAAGAAGGCTGCGGCCCCTGTGGCGGCTGCCGCTGCGCCTGTAGCCGCTGCCCCTGTGGTGGCTGCCTCTGCTGCCCCTGCCTCTGGTGAGGTGGCGGCCGTAGTACCTGAGGAGGTACGCCTCGAGGCGGAGGCCAAGGCGCTGACGACGCGTCTGCTGGCCGTGCGCGAGACGGTGTCTGAGCTCATCAGCGAGGCCAAGCGCATGGAGAAGAAGGCGGCCAAGCTGCAGAAGGTGGCCGACAAGCGCCGCCGCCGCAAGGTGGTAGAGGGCGAGGAGGGCAAGCCGGCGCGCATCTCCATCTTCCAGATCCCCACCAACATCTCCCCTGCCCTGTGCGCCTTCATGGGTCGCCCTGCCGGCTCCCAGGAGTCCCGCTCCAACGTGACGAAGTTCATCACGACGTACGTGAAGGAGAAGAACCTGAAGAACAAGCACGACATCAACGGCGACGCCGCGCTGCTGAAGCTGCTGAACCTCAAGAAGGAGGACAAGCTCACGTACTTCAACCTGCAGAAGTACCTGAACGTGCACTACATCAAGACGGAGAAGCCGGCGGTAGTGGCTGCGTAAACGTAGTGACTCTGTAAATGCAGTGACTCTGTAAACGTCTGCCTTAGCACCCTGACAAATTATAAGACAAATCAATAAGACAAATATCATAAAAATATTAAGAAACCTTAATTTTTTTATGAATAAAAAATAAAAATTAATTTTAACTATTAAAATAATAACTAGTAACCAATGATGAAGTTGGCATGTAGTAGGAGGTAGCTGTGTAGATTGTAGAGCATATAGTAGAATTACAGGGATATAGATTGTTTATATAATTAAAATCTGTTTTAGGATACTGAGATTTAATAAAGATATTGTCGCTAGGTGTTAAAGGGGGATTATTAGGAACTTGACCGTAATTAATTGCATTAGATGGATATTGCTTTATATTTGCTAAGATACGAGCCATCTTTTTGCGCGTTATGTCGGAAGCATCCATGATTCTTACTAGTATGTCCAAACATCTCTTCGCAAACGTTTATACTCACCAATATTTTCAGAAGTAATAATTTCAGGATGTTTTTCATGAAATACTTGTAAACTTCCATAAAAGCGTAGACGACTTACAGCTTCTTTTACAGGCATGATGCTTCGTGGTTGTACATCACATCCTGCCATATATGCTAATTCAAAGAGTTGTTCACCTTGAATCCCAAGGAATTTTAAGAACTCTTCACCATCAATTTCTGTATGTTGAACTTCTAAATCACGTTTTAATTGAGGAATCCATAACTTTTTAGAACCTAAAATTAATAAATCACTATCTGAACTTATAATTACATTATGCATAGAACTCGCAAGTATAGTATCTGCTTCTTCAGGTGCCCATAGTAAAGTAATATCTAGAGATTCTAGAAGTTTCTGGAACCACTCCACATATTCAGGATATAGACACCATGCCGCACGTTCTTTTTGTGCTATGGCCTTTTCGAGAACTCTTTGTTGATTTATATCTAATTCATCGAATTCGGGACTCTGTGTAAAAGAGGATAGTGATGTGGCCTCGGCCTTAGCTTCTTTTCTATTATCTTTGCGCTCTTTCACAACTTCGCGTTTTTCTTTTGCAGCTCGTTTATCCATAATAAAGATAAGGCCATGTTTTGATGACTTTGTTTTTAAGAGTCTTAAATACTTTTCAAAGGCCTTTCGCTCTTCACGGAATAGAAAGAGAAGACTGAAAGCATCCACGTAAATACGAAGGTTCTCAACATTCATATTTGCATGTCGTTTTATTGGAGAACAGTATGATAATAAACCGCGGACTCCCATTTTTATGATATATCTTGATAGACTTGTGTAAAAGGGGTTGTCTTTCGTCAATTTTAGTCCAAAGAGGGATGGGTGAATCGTAGGGAGTTTGTCATTGGTTTCGGCTGGGGTGCAGGAGTGGGTAGGCGGCATCCCAGACTTTCAAAAACTTCACGACGACCGAGGGTATAGCGCCATGAATAATTCTCAGGGGTTCGGACTCCATGTAGATTATGTAAACGAAGACTCTGGTTAGCAACCCACTGTGATTGGGCTTTCCAAAGAGTTAGGGCTTTTCTAGGTTTTCCTGCAGATTGAATGGCAATTAAGAGTAATTCTGCCCAAGTCTCGGTTTTGGCCTCTCGGATTTCTACGGGGTCACTAGGAGAATCTGTACAAGCAGCATGTAAGAGTTCGTGAATTAAAACTCTGGCGACTTCCTCTTCACGATATATGACAATGGTTTCGGGGCGACAAGGAATGGCGTATCCACCGTTTACGTGTTCAGATGTAGGTTCTTGGTTCTGTTCAGAAGGATAGTACCTTTTTGTAGGATTTGCGAACCAGACTATACGCCAGTTTGCCTTTGCATTTGCGTTTGCTGACGCCCTTCCAAAAGCTTGGAAAATCTTGGAAAAAAGATCCCAGGGGATTTTTGTAGTAGGATATACAATCGCCAAGATTTTTGCATACTTGCAACGTTTTGTAATAAGTTTCGCTTTATTGTCTTGTAAGTCTTGCATTGTTTGAGCACGAAGACTTAGAGGGTCAAAGGGAGAATAATCTTTTGCTTGTTCGATTATATGTGCCAAATCTTCTTTCGTAGGTTCATCGCGAACCCAGGGTAGAGATTCGGCATTTTTCAGAGTTTGTTCAAGATTTGCGCACAGTGTTTGTAGAACGAGAGGAAGATGCGACGGCATCTCCTTTCTTTTTCTTGAGAGTTTTCGCTTCTAACGAAGTTACAGAAGTGTTAGGACTGACAGAAGGGAGAGGTGGAGGACTGGCAGGTGCCAAAACATTACGCAGACTGCATAAGTAATTTTCCCATAGAATAGGGATTCTGTAAGAAGGAACCGTTTGACCTGAACCCGTAAACGGTTGATGAATACAAATATAGGACAGTCTCTTTCTTTGCTCGATACTAAGTGTCAAATGGTCTAGAGCAAACATCCATTGGTGAAAACCATCTGTCCAACGAATATTACGATGCAAGAGACCATAGACAATTGTGCGAATTTGTTTGACATCGGAAAGTTTCGGCGGATTTACCATCCAGTGTTTATAAACAGCCAAAATTTCTTGCTCAGGTGTTAAAGGGGTTGGTTTAGGGCAGCCTTTGAGCAGAGATTCCATCGACTTGTCTTTTCCACCTGTACTTGTCACGGGAAGTTCAATGCACCAGTCTGCTAGACGCGGAGGAAGAGGATGTTCACTCGTGAGCCATAGTACAGTGTCTTTGTAGTTCTCTTCCAAAAAGGCTTGGAGAAAGAGAACCGATTCACTACTGAGTAAATGGGCATGGTAGAAAACTAGGCAGCGCTGAGAATGGCCTGTTGACAAGACTTGGCTGCCGCGACCCCATCTTTGCAGAATGGATTTCACGTATTGTTTGTCTTGCAGAGACATGCGAGAACAGTCAAATCCCCAGTGCAGAATACTCATTTCCATCGGTAACAAGGCCTTTTCAGAAGTTTCTTCAGCCTCGTCGTCAGTTTCTTCACCACCCTGCAGAGGAGCATTCCAACTTTGGCGTTTCAGGCAGTACACTTGGTTCATAGACTTTGCCCATAACTGTAGTTGTTGTTGCAAGGCACTGCGTTTTCCTGAGCCGGGGGGACCTCTCCAACAAATGGATAAACCTAGGGTCATGGTTGGCGCGTATTAGAGAATGGTCGTTCGGGAGCTTTAGATATAGGTGGTAAACGAAGTGTAACAGATGCCTAAACGTTGAATCCAAATGATGTGAAGGAAGCCTAATAAAGATGGAGTGGCAGCTACCCATACAGAAAGTCGAAATTGGAAATATTAATATAGGGTCACCATGGGCTCGTGAACATAGTAAGGAATATGAACAAAAACCGATGGCGCCCTTGTCGTATTTCGGTACACAGTTTCGTATTCCCTTTGTTAGTTTGTTATTCCCGCCTTTGCCAATCCTAGAGTATAACCATGTTACAGGGAAACTTGTTCTTGATATGTCAGAAACAAGTTTGGCATGCATTAAATTACAGACTTTGCAAGAAACTTTGATTAGTGCAATTCTCTATCATCAACATGGGTGGTTCAAGACGGACTTGACAAAGGAGGATGTGAAGAATGGATTTCAGCCGATTTTTATGGACAATCATCTGCATTTGTACTGTCCTTGTGTCGGTATGCAACAGGGGATTAAGGGAGTGCCGTATTATCGTAATGAGAAATGGAATGCGAGTTTTACTCCTGGTGACTTGAGTACGGGGAGTAAGATTCGGGTTGCTGTGAAAATTCACGGAATTAGTTTCTTAAATTCTGCGGATGGTTCTTGGACAGGGCGTTGCCGTTTGCAACACAGAGTCTTGGGAATTCTGCATCAAGTGGGCGCTGAAGTTGTGCCGCGTGTTTTGGTAAAGAAACCGATTCTCAATCTGATTGCCAACGAAGAAGAATGAGACTGAGAAATCCTGCGACGGCCGATAAGAAAATCGCTCCTCCAGCGGATACTGTAATTAGGACTTGCCAAAGACGTTCATCTGTTGTGTCTTTGAGAATTCCATAGAATCCAACCATTACGAGTATCAGTCCAATGGTTGTGGGAGTATAGACTTGTAGAGCAAACTCACTGGCACCAAGCAATTTATTCTGCGCTTTCGGAATCATAGGAGGTAGGATAACCATAAGAAATCCGAGAATGAGGAAAGTTGTCGATATTATTGAACTTATCATCTTTCCTTCTATCTATTATGTAGACGTTACTTGAACTTGATATAGCGACAACATGATTGCCGTATTCGCAGCAATGTAAGAAAGTAGCGAGATCATGAATACGGGGAGATACTTATTTTTGAACTCGGAGAACCAGAGCCATAGTACGAATCCAACGACAAGGAAGATTACGCCGGTTAAAGCACCCCAAATACTGGTTTTCGATTGTGCATCAATTGTGAGTTGATTGGAAGAACCGTGGTCAAGAATGAAGAATTCTACTGAAAGAGAACCGACTAGGACAAGAATTCCGAGAATGGAAAATATAAGTCCCCATGTAGGCGTTTTTGGAACCACCGCAATGGATGGCAGTGTCGCGGACGAACTCATCTACTTAGAGGGTTAGGCATAATTGGAAATTCTACATGCGGCTCTGTATAATTATAGACTATGTAACAGGCGGCAATTAAAAGAAATATAAGATGTATAACAAAGACTATATAAATAGGACTGGATGGAAGAAGTTTACGTTTCACAGTATTAGTTAAATCTTGTGAAGGCATCTTTCTTTACTCTATTGGCCTCTGCGAAAATACAGGAAGAAGTTAGATGGGGCGCCAGACACGGCGTATACCGAAGGTAGACAGACCAAAGGTAAACAGACCGAAGGTAAACAGACCGAAGCTATATAGTAAAAGCAGAAGCAAAAGCAAAAACAAAAAGACTATAGGTCAAATCACGCCAGGTCCTAACCAATGTCATCCAAGAGTGTCAAAGGGGTGTTGTTGCCTCCCTACGGAAGTGTTGGAGGCTGCACAGAAGAAGTTGGGGATTGAGTCTGCGGCCTCTAGAAATACCAAGACACTCATGAAGAATATTGCCGCACATCTTGGTATTCAACCTACCGACCAACGCAGTGTATTAATGAGCTTACCTTTAGCAGAAGAAGAGAAAAAGCGGTTAGCGGCTTATTATCTGCGTCCAGCAATGCCTGAAGCTTGGAAAGAAGACCCCGATATGTGGCTTGACAGTAATAACATTCGCGATGTAATGAAACAATATGAAGAAGCGAGGTCTGATTTCAAGTTCTTGGGTCCCTATCCCATTGACTTTGCTTCACCAGACCCCTATGTAAATACTCCTGCAGGGTCAATCGTTGTATCTGACAAGTGTTTAATTGGCGAAATGTGTACTCTAGACTTGAAAGCGGAGGCAGCAGCAGGGAAAAAGCATATCGGAATTGTCTATAATCTAGACCCGCACTACAAGAACGGGTCACATTGGATTGCGAATTATATCAATATTCCGAAAAAGCAGTGTTATTATTTTGATTCGTATGGAATCAGGCCGCCGAAACAGATTTACAAGTTCATGCAGTGGCTAGGAATTCAAGAACCTACGATTCAACTCGGATGGAATGGACGGAGATTTCAGCATTCAAACTCGGAATGTGGAATGTACAGTATGTATTTCATTGACCGTATGTTGGCAGGAGAATCTTTTTTACACTTCTGTCGTCGTGCACCCCCCGATCGTTTCATGTTAGATATGCGTGATTGGATGTTTTCTACATAAGAGATAAGAGATAAGAGATGCGCGAATTCAAAGGGAAAACCTAATCCTCCGTTATTCTAGAATGTCGGCGCCTCAAAGGTCTGAAAAGGCAGAAGTATTTTTTAGTTCCAAAAACGAAGGTGTTCTTCAAAGAGTCCTATATACTGACATTTGTCGTCGTATCGGCGGAGATTTGAATGAAAAACAAGCTTCTCGTTTAATGAAAACTGTAAAACACTATATGGGTGAAGTGTATCGTGTAAAAGGGGTGACGCAGAATGTGCAGACGATGAACACGGAAGTTCTCCAGATTGTTCTACCTGACTATATGATGTATATGGAACGTGTGGCGGCCAGTTCCAGTCGTTCCGTAATTTCTGATATTGAGCGCGGTCCTGCGGAAACGACGGGTGCAGTATCTGGAGCGATTGAGGATAGACGTAGAGACCAATTGGATGTGGGTGCGGCCTTCACGCAGTTACAAGCAAATCGCCAGAATGCCAATAAGACAAAGGTTCCTGAAATGCAAGACTTCCGTTTAACATTACAGGATGAGGGTCCGGTGCCGATGGATGTGTTTGAGAGAATGAAGCAAGACCGTGAAGCTGAGGCGCAGAGAGCTAGTATTGCTGCTGCTGCATCTTCTTCTTCTTCTGGATCCGCTTACGCTAACCAACAAACTTTCGCTGAAGCCACCGATGTTTTTGCGCGTAATCGTCGTCGTGCCGACCAAGAAAGTGAACAAGCCTTTGCCGAGCGTGAACGTCAACAACTACAAGCTCGTGCTGCTGCCGCTGCCGCTGCCCAAGAAAATCTCCCTATGCCTCCCGATATGCGCAGCCTAATCTTAGGAGACCGCCAGAATCTTGAGCGTACGATGAATCGCCCTGGACCTCCTAACGGCTCTGCAGGAAACCCCACTCTAGCTCTCGGTGATTCTATGCGCGAATCCATGGGTGGAGCGCAACAGATGATTATTACTCGTGAACCCTCCACAATGGCTTATAAGGAAACAGAACTCAACTTATTCGTCTATAGTGGTGACCGTAGCTGGGCGACAAATAGTGGAGAAACTCGCTACAATTTCAGTGTCAGCTTCGACTCTGGAAATGCACTATCAGGTCTGCGCTTGACTCCTACGAGTACCGTGAAATTCCGTAACATTGTGCGCATTGAACTGGTAAAGGCCATCATGCCTGGTGAGTCTCTCGACCCCATAGTCACACGTAGTGCGCCAGCAGTGTATTCCACACCTTACAATGTAAATGTTCTATCCTTTCCTTATATCCAAGTCAATATTCCTGAGTTGGACAATAATAACTATGGAACCAACTTAAGTTTGAATGCAGCGTTCGGAATCCTTCAGTATGATGCAAATTGGATTTATGATACAAATAATGCGGTAGCACGCGGATACTTCGCCATGATTCCGAAGTTCTTAAAGTGCCAGAAAGTGTATCAACCCACTCCTTTAGCAACCCTGCAAAAACTTACGTTTAATTTCCAGCGCCCTGATGGAACTCCTCTGTCAACTGTGCCTGATACACTAGATATTAAACAAATTACTTCGTCGAAACAATATGCGCCGGGTATTGCAACATTTCCGTATGGGTATGATTCTGCTATTGAAAATGGTACATCTGCTGCATATTACATTATTCAAACGAAGACGTTTTTCAGTATAGCCTCTGTAAATGTAGGAGACCGAATTCTTATTCAGAATTTGTTCTGGGGAGTGCCTACGTCGGCAGGAACCATTGGTCAAAATCAAATTGCGGCGTTGACCAGCTATTTCCAAGATGCAACAGGACTACTTGTAGTGGCTATAGGATATACAACTAGCAGCGTTGCCCCTGGCATTTCCACTGGTTCAAATTCGCAGGGATATTGTAATTATATCATTGTTCGTGGAATATTTGCAGACCCTACCACAGGTAGTGTAGCGACACAGACAATAGCGGGAATTGCGGATAGTTCTGCTGGTGGGGCTCCTACAGCAAACACCCCTACTGCATTCTTGAATGGAACTGTCTGCGTGTCAGGGCGTTTACTGAATGAGAGCCATCAAGTACAGGTCGCTCTACGCGTCATTACTCGCGAAATGGATTCGACGAGTGTTATACGTCCTGATAATTTGTAAGCGAAGCATAATTTGTGTAAAAGGGTTTTATTTTGAGTTGCATCAATAAATAGTAAGTTTTACTATAAGTTGATGTTTAGTTGATGATGAGGAAGTTGATTATGGGCACATATGGTGTAACAGTAGCGGTAGCTACAGCGACGGAAAATGAAGACCCAGGTGTTATTGCGCCTACTGCAGCTATAGGTAGGGTTCCAGCGAGTCCAGGAACTACAGAAGGTATGGTAAATGTAACACCAGGTGCTCCAGTTCCTGCAACCGTGGTTATAGCACCTCCACCAAGCGTTGCTGAGAGTGTAAAAGAAGTATTCGCAACTATAGTAATTATATAGTATGTAGCAGGACCAGGTGCAGTATATCCCGTTATACTATGAGTATTTGCAAACGTTCCAGTGATCACTACAGCCTGGCCAACTAGTAATCCACTTGTATTGGCTATAGTAAACACGCCAGCAGTACCAGCATTACCAGTTACAGGTAAGGAGGCAGACGAGGTAGAACGTGAATACGCCAAACCTGCAGCTGTTCCAGCAACAGTAGTTATGGGACTACCACCGCTTGTCGCCGAGAGTGTAAAAGAAGTGTTCGCAACTATAGTAGTTATATAATAGACTGTACCACTTGTATATCCTGTGATACTTCCAGTTCCAGTATTTGTTCCAGTTATAACAATCGGTTGACCAGTTACTAAACCACCAGTATTTGTGACATTAAATACTCCAGCAGTTCCAGGAATTGATGTAACATTCAAAGGATCGATAGGAGAATATGAGGGTGTTAGTAAAATTACAGAATTTGTGGTTACCGCTGTGGTATTCACCACAAAACTAGTAGGTACGGTAGCAGTGAGAACGCTAAACATCTGAATTCTGCCAGCTACCGCGCTACCCACGTTTACCGCCGTCGCGAGTGACGTGGCCTGTACGATAGGCTCCGTAGTCGTCGCCACCGTGTTCAAGTTCGCGCCCTGGCCACTCGCAATGGCCGCTGTGTTCACCGTGAACCCCAGAGACAGAGTATTCGCATCCGCGATGTAGTCCGTGACCGGGCGATTGCTATCATAGTTCGCGAACAAGCGATTCGTCGGGTCAATGAATCCATTCAGACCCGTAACCATGTCGACGACACCCACCATGAACTTTACACCAGGGCCACCGTTCGCCGTGGTATTCGCCAGTGTAGTGCCAGCAGAGTTCACGAAGTAATCCATAGGATTCACACCAGGTGTGAGCTTTCTTCCACTCAGCGCTAAGATACGCCCAGCTGGACAAAGAGCCGTAGACGTAGCCGTCAGTGTGAACTGACCCCTTCTAACAAAAGACGTATCCATGTAGGCTGTGTACGTGTAAAACGCATTGTTAAAAGCACTAGTTGACACATACGCCTTGCCAGAACTAGCCGCACCTTCGGTGTGCATTGTTAAACCAGCGCGAATAGAGGACATTTCTAAAAGACCCCGTATAAAAAAATCATAATTCTCAAGTTCCTTTAGAATGAAGTCAGCTATTCTAAAGATACTTCTTGCAGTTATAGTTGTTATAAGTGTATTTTTCATCATAACATCCCTGAAAAGTCAGGAAGGACAAGAAGGTTTTGCCGATAGCATCGCTGACAAAGTCCAAGACCGTGCGAATCCCCTAGCTTCACAACAACACCCTTTAACAAACCCTGCTGCCCCCATAGGTATTTCTGAGTCATCCGGAGCTTCCCTACGTACTGTGTCAGAAGCGGCTCTCAACGTACCTATACGCCTCCCCAAAGGAGACGGCTCTTTTACAACAAAACCTTCTATGAACCTGCTAAGCCCCCGCATTGACAACGAATCGAGTTTCCTCGGTTTAGTCAAGTTCTGTAAAACCGCAGGGAATGCCGCAAATCCTTTTGCAAATTCCCAGTTCGCCGAGAATTGTGGAATGTGCATGACTTCAGGAACATTGATTACCGGTGAAACATTCACGAAACCTACAGGTGTGGTGGTCTACGCCAAAGATAAAGACACATACTACGGAAACAAGACAGCAAATTCATACAAATTCCCTCGCGCTATCCCTTCTTTGAAAGCGGCCACGTGCAAGGGAGCCACTATGGACGACGACTCTATCGCACCTGTCCTCGCAATTAATGATTCTATGTACCAAGCTATTTCTAAACGTAGTCAATGCAGAATCCAACAAAGTTTTGGAGATTCTTGCGGCCAGTGTGTATCCGATACCACCAGTTGGTCATATGTGCAAAATCCTCCCGATGGTGGAATTTATGAAATTGCCTTTCTTTTATACGGTCAAGGGGCTGTGCAAGTAGTTGTTGCAGGAAAGCCTGTAGGATCTCAACAACCCCTAAGTTCTAGCGCAACGACAATAAACCTTGGTGTTGTCCCTGAAGGAACAGCCTTTCAAGTGAAAGTATCCGCCGATGCTTCAGGAAATATACCAAAGTTATACGGAGCTTTGCAAAGTACGTTAACTAATGGAAAACCCTTTTACATGGCTATCGAACAAGTGTTACAGGTGGATGAAGTGACTGGCTCAACTCCTCGCCGTCTTTCTCCCAAATTTTTCAACGATATTCAACGTACTTTAGCGTCTATTGTCCCTTCCCCGGGAAATACGCAAATGATACTGGGTGGCACAATCCCTCTGACCTTTATCCATTCTGACCAAATCTCTTCGTATGACTGCCAAACAGCCCCCTATGTGATGAGCCAGAAAGACGCCGAGTTACTTGTGGCTGACCCGTGTCTGAATCCAAAGGGTCAGGGACCCGATACGTATAGCACAGAATGTGTACAATCTCTTCTATTCAACGCAGGATGCAGCATTAACGGGGAATGGTATGAGAATGGTCTTCCTGGAGCGGCGACAGTAGGCGCAACAAAGGGTGATATCAATAAATGGTTATCGAAAACCATTCCAAATGCTTCTACCGATCCTGAGGTGGCCAGGGGATGCTATGGTAACGATATAACGACACCTTGCGACGAGTTCATAGGGACAACACAGGCGCCCAATAAACAATGCCTGGCCTACTTATACTCGAACACCTCTTCACAAAATAAAAGAGTGGGCGGAGCTTATGCAACAAAGGTCGGTAATTTCACAAGTCTCAACAAAAATACTCCTCAATTCTGCCAACCTGCAGGTACACTGAACCCAAATACTAGTGCGGGACTCGCCGAGCTTCAAACGGCTGCGACAGGATACAAGGGATATAAGGGCGTGGATGCTGTAAAGGCTTATATTAATGATGTATTTACAAAGGCGGTAGGAAACTTGGACATTAATATGGATGACGTGTCAGGTGGTCGCAAGACAAGTTGGATGAAGTGTTTTGGTGTAGGAATCAATGATTCCAAAAAATTATAAGTTAGAATATTGTTAGAATGGCGGCTCAATGGGCAAGAAGTCAGGCCAATTTAAATCAAACGACTATACTTGGAAATCCACAACCTCCTAGCCTCGTACAAACGAAGGCCAGTGTACTGAAAGCCGCTTCACCAAAGTCATTTAACTTATTTGAAGCAACGGCGAAGCCATCCGACACTAGTGCACAAGAATGCCGCACAAGCTACAAAGGATTTGGTGGTCTTCGTAAACTACAAGCGGCTCAGGCTGACCGTACATACTATGAACCTGGATGTGGTTGGAGATTTTCTATGGACTCTGGTACCGTAAATCCTTCTGTAAATCAAGGAGCTTTTGGAAGTTATAAAGGACCTGTAGACACTCAAAAGGATAAAGTAGGCGGTGGTGTAAAATGGGGTATGAATTTGCAGAATGCTGAGAGAGCAGCAGCAACCACCGTGGCCAAGAATCTGAACAATTCTTGCACAAATATGCAGTATCTCACAGCCGAAAATCAACAGTACTTTGGATTCTGTAAGACTTCTGGAGCCATTATCCCTACCCAAAAGGACTCCACTGGAAAGATTACTGCCAGATTTCCGAATGATATTAGCCTAGGCTGTGATTCTGCGAACATTGTTTCTGCGACAAGTGCTCCAGGAGGATGTTCTAGCGTAGCAAATGCAAGTCAAGGATTTATCGGTTCCCAGACTACCCAAGGTCTAGGTGTAAAAGGGGATTTGCGTGAGGCATTCACTTCTCTGAATCAACTCGACTACTGCCAACCCCCTTTAACACGCGACTGTGTTATCTTAGCGGCTCGTGCTGCAGGATGTGGAGATGAAGGGACTTTAATTACTGCTATTGAAGGGACTAGTAAAGGCCAGGACTATTCTACGCAATTGAAGAATAACCAAGCTTTCAAGGCGTATTTACAGACAGCGAATCCTGGAATTACTCCTGCTTTACTGGCCGATGGCTCGACTTCTGTAGGAACGGCTCTGGCCGACTTTGGCAATGTTCTCAATAACATTCAATCCACGAATCCGAAACTCGCTGCCGCATCCAAAGACCTTTGTATGAAGAAAGGATTTTTCATGGAAACCTATAACTGGTGTGCAGATATCTCACCTACTACAATAATTTCTGCAGAGAATATTGAATGTGTACAAAATCACTGGGGGAATCAAGGTGGTACACCCCAGGGACATGATTTCCCTACCTTGGCAAGATGGAAGGGAAAGACCTATCAATCCTATTTAACACACGTGCAAAGTATTGTAATGAATACAAAGTCGCCCTCGAAAGCTACACAGAGCACGGCTCTTGAACAATTATTTGGCATAGGTCCTTCTTATTCTGCGATTGAAGAATCTGACTTGCCTATGAGTTCAGAGATTAATGGCGCCGAAACAGTATGGATTGACCTAGGTGATTATTGGAATGGCACTACACCTCCTGTGATTCTGCGCTCAGATATACGCATGGCCTCAGCAGGTGAAGTAATTCCTACAATTATGAATGATTATAAAGACTTACAACAAAAATATCATGTGGCGTCTGCTACAGGAATCGCTTTTATAAACGCGTTTGAATATCGTGATAAGAAAGAGACAGATGTGCAATTTACCGTGACAGTTGATGACGGATTCATGATAGGTGTGAATCAAAACCCTTTTGAAAAGACTACGCATGCGCAGAATGACTGGGGAAGTTGGAGATATCAACCGCCTACGAAGTATACGAGTGGTGTCTACAAATTCCACAAAGACGAGCCGAAAAAGACAAACACCGTGATTACGAAGTTCTTTCAAGGTCAGGGTGGGGCTCATTTTCAAATGCTGTTAAAGGAGGGTCAAGGGGGTTTCAAGGATCAGTCAAAGACGGCTGATGCTCGTAAAAACATGTATTTGACCCAGGAAAGAGATGCCCCTTGGCTGCAGTTTGAAACATGCACGCGTCCCAATATGAATGAAGGAACAAAGCTCGGATTCTTTGAAAAAAGATTCAATGGTCCTGTTGCATATTATCAAAGCAAAGGAATTGAACATCCCATTCCTTCCTTTGATGTAGACTCTCGCGGTGTAGTCGTGCAGGATGGAGACATGCCGCATATAACATTCATGCCTTCCAGTTGGTGGCATACACGCGCCCTCTTTGCTTTCACGGCCTTCCAAACGATTACCATCTTAGTACGTCCCCATGCTATGTTAGCCGGTCGCTCATTTGCGCATATTTTTGCTCACATAGGGCACAAGACAGGAACAGAATGTATAAATTTAATGGTTTCCACAAAAGATGGTAAAAACTATATGTTCAATAACGGTAATAGATCAACTGCTCCATGTGTACCTGGTGAGTGGAATATGGTTGTCTTCCAGTATAATGGAACTCCTGGAGGTATTACAAACATACAAATGGATGCAATGGACTTGCCCACTCTACAAACGGCCAATGGCATAAGGGCATTCCTCTCAAGACTTGCAAGCCATCAAAGCCAGGGAAGTTCTGTCATAGTTCCTGTAATTACAAATGCTTCCCAACGTGAACATTATTCTGGTCACTTCGTGTTAGGTGGAGTCCCTACCACTCTTAAAGGCAAACACTATACTGAGAGAAACGGATTTACAGGAGATGTGGCATGGATTCACGGATTCCATAATAAATTTACTTCTGCGGAACAACTGGAGAAAGAAGTACACCAGACTTGGAAGTCTCGTTGGCCTCGTCATAACATTGATGCTGCATTTCATACAGGAAGAAGGCGTTTGGCACCTCGTCGCCCTGAGTGTACATCTTCCCATGGACACGGTGTTATATTACATCAACAGTGCAACGAAGAAAGTAGGCAGTTAAAGGTCCTTTCCGTGGGTGATTATGAATCTGGCAGCTTTCTTAGAAATGCAAGTTATATTACAGTTCCTCTAGGATTTGAAGCCGTTCTCTATACAGGAAGTATTGGCGTAGGGAAGAATAAGAAGTTGGTAGGTCCTACCAAGTGGAGTTTCTGCAGTGAGGGAGGTTGGGCAAATAAGAATATTAAGTCAATTCGTGTTACACCTTCAGCGGGGAATGATTGTTTGAAGAATGCTATGACTAAGGCCTAAACTCACTTATAAAACTATTTTAATGAGTTGGATTCCTCATATGTATATACTATGCAACCCTGAGCATGAACCGGTACGTTATCAGTTCCTACTCAGACATCTTCCAGCACGTGGAATCCCTAAAGAAAAGATTCACTTTGTACATACACTATGGGGTTCCGAAATTACAAGTGAATTGATGCAAAAGATTTACGACCCTTTTAAGGCGCGTTTTGGAATGAAAATCTGTCTATCCTTTCAATCTGCTGCTCTCAGTCGTGGAGAACTCAGTCTTCTCATAACATTTCATGAATGTTTACGGCAAATCTTAGAAGCTGGGCATGAACGTGTGATTATCTATGAATCCGATGTTACTTTGCGAGAGGATTTCTTGCCACGTTTGGAAACTGTGTTAAAGGGGTGTGATGATGGACGCGAGTGGGACTATGTGAGTTTAGGTGAGGGTGTGGGGACACGGCCACCTGGATGCGACGCGTCGTACTTTGGTGAACAGCGATTGTATGTGCCGCCGCATCAATGGGTGTTTCGGTGTTGCGACTCTATGTTGCTGCGACGGAGATTCTTGGAGAAAGTGTGGACGACGATTATGCCGTTTCGAGAGTGTTTGGACTGGGAAATGAATGTACAAATGATGATTCATCGCGGAGTTCCTTTGTGGGCGGATCCGCCTTTGGTAGAGCCTGGGACAGGACGCAATAAGATGCAGAGTTCTTTGCCGGCTTAGAATAATACCGAACCGCGCTGTTGCGTATTAGTATAAACAACATTGTTGTCTATAATAATAGTCATGTCGCACATTCAATCTGAACGTCTGCGTGCAGATATTCCAACCCACTTTTACACAGTTGTTCATAATTCTCATGTGTTTGTCATGTGGAAAGCCCACTATGTGGCTGAATATATTAACTATATTGCTTCCATAGTTATTGAAATATTAAAGAAACATCCTATGCAAGTGAATATACTTATAAATACTTCTCGACATGTAACAATAAATAATTCCAACAAGAACATACACATTACTATAAATTTTGAACACACTCTTATTAAAAAACCGAGGGGAGAAGTTCCTGGATTTCCCGTGGGGAAACTTGTCGATCCTGAGGGAGAGAATTACTATGTTCGTATTGAGGATGTAGAAAAACTGGACGAAGGTGATATTGTTATCGACTATAGTATTCCAAATATATATAATATAGTGGAGTCTAAGATATATGATGAATTTTCTAAGAAACTTGTATATATTGCCCCGTGTTTATATGAATCTTCTTTGATGAACAGAGAGTCTAGAGATATGCCTGTAGTAACTACGTTTTTATTTGAAGAAATTCCGAGAAGGAAACATTTCTTAGATTCTATCCGTGAAAGAAATGTTTCTTGTATAAACCATAGAGGTTTGAGTGAAAATTCGGCCTTTGCGTCCGTTTTTTCTAAGGCAAAAATCTTAGTGAATATTCATCAAAAAGATAATTGCTTAACTTTTGAAGAGTTGAGAGTTCTTCCTGCATTACAGTGTGGGACCATTGTAATTTCAGAGATAAGTCCTTTTAGTGAGAAGGTGCCTTATCACAATTCCATTATTTGGTGTTCATATGATACCATTGTAGATAAAGTGATAGATGTCTTAGAAAACTATGATGAATATCACTACAATTTATTTAATAATTCAGAGAACGTGCAGGTGTTAAAGGGGTTGCGTGGAGCGAACATGATGGGTTTAGAAGAGAAGATTCTTGCTCTAAAATAATTCAATATCTGAGGTAGGATTTCCTTGCGAGTCTGCAATAGAAACACCTATTCTCTTGGTGCGTCGTATATCACCACGAGAATATAGGTCAAAGACAAGAGGGACGGTTTGTCCTTTCGAAAGTACGGGGACGGCGAGATAGAGGGTTTTATTCACACTAATTTCATAGGCGCGGATTGCTTTGGGAGGGGGTTTTGTTTGTCCTTGTGCTTGTGTAAGAGGGGGTTGTTTTGTTTGTATTTGTTGTTCTTCTTGGCCTATCGAAGGAGAAGAAGCAGCAGCAGGTGCAGCAGAAGAGGCAGTCAACTCCGTTTCACGGAACTTTGTACTGGTTTCGGCAATGTCTTTCATCAGATTCGGATGAAAGGCATACTGTTGCGGAGTTCCAGGTAACGTAATACACCCCAAATTTTCATCTTCATTTTCATACTGATTAATCTGGCAGTCTACTGCATTCGACTTCATCAAGTCTTGGATAGATTGCAGAACTTTCTTCTTTCTTTGACTAATTTGGTACAAGTACTCGTCACTTGTCACTACGTAGTCTGTAGCACCTGGAGGCGGCGAGAATCCAAGACTCTCAGCCTCTTTCGGTTTGAGACCATCACCATTCAAGATAGTCTGGTCAATTCTCGGAAACCCTGCTGAACCATCAGGTTTGACCAAGGCTTGATTATCATAGACCGAGCAATACGTATACACTTCTACAGTGCGTTGATTGAGTATCGGATCCGGATTATAATCCAAGTCAATGTGAGAGCAGATACGCACAGCACGACCTTTTACTTGGTCAGTGCGCACATGATTCCAGAAAGGCTCCATAATATGTACACGGCGTACATTACGTAGAGAAAGGCCTTCAGCACCAGCACTCGTAATACAGAATACGCGGCACAGATTTCCTGTCAAGTTTCCTGTAAATCCTGCTTCCACTAAGACTTTGGACATTTCAGGAGGGAGTTCAGTAAAAGTATTGTCAGAAAACTTGGCATTGAAGACTTTCAAGGCCATATTACGAATGACAGGAAGTTCGCCACCTGTGAATGAAAGAAAACGATTGGCTGCTGAACCTTTTTTCAAATTGGCGATTGTCAAATCACTGAAACGCATCGTACCTGATTCGTCTGTGCGTATATCAATTCTGTGAAAGTCGTTAATTTCCAAGATAGTTGTGAAAATTCCTATGCCTTCCATGTCTAAGAATTGGCTATAGACCAGACTACTTCCAGGAGCTTCTAAGATTTTACGAAGCATGATTGCATACTTGGGACTGTACTTCATTAGACGTTCAGGGTCAGGAGTGGCACCCGCTTTCAGTTCATCTGTGGGCTTCTTTCCTGGGGCAAATAAACGGAGTTTTTGGCTGGCAAAGGTTTTCAAACATTCTTTGGAACGGCGTGTGGCGACTTCGTATTTTTCACCAGGTAACATGCCTTTCTTGCATTCTTCCTTTTGTTTGGCTTGTTTTTGCATGAGAAGTTGGGCACCTGTTAAAGTTTTCTTTGGAGCGAGACCAATCGATTCTAAGATTCCTTGAGGCTTTTCGGTTGCTGCTGTGGCAGCAAGAGCTGCTGTAGGAGCAACAGCTGCCATAGGTTGTCCAGCTACAGCCTCTGTTTCAGGAATTAGTATAGTTTGGTCTTCTTGTTCAAGTTCTTCCGCTTCATCTTGCTTTCCTGCTTCCTTTGCTTCGGCAATCGCCTCTGCCTTCACACCTTCATCAATTGCTTCATCTTCTTGTACTGCTTCTGCAGTTTGTTCTTTATCTGCACTGTCCTCAGGCAGTTCCAAGCCTCCATCTTCTTTTCCAGGAAGTTCAGCATCCAAGATATCATCCGTTTCTTTACCAACTTCAGCTTGAACATCTTGCGCATCTCTCGGTCTCGGCCGTGTAATTCCTTCAGGAAACGTAAAGTTACAGGCTTGGCGACTAGCCATACGATAACTATTCGGCTGCTTCAGCTTCGCCAAATCATAGATATCTGCCCATAAATTCGCCATTCTCCCTGTAACCCCTTGCACTGGCTGTTGATTCTTCTTCTTCTTTTCCAATTGTTGTTTCAACTCTTCACCACGAATACGTTGATATTCTGCTTGGGCATAGGGTGAAAAGGGGACACGAACAAGTTCATCGACAGTTACGGTAGGCATCAACTCTTTCTTGCTTCCGCGGTAATACGATACAAGACCTTGCAAACGTTTACGCAAGACAATAGTATTTTTCAGGGTTGTGCCGTCCTTTTCTAAAAATTTCTCGCGGAATTCTTCACCTACAGGGGGTAAGAGGGGTTCTGACTTGAATTCAGGTACGCCTATCAAGCGCATGTTGGCTTCTGATAGTTTATCCAAGAGCCCTTTGGTAATTTCTTGAATTGTTGGAGTCTGAATACCAGGAGCTACACGCTGCACTCCTAGAGTTCCATCTGGGGCTGTGACTTTCTCCATTCCTTCAGGCAAGAGAGTGAACATGACTTTCATCGACACTCCTAGTAATTCAATCTCTTCAAAGTCAACAAAGCGATTTTCTACCAAGAGTTTGCGTATAGTTTGCTTATTCGCCTCAGAGGAAGGACTTAGCGTAAATGACGATGTGTGGATATATCCGCCTAGTAAATTCGACAAAATCGCAATTTCTTCAGGAAAGTTAATGAGTGGTGTACCAGAGAGACCAATAATCTTACTATTACGCGCCCCTGCCAAAAGTCTATAAAGAAGGTAGCCACGCTTATAATTCGTTAAATAGGGGCGACGAGGGTCTGTAGGTTTTTTGCAGAGTTCAGGATTCCAGTGACCAGGAGCGACAGGTTCTAAGGGCACTTTGCGTTTTAGACCAGGAAGAGCTGTTAAATAGGGTTCAATGGTGCCCTGCATAAGTCTTGCTAAGTTGTGCATCTCGTCCACCACAATCACTGCATTGTCAAAGAATCCGTAACCTTCTTCATCGACAGGGGCACATGCGATTTCTTTGAGGCGGCTTGATGTGATGCCGTTATAATTCACGAACTTGATACGAGTGGTAATCTGTGTTTCGAGTTGTGCAGAAATTTGTTTACGAGACTCGTCGTCCAACAGTTTGTAATTGGATTCTTTGGTGAAGTCTGGAACCCAAAGAGTCTTGGTTTTGCGGAAATAAGTGTCTTGGATACCGAGGACTTCTTTTGCAAAGAGACGGATAGTGGGGTCAGAAGCATCGAGTTTGACCCAATGATTCTGGAAACGGAAGTGACGGAATCCACAGAAACTCACTTCGCGTATAAAGTTGTAACGGAGAGATGATGGTGTCATAACGATAATTTTCTTATTACTGACGGAAAATAGGGCTTCAGCGGCAGCTATGGCGGAACAAGTCTTTCCTGAGCCGAGACCATGATATACAAGAAGGCCGCGGTAGGGTGTCGCCTGGCGTACATATTCACGAACAAATTTTTGATATTCGTACATTTCCACTTGTTGTTGTGCTCCTGCACCGATTTTCTTGCATGCATCAAAGTCGGGTTCTTTTCCGAATTCAGGAATCTTGATAAAACTGGAAAAAACTTTTAAGATTTGTTTTTGAAATCCGAGGCGAGTTTGGAGAGGATAAACGGTAGAGTCTTGGGCGTAAGGGTTTTTCGTATCTTCGGACTCTATCTGGTGGGCAATGATTTCTAGAGGTTCTGCAAAAGTTGTTTCTCTTTTTGCCCTTTGTTCTTCTTCTTCTCCTTGGGGTTTGGCGAGTTGAGGAGCCTTTGTTACTTCAGGA
>Ga0114968_10001115_pt1 | contig 20372 bp, 25 predicted proteins | sample M_130807_EF_Meta_FD_87020 | JGI IMG/M metagenome (GOLD analysis project Ga0114968, IMG submission 87020) | Freshwater microbial communities from Lake Montjoie, Canada to study carbon cycling - M_130807_EF_MetaG | ecosystem: Environmental > Aquatic > Freshwater > Lake | place: Lake Montjoie...
CAAAACATCGTAATGGGTCCAACAGCGCATACAGAAATGCTTATAAACCCTTTTATTGCTCCAGGTGGTAAAGCTCTTGCATATGCTTATTCTCTTCGTATTTGGCTTACTCCAAGAAAGAGTAAGTCAAGCTACGTAACTACAGAAACTGGCTTTAGAATTGGCTCTGAGACTAAATGCACTCTAAAGAAGTCACGTTTTGGTACAGAAGGTCGTGAATGTTCTTTGAAGTTGCTATGGGGCGGAGAGAAAGTTAGAGTATCAGATGAAGAAGCATGGCTAGAAATTATATCTAAGTCTGATAAAGTAACTACTGGACCTTGGTGGAATATCAAGCTTCCAAATGGCACAGAAAAGAAGTTTAGATCTGCTTCATTCAGTCAAGAGCTTGAAGATACAGAATTCAAAGAAGCTGTTCTAAAGATCGTAGAAGATGAGCTTATTACTAAGTTTGATAAACAAACTGGTGACGCTTCAAATTACTACAACTTAGAAGAAGAATAGAATTCTAGTTGCCTACTAAACGGCTTTGGGTTACTCTACTGGTGTCTGGAGAATTGAACATCATGGAGTCTGACCCGAAGCCGTTTTACGATCTGTCTAAGAAGCAGCAGCGTTATGTTGAGCTTGCTGCTCGTATTGCACAGCAGACAGAATTCAAGGAGTATAAGCATGGTGCCGTCCTTGTTCGTGGTGGTGCCGTTCTGAATACTTCTTGCAATAAGAATAAGTATAAGGCTTGGGCTAATCGTTTCCGCAAGAAGCAGCGTGGTCATGCTACTCTTCATGCTGAGATTGGTGCTATCCTTGGTCTTGACCGCTCTATGACTGAGGGTGCGACTGTTTACGTTGTTCGTGTTGGTCGTACTGGAGATCTCAAGAATTCTAAGCCTTGTCCGATGTGTGAGGCAGCTATGCAGTTTGTCGGTATCAAGAAGGTTGTTTATTCTAATGAGAACGGCGATATTGAGAACATGAGGATCTACAATGAGTGAGATAGGTAAGAGTTATTACGAAGAAAATTACAGCAGATACCGCAATCCTTGGGATGAAGCCAAGGAAGGTTGTTGGGTAATCCGAAAGAAGGATGGTTGCACATCAACAACTAAAATCGACAACCCAGCCCTTGCAGAAGTTGAAGTTGCTCTTGCGATCTTATATGATGGTATTATGAAGACCATGAATAAAAAGATGGAAGATAACAATTACTTTATCTCTCCACATGATTACGTTATGTCAGGTATCGAATATATACGAAAGGAAATGAATAAAAATGCCACTAAGCTATGATGAATTTTCTGCCAAGTGTGTTCAACTTGAAGAAAAGTATAGTAAACTTCTTGACCTCAACTATGGTTTTGAAATTGGTGCAGGCTGGCTTTCTATTGTTGAAACCTTCCTAGAAAAAGCTTCTGCATATCAAGAATATGTAAAGGTTGTTCAAATCAAGGAAAAGTTTGGTTCCCTTAGAATCTATTATAGTTATCGTGAAGGTGACGGAGATGAATGGGATAATGTTGCTACAAACGAAGAAGCTTATGAAATGGTTAGTAGTCTAGTCCACGAAGCAGAATTCAAGTCTAGTATCGCATGTGTTAGTTGCGGAACAGAAGAAAACGTGGTAAAGAGGATATCTTACGATAAATATTGTATATCTTGTTATGACTCGATTAAAAGCAAAAATAGGTGACTTAGTTAGGTATGTATATTTTCCTGTCCCTATCTATGGTAGTAACTTTAGAAGCTCAGAACATTTAGGAGTCGTTATTGACAAAGCAGGAGAGCTAGTTTATATTGTTCATTCATTACATGATAATGCAGTATATCGTGTAATAAAGGATGATATACAATGCATCGTGTCTTAGTTGTTGACGGGCTGAATCAATTTTTTAGATCGTACATAGTAAACCCAACTATAACTCCAAATGGTAATCCCGTTGGTGGTGTAGTTGGGTTTTTGAATATCTTGCAAAAGCTCTGTAAAGAAGTAAAACCAGACTTGACTATTATTTGCTGGGATGGTGAAGGTGGTTCAAGAAAACGCAAAGGAATGAACGAGAACTATAAAGAAGGTCGAAAACCTATGCGTTTGAATCGTGATGTTCGTAATTTATCTGACAACCAAGAATTAGAAAATAAGATCTGGCAACAAACAAGACTTATTGAATATCTAAATAACCTACCAGTTGTTCAGCTAATGTACCCAGAGATAGAAGCAGATGATCTAATATCATATACTTGTAAGCTTCCTATGTTTAGTCAAAGCCAAAAGGTAATTGTATCCTCGGATAAAGACTTCATTCAACTAATAGAACCTAAAACAATTCTATACAGACCAATACAAGAAGAGTTATTGAATGTGAAGAAGATACTTGAGGAATACTCTATTCATCCTAATAACTTTACTCTTGCTCGTTCTATTTCTGGTGATACATCTGATAACCTGCAAGGAGTAAAAGGTGTAGGCTTGACCACTCTTGCAAAGCGTTTCCCCTTTCTATCAGAAGAAACTTTCCATACGATAGATGATGTGATACAATACTCCAGAACAAACAAGGGAAAAGTAAAAGCATATGAAGCTGTTTTGGAAAATGTGCAAGTGATAAGAGATAACTACAAAATTATGCAACTTCACTCACCACAAATTTCTATACAAACTAAGATGCACATAGACAATATGTTTGATAACTTTGAAGTACAAATGAATCTCTTGGAATTCAAAAAGATGATGGTACAAGATGGATTCGGTACTTCTAACTATACTATTTTGTTCGATATTATGAAAAATACAAGAAAACGTTTGGGGTGATAAGGCTTTTTTACTACTTGTTTACTACTTATGTTAGAGGGACAAATAGTGATAAAAGTAACCTGTATAGAGTGTGGATATGAATGTAATCCTAATTATTTTGGAACACATTTAGATAGAGTTCATAATATAAATCTAAAAACATATTACGATAAACACTATAAAAAACAAGATGAAGGTGTTTGTTGTGAATGTGGTAGTCAACAAACAAGTTTCCATAGTCTGAAAAAAGGATATGTAAAGACTTGTAGTAAAGCTTGCAGTAATAAATATAGAAACAAAATACTGTTCCAAACATATGGCGTAGTAAATAACTTTCAACTTGAACATATAAAAGAAAAGTCAAAAGAAACAATAAAACAAAAATATGGTGTTGATAATATTTCTAAATGTGAAACTATAAAACAAAAGAAGATAGATACTTGTTTATCAAATTATGGAGTAATAAATCCATATTCTTACCATAAAATACGAGAAAAAGCAAAGAAAACTATTGTTGAGAGATATGGTGTTACTAACATTATGCATAACCATATTTATGCTCATAAAGCTGCTATAAACGGAGGCGGCAGAGCAACAGCGCAAAAGTACATTACTAAATTTGGAAATGAAATTGTTATACAGGGAACATATGAAAAAATGTTTGTTGAGTTTTGTGAAAAAAACAACATTTATATTGAAAATGGACCTTGCATAGATTATCATTATGAAAATGAAAAACATAAATATTTTATTGATTTCAAAGTTTTAGTAAATAATAAAACAAAATTGGTTGAAATAAAAAGTACATATTGGTATAATAAATATAAAGATGTTGTTGATGTAAAAAATAAACATGCTTTACAATATGCAAGAAATAATGATTATTATTATCATTTTATAATCAATGATAATAATAAAAAGCAAATAAATATTGAAAAATTTAATTCCATTTTGGAGAATGAATGATAAAAAACGTAGATGTAGTTGCGGATATGGCATGGGGTGATACTGGAAAAGGTAAGGTAACACATTATTTAGGCTCTAAAAAAACAACAAATAATAAACCATATTATAATTTCGTAGCTCGTTGGGGAGGAGGTTCAAATGCGGGACACACCATTTATCATGAAGGCAGGAAGTTTTCTACACATATTGTTCCTAGTGGTATATTCCACGGTATTACTTCTGTTATCGGTCCCGGTTGTGTTGTAAACCTTGATTCTTTCTATAAAGAAGTAGAGGAGCTAAAGTCTGGTGGTTTTGATACTTCTCTAATCAAGATTCATCCAAATGCTCATATTGTTACAAACCAACACATTGAAGAAGATAAAGCACATCTAGCTTCTAAACTTGGCACAACAAGCAGCGGTATTGCACCAGCTTATAGAGATAAATATGCAAGAATTGGCTTACTAGCTAAGGATTCCGACTTAGATAAAAGCTATTTACTTACTGACAAACTCTATGGCAATATTCTTTGCGAAGGCGCTCAAGGTTTTTGGCTTGATATTAACTATGGTAATTATCCATATGTTACATCAAGTGAATGTCTCCCATATGCTGCTTGCTCGCTTGGATTCTCGCCAAAAGCAATCCGCAATATCTATGGTGTTGCAAAGATCTATGATACACGTTCTGGTGAAGATCCAGACTTCCCAGCTTCTCTTCTACGCAATCCAGAACTTTTGGCAATTGCAGATGCTGGTAAAGAGTATGGTGTTACTACTGGACGCCGCAGAAAAGTTAATTGGCTTAATTTAGATAAACTAATTGAAGCTTGTACTATTTCTGGCGTTACGCATCTTATTATAAACAAATGCGATATTCTAAAGGAAACTGGTAAGTATAAACTCTATTATGGTTCAAACCTAAAAGAGTTCTCAAACATAACAGAAATGATTCGTTTTATTGATTCTGTTTTCCAAGTTGGTTGTGGGAATGTTCAACAAGTTTCGTTCTCATTTTCACCAGATTTAGTAGAAGAAATGTAATTTTCTCCCACACTATTCTATTTATAGTGTGGGAGTTTTTATATGAAAGACGTAATGTTGAATTGGAAAAAGTATTTGGTCGAACAAGGTGATCCTACTTTACCAAATCCAACTACGCCTATGGCTCCTGTGACTACTGATACTCAAGCAGAAGAACCAGTAGATGAATTAGAACAAAAAAAGAAAATACAGGATGCAAAAAATAAAATAAACGCAGCCCTACAAGCCATTCAAACACAGGCATCACAACTTCAATCTCAATTGTCAACATTGATGGAAGAAGCAAAAAAGAAAAAGAGTGAAGATCGCTGCACTAGAATAGCTAAACGTAAATATGATGTTTGGCCTTCTGCTTATGCTTCTGGTGCTGTTGTAAAGTGTCGTCAAGGAAAAATATGGAAAGGCATATCTGAAAATATGTCTGATGAAGAAATTGACGAAGCTTTATTGCTTGAAGAAATAGAAGTAATTGAAGAAGCTAAAAAAAAAGACTATAAACCAAACTTCTCCAAAGAAAAAGAACAAGGTCTTCATGGATGGTTTGCAAGAAATAAAGGAAAGGGTTGGGTAAACTGCCGTACTGGTGGCCCTTGTGGTCGTGAGTCTGCTGATAGTGGCGGTAAATACCCAGCATGTAGGCCAACAAAAGCACAATGCAAATCTGCTGGTAAAGGTCCGCTAAGGAAAAAGAAGTCTTCTAAGCCTATATCTTGGTCTAAAAAGAAGAAGAAGGACTAATTAAGTTATGAGCAAATATTCATCCTACAAACAACAACAATTATTGACAGAAGCTTGGAGAAGTTTCGCAATTGTAGAACAACAACCAATAAACGATATTCAAGAAGAAACTACTGAATATGATGATGCTGTTCTTGAAGATGGAACATTAGTTTGTGCAGGATGCTTGCAAGAGTTACTTGAAAGTGATAGAAATGTCATTCAAGAAGCAAAATACCAAGGCCGTACTGTAACTCTCAACAAGCCAATGAAAGGCGATGTAAAAAAATCTAAAGTTTATGTCAAAGATCCAACAACTGGTAATGTCAAAAAGGTAAACTTTGGAGACAAAAAGATGAAGATCAAAAAGAATATTCCATCAAGACGTAAATCATTTAGAGCAAGACATAACTGTGACAATCCAGGACCAAAAACCAAAGCAAGATATTGGTCGTGCAAAGCTTGGTAACAAACTTCTTGACTCTCAGATAAGCCTGTATTAGTATATATCATTCCCTAAAGGTGTCTCTATGACCAACGAAAAGAGCGATCTTTCACGTTTTGGCAAGGTATTTCAAGAAAACCTTGTTCAACTCATGCTAAACGATAGAACTTTCTGCGATCAAATCAAGGAAGTTATGGATATTGAGTTTTTAGAACTCAAGTATCTTCAAACATTTGTGCAGAAGATGTTTGAATACAAAGACCGTTATAAGGTGCATCCATCTTATGACATTATGACTTCGATCATCCGTGATTCATTGGGTGATGAAACCGAAGCTCTACAAAAGCAAGTACGTGATTACTTTGCTCGTATCTATGCAAAAGAAGTGGATGGAGCAGAATATATCAAAGAAACTTCTCTTGACTTTTGTAAGAAGCAAAAGCTAAAGGAAGCTATGTTGAAGTCCGTAAAGCTTCTTCAATCTGCTTCATTTGATGAAATTTCTAAAACTATCAATGATGCTCTAAAGCTTGGAGTCTCTACCGATATTGGATATGACTTCCTTGCAGACTTTGAAAAGCGTTTCCAAATTAAATCACGCAATCCTGTTTCTACTGGATGGGCTGAAATGGATCATCTAACAAAAGGTGGTATTGGAAGGGGTGAACTTGGAGTTGTTGTAGCTCCTACGGGCGCTGGAAAGTCTATGGTACTTGTACATCTTGGGACCGAAGCTCTAAAGCAAGGAAAAACAGTTATTCATTATACACTTGAATTAGCGGATACTGTTGTTGCCTCTCGTTACGATAGCTGTTATACTTCATTTGCTATTCGTGAGTTGCCCCAATATAAAGATCAAATTTTCGATATGATCAAGGATATGCCAGGCAAGCTTATTGTAAAGGAATATCCTACAAAAACAGCTAGTACAAACACTATTCGTATGCATCTTGAGAAGCTAAAAATCCGTGGTGTTGTACCAGATATGATCATTGTCGATTACGGAGATCTACTCAAACCCATTTCAAATCAAAAAGAGAAGAGACAAGAACTTGAAACTATTTATGAAGAGCTACGAGGTATTGCAGCAGAAACTGGTTGCCCCCTTTGGACAGCATCACAAACTAATCGTTCTGGCCTAAACGCAGAAGTTATTACAATGGAGTCTATCTCTGAGGCTTTCAATAAATGTTTCGTTGCAGATCTTATCTTCTCAGTATCTCGCACAGTCGAAGATAAAACTATAAATGGTGGTAGGATCTTTATTGCAAAGAATCGAAATGGCCCAGATGGTTTAGTATATCCAATTAGTATGGATACAGGGAATGTTAGTATTAGAATGCTCCCCTCAACTGGCGAGACTCCATCAGAGATCATTACTAAATCGGCAAAAGAACAAGAAGAGAATCTAAAGAAAAAGTATTCAAAGCATAAGAAAACAAAAAAAACGGAGGTTGAAGAATGTACACTAGAGAACAAGTAAATAAGGCAAGTTTACAGTATTTCAATGGCGATGAGCTTGCAGCAAACGTATTTACAACTAAATACGCCCTAAAAGATAATGCAGGGTCATACGTAGAGCTTACTCCAAATGACCTACATCGTCGTTTGGCTAAAGAGTTTGCACGTATTGAAGCCCGATATGGTGGAGAGAGTGCTTTGAGTGAGGATAAAATTTATTCTTACATCAAAGACTTCAAATATATTGTCCCACAAGGTTCACCAATGTTTGGAATTGGTAATAACTTTGTAAACGCTTCACTATCAAATTGTGTTGTAGTTGCCTCACCAGATGATAACGTTTCTTCTATCGTAGATTCTGGAAAGCATTTAGCTAATTTGTTCAAGCGTCGTTGTGGTGTTGGTCTTGATATTTCAAACCTACGCCCAGAAGGAATGTCAGTAAATAACTCTGCTGGTACTACAACTGGTGCTTGGTCATTTGCAGACTTCTATTCATATGTTTGTCGTATGATTGGTCAAAATGGTCGTCGTGGTGCTCTTATGATTTCAATTGACGTAAGACACCCAGACGTTGATAAGTTTGCTAAAATGAAAAACGATCTAACAAAGGTGACAGGTGCAAATATATCTATTAGGATTTCAGATGATTTTATGGAAGCTGTGGAGCAAGATGCGGACTTTACTCTTAAATTTCCTGTTGATTCCGCTACTCCTTCTTACTCTAAAACTATTAGAGCCAGAGAACTTTGGAGAACTATTGTCGATTCAGCGACGAGAACGGCAGAACCCGGACTCTTGATGTGGGGAAATATTGAGAAATTCCTTCCAGCAGAATCATATAAAGATGTAGGTTTCAAAACACTAACTACAAATCCATGTGGTGAGATCCCTCTTTCTGCTTATGATTCTTGCAGACTTATCTCAATAAACCTCAAGTCATTTGTGACCGATCCATTCACAACAGAAGCTAAGTTTGATTACGTGAAGCTTGGTCATGTAACATTCGATGCTATGCGTATGTGTGACGATCTTATTGATCTAGAACTTGAGAAGCTTCAAACAATTATCGATAACTCAAATACAGATGATGAAAGAGAGCTTTGGACTAACCTCTATAATGCTTGTAAGAATGGTCGTCGTACTGGTCTTGGTACTCACGGTCTTGCAGATGCACTTGCTTGTATGGGACTTGCATATGATTCAGCAGAAGCTTTAGCTGTAATCAACGATATCTACTCAACTATCAAAGAATCTGCATATACTGAATCCTGTCTACTTGCTAAAGAGCGTGGTTCATTCCCTGTATTTGATTGGGAGAAAGAGAAAGACAACGCATTTATCAAGTCACTTCCATTACATGTTCTCAATTTGATCAAAGTTCATGGTCGTAGAAACATCAGTATTCTTACTAATGCTCCTACAGGTTCTGTTTCTATTATGTCTCAAACCTCTTCTGGTCTTGAGCCAGTATTCAGAAACTTCTATATTCGTCGTCGTAAGCTTTCTCACAACGAACAAGATCAAGTAGCAGCATTTGTTGATACTGTTGGTGATCGTTGGGCAGAATACAGAGTTTATCACCACAATGTTCAAGAATATTTGACAACAAAAGAGACAGATCAAATTCCTGCATTCTTTACCGAATCAGATAAAATTGATTGGAAGCGTAGAGTTGAAATTCAAGGTGTAATTCAAAAGCACATTGATCATTCTATTTCTTCTACTATCAATCTTCCAAAGGGAACTTCTGCTGATACTGTTGCAGAGCTTTACCAACTTGGATGGAAGCTTGGACTAAAGGGTATTACAGTTTATGTTGATGGTTCTCGCGATGGTGTTCTTATTACAGAAACCAAGAAAGAAACATTCCCACAACATGATTCTCCAAAACGTCCATCTGAAGTTGAATGTGATATCCACAATGTCTCTGTAAAGGGAGAGAAATGGACAATTCTTGTTGGTCTTCTTGATGGTAAACCATATGAAGTTATTGGTGGAGCAAACAAAATTGTAGATCTTCCAAGAACAGCTAAGAAAGGTAAACTTATCAAAACAACTCTTTCTAAAACACAAGCTAGATATGACCTTGTTGTTGATGAGCTTACTGTAAAAGACGTAGTAAAAGTATTCGATAACGCAAACTATTCTGCATTTACCCGCCTACTTTCACTATCTCTTCGTCATGGTGCAAAGATCAATTACATCGTTGAGCAACTTCAAAAAGACGAAAGCTCAGATATGTTCTCATTCGCAAGAGTTATCTCAAGAGTCCTAAAGCAATACGTCCCAGATGGTACTAAAGCTACTGGACAAAAGACTTGTGATGAGTGCTCTTCTAAAGACCTTATCTATCAAGATGGTTGTGTAAGCTGTACAACTTGTGGTTGGAGCAAATGTAGCTGATTTTTATTTCACAGATATGTTGCTAAACTCCCGATAGGTTATTATATTTAGCCTATCGGGAGTTTTGTTATGAAACTTAATCATTTAGTACCAAAGTACGATTCAAATCAAAGATGTAATAAAGACGAGAAAGAAAGTAAACAACACTATTGGATATTGAGCGGAAGAATTGAAGCAACAATATCCAATATGGTTAGTATTGACTTTATATGTAAATATTGCAATAAAAGAACTACAAACTTTCTAACACAAGAAGAATATAGAACAAACCAAAAACTATTGGAGTCATAATGTTTGTATCACCAAGAAATAGATATATGGTTGTAGAGCCAGTTGAAACAAAAAAGGCTCAAGAGGAACGTGCATTTTTTCTACCAACTGAACACGAAGAGGTAGAGAGATATAAAGTTGTAAAGGTAATCGAAGACTCTACGTTTACTTACCTCCCAGACTCATTTGTACTTGTGCCTACGCAAGTTCTTGAAAAAATTCAATTAAGTGGTCACGATTACTATTTAGTTACTGATAATTACGTAATTGCTGTTATCGTACCAACCGAGGAATAAAAATGTCAATAACTTTGAATGAACTTAAAAAGCTTGTAAAAGAAACTTATCTTCAAGAAGTTCGCAATCCATATGATAGAGTTGTAAAAGCTCTAAAAGGCGCTAGAGGTTCAATTAATTCTATTGGCATTATGACCGCACAAAATCCAAATGGCGTAAAAGCACCAGAAGAAGAAAACAAAAAAATAAATGAGGAATTTGTCAAAGATCTAAGAGATAAAGGTTATGGTTACTATCATATTGGTGGTAGATTCGAAGGAGTAGATGAAGATTCATTTGTTATCAATAACATAGACAAGAAAACACTTTTGAGTTTTGGGGTAAAGTATAATCAAGCCTCAGTTATATACGGAGAAAGAATCTCTGATGATGAATTCTTATTTTATTATCTAGATTCAAGCTCTGGCGAAAGCCCAACAGATCCTGTATCAATGGTCTTGACTCATCCAAACCCAGAGGTTACTAGTAGAAAGGATATGTACTCCAGCGTAAATAAAGGTAAAGCAATGAAAAAGTTTGTTATACCTTTCTTTGAAGATGGATACGCCCACAAAAAACAAGTATAAATAAATGGAAGATAGCAGAATTGACAACATAGTAAATGAAATAAATAAACTCACAGACAGTATAAATAATAGAAAAGCATTAGTGCTTGACAAAAGTAAGACAGCCAAATACATTTGGCACCATGAAAGAATGATTGAGTATGAGATTCGTAAGATTCGTGAATTGAAAGAAAAACTATCAAAAATGGAGTAATAATGTCAACTAGTAATGCAAGCAAAGAAGATCATATCGTGAATTATATTTCCTCTCTTTCTACTATTGAGGAGTGTATGCAGCCTTACAAGGATCAACGAAGTGATCTACGTAAAGAGTATGTAGAGAATGGTTGGCTTTCTGCTGATGATATTCGTACCGCTGTAAAAGCTTATCGACTAATGAAGCAAGAAATTGACTTTGATGAGCTTCGTGCAACCTATCGAACTCTTCGTGGTACTGTAGATACTGAATCAGAAACGGAATAATTACTATACTAAACAAATAGTTGAGAAAATAGTAACCAATAAAACTTGGAAAGAGGTATAGATGAATTATGAAGATAAAGACAAAACAATTTATTTATATGGTGATGGAATAGGCAAAGTTCAATTAGTACAGGCTATGGGTACAGATGCAACGGTGGTTCGATCAGCTAGAGTTAGTTTTGGGAAAGATCAACAAAATGAAAATTTAAATGAAAGAGATATAAAACTTATTAATTATCTTATTAAACACAAACATACTTCTACGCTTGAACATTGCAATGTAACATTTAAGTTTACAGTTCCTCTTTTTGTACGTTCGCAACACCATAGGCATCGTACTTGGTCTTATAACGAGATATCAAGACGTTATACAGAGGAGAATCTTCAATTTTATGAGCCAACAGAGTTTAGAACTCAACATAAGTCTAATCGACAAGCAAGTAATGTTGAAGAGCTAATCAATCCATATATTCTAAGTTATGGGCGAAAAGCTTCAGATGCTATCAAAGTTTATCAAAATGAAGCCGTAAACCTTTATCATGAATTGATGGAAGCTGGTGTTTGTAGAGAACAAGCTCGCGGCGTACTTCCTCAAAACCTATATACTGAATATTATGGGTCAGCTAACCTAAACAATATTCTAAAGTTTGTAGACCTAAGAACACATGAGGGAGCACAATGGGAAATTCAAAAAGCTGCCGAAGCTGTTCTTGATATTGTGTCAGATCTATTCCCAATTACTGTAAAGTCTTATCAGAATATTAGGAATGAAAAACACAGTTCATAAATACGAAAATGTTATAGTAGGGTCTTCTTTGGAGGCTCTGCTATATTCATATACAACAAAATATCCAGTATTTTTTGCTGGCTTGAAGTGCCCATTTGAGTTTGAGCATTTTGAGCCAGCTTTTTCTTTTCCTGTGATACAACATACAACTAAAAAAATATACAGTAACTTTGGTGAAATAGAAGTAGGAATAAATAAGCTAGAACTTTGGAATAACCTGTTCTTTCTTCTTTCTATGGCTGGTCAAATACCGATATCAAGAGAACCAAGCTCAATGAGAATTGATAATGGAACTTTGAGAATAAACTCAAATAATAAGCTAATCATTATTGAGCCAAAGAACATTTTATTATTCGATGATCTTGGAGTAGAAGGATTAGGTTATCCAAAAGAAAAAATTGGTAACTATGTTGCTTATGATTTTATTGAATTCAACAGCATGTATCCACACCCATATGAATATATAAAAGATGATACAAATAACATAATATCAGAATTATGGTTTTTAGAGCCAACCAATAATATAAGGTTCAAAGATGGATGCTTAGTTTCTTACTTTAAAAAGAAGAAACAAATGGAACAAGAACTTGCAGATTATAATCTCAAATTTAGAATGAAAGACATATTCAAAGAGTATGGTCTAAAAGGCAAGGCTAATGGATTCCATCATGTGCATAAACATATACAAAGATATAAACAAGTAAGATATACATTTGGTGAACGAATTGTAGTTGAGCCAAAGAATGTGTATGAAAGCGTTGACAACATTTTTTATATGTCTTATGATGCTCCACAACTGATATCAAACTACAGTCCAAATTACATGGTAGATCGATTATGGAACCAATTAAAAATATCATAGCTGGAATTGTTCCTGTTGCTGGTCAAAGATCTGACTTCAACTTTGACTTCCACGATTGCATGGTTCCATTAGGTCCAGATTATTTAGCAATTGAAAGGGCAGTATATGAGTGCGCTTTTGCTGGCTGCTCTTCTATTTGGGTTGTATGTAATGATGATATCGCTCCTCTGATTCGTAGGAGGATGAAAGACTTTATATTAGATCCAATTTATGAGGACTTTAAGTTTTCCAAGAGAAAGTTCTTTTTGAAAGACGTAAAAAATCAAAAGCTTATACCTATTTTTTATGTACCTGTGCATCCAAAGTTTAGAGACAAAGTAGACAGTCTCGCATTTTCTATAGTACAAGGGGCAATGTACGCAAATAAAGTAGCAAAACGAATCTCGGAAGCCTCAACTCCAAGTATGTTTTATGTTGCTTTTCCTTTTGGAGCATATGAGCCAACATTTATACGCTCTCTAAGAAAGGAAATGACAAAAGGCAATACAGTTATGGCTTGTTATAATAATGAAAGTATCAAAACTGGTGCTTATTTAGGTTTCTCATTCAAACCAGAAAAGATAAAAGACTTCTTTTCTAAAATAAAAGAAGGTGCAAGAAAAACATATCGTGATGAAGATGGAGAACTAGTTACTTTACCTAAAGAAAAACAATTTAGGTCTAGGTATTTCACACTACAGAACATCTTCAATGATTACGAATCTGATGTACAAAAAAACATTAGATGGTATTATGGCATCTATTGCTGGCACTCTTATAGAAACTTTTTAGCAACAGATCAAAATTATTATCTAAATCTGAGGAAGCCAAAATTTCTTAGAGCAAGACACATATCTGAATTTAAATACAAATACGAGGAGGAAATATAATAATGGGCATGTTTGATACAGTTGAGATCGATAAGGATATTCCAAATGGTCCCGAAGCTGGCGAGTACCAAAGCAAAGATCTTGATTGTCTAATGGATTATTATACAATTGATTCTAATCGCCTTTATAAGAAAGTATATAAGTATCATCCAGTACCAAAAGAAAAGCAAAAGCATATCCTACACCTTCTTGAGTCTGAATATGTGGGTTTGCTTGATATTAATTTTCATGGTTGGGTTGAGATTTATGGTGCTTATGAAACTTGGAAACTTAAATTTACAGATGGTGAACTAAAGGAGTGTAAAATGACTGAATCTTTACCAAGACCACAAGAAAAACAAGACCAAGACAAAGACAAAATTACGTCCAAGATAGCTTATTGGTCTGGTGATGGATACGAGTATGAGATTGACGAAGAAGAGGAAGACGGTTATTAGAGAGGAGAGGTTAGTATGAATATTCCTTTTGTTGGGCTTCACGCACATTCCGTTGCTGGTTCTATTTTCGATGCTATGGGTTATCCAAATCAGCACATTGACTTTGCCGTTTCTAATGGCATGGATGCACTTGCCCTAACTGATCATGGAAATATGAATGGGCTTTCGTATCAAGTCCTACATGCTAAAAAGCTTCAAAAGGAAGGAGTAAACTTCAAGCCTATTTTTGGTTGTGAGGCTTATTTCATTCCTTCTATCTCTGAGTGGCGTGAGGAATACGAAAAGTATAAGGCCGAAAAGAAGACAAAGGATGATGATTCTATCTCTGGCGCAACTATCGAAGATGAAGCTGCTACAAAGAAGGAAAATAAGTCTGTAATCAATCGTCGTCGTCACCTTGTTCTTCTCGCACAGAATCAAAAGGGACTAAACAATATCTTCAAGCTTATTTCGGAGTCTTATAAGAATGAAAACTTTTATCGTTATCCTCGTATTGATTATTCTCTGTTAGAAAAATACAACGAAGGTATTATTGCGCTTTCTGCTTGTCTAGGTGGAGTATATGCTGGTTGCTATTGGGAAAACCGTGAGAAAGGACACGATGCTATTCTTGATTCATTCCGTTCAACTACAGAGCGAATGGTATCAATTTTCGGTGATCGCTGGTATGGTGAACTCCAATGGAATAACGTACCAGAGCAACACATTCTAAATAAGTACATTATCAAGATGCACGAAGAATATGGGATCAAGCTTGTTTCTACAGCCGATTCTCATTACCCAAATCCAGATGCATGGAAAGACCGTGAGCTTTATAAGCGTCTTGGTTGGCTTGGTAAGGGTAAGCCAGAGTGGGCAGAAGGACAAAGTGAGCTTCCAAGCGGCGTAGATGAAATTGGATATGAGCTTTATCCAAAGAACGGCAATCAAATGTGGGATGCTTATAAGAAGTATTCTGCTGTTTGTGAGACAACTTATAGCGATGAACTTGTAATGGAAAGTATTACAAATACTCATCATATTGCTCACAATCGTATCGAAGTATTTATGCCAGATACAACCGTTCGCCTGCCAGAATTCGTTATTCCTGCTGGTTATACTGCTGGTGAGGCTCTTCGTCATTTTGCTTTTGAGGGTTTGCGTAATCTTGGACTTCTTGAGAATGAAACTTATGTAAATCAAATGGAAGAGGAACTTGACGTTATTGATGGGAGAGGTTTTAGCAAATACTTCCTTACAATGAAGGCAATTTCTGACAAGGCACAAACAATGCAACTTGTTGGTGCTGGTCGTGGTTCTGCTGCTGGCTCTCTCGTTTCATATGCTCTTGGAATTACTCAGGTAGATCCAATCAAGCATGGACTTCTGTTCAGCCGTTTTATGACCAAGAATCAAGACGGTTTCCCAGATATTGACTATGACGTTTCTGACCCTATGGTTCTAAAAGACGTTCTAATCAAAGAATGGGGAGATACAACTGTAGTTCCAATTTCTAACTGGAACACACTACAGCTAAAGTCTCTTGTAAAGGATATTAGTAAGTTTTACAATATTCCATTCAAGGAAGTAAACGACGTAACTTCTAAAATGATGCTTGAAGCTACACCATTGGCTAAGAAAGAACATGGTCTAAAGGCTGGCGTTTATACACCAACCTTTGAGGAAGTAAAGAAGTATTCTGAAACACTACAAAAGTTCCTGCAAGACTATCCACACGTTGCACACCACATCAATGCTCTTTATGGGCAGGTTCGTTCCTGTTCTCGTCATGCTGGTGGTGTAGTAGTTGGCGAAAACCTTGATTACTACATGCCTCTCATTAATTCTGATGGTGTACGTCAAACTCCTTGGTCTGAGGGTCAAAACGTCCGCCACCTTGAGCCAATGGGTTTTATTAAGTTCGATATTCTTGGGCTTGCAACTCTAAAGATGATTGAGTCTTCTATTCGTCATATTCTAAAGCGACACAAAGGAATTGCAGAGCCAACATTTGAAGATATCAAGAAGTTCTATAATGAGAACCTAAACCCAGAGAAAATGGACCTAAGTGACAAAAAGGTATATCAAAACATCTTTCACGAAGGAAAATGGGTTGGTGTATTCCAGTTTACAGAGCGTGGAGCACAGGACTTTTGTAAGCGTGTAAAGCCAAATAACATCATTGATCTTTCTGCTATTACTTCTATTTATCGACCCGGACCTCTATCTGCTAATGTTGATCAACAATATGCAGAAGCCAAAGAGCATCCAAGCAAAGTCAAATATTTGCATCCTCTTGTAAAAGAAGTAACAAAGGAAACTTATGGCTTTCTTATCTTCCAAGAACAAATTGCTCTTCTTGCACACAAACTTGGAAAGAATGTATCACTTGAAGAAGGTAATAAACTTCGCAAGCTTCTAACTAAGAAAGGCACAGGTAAGGGATTTGAAGAAAAAGATAAGATTCACGGAAAGTTTATTGAAGGTTGTGTCGAAAAAGGAATTGATGCTAAAAAGGCTCAACAACTTTGGGAAACCTTTGAATATTTTTCGGGTTACGGTTTCAATAAGTCTCACGCCGTTTGCTATTCGATTCTGTCATATCAATGTGCTTGGCTCGCAACATATTATGAGTCAGAGTGGCTTTGTGCGTTTCTTGAAAAGGAAGCAGAGCAAGACACAAGCAAGGACGATAAGATCAACCGTAAAGAAAAAGCAATCAATACTGTAAAGTCTCTTGGTTACAATATTTCTTCTTTGAATATCAATAAGTCTGGTCGTTATTGGGAAATCTCTGATGATGGAAGTGAATTCATTCCTCCTCTTACATCAATCAAAGGTCTTGGCGAAGCTGCAATGTTTCAAATTCTCAATAATCGTCCTTTCAATAATGTTGAGGACTTTTTGTTCAATGAGAAAGTATCTTATTCAAAACTAAACAAGAAAGCCCTTGATGTTTTGATTCGTGCAGGTGCTTGCGATAATTTGATTGATTCTCGCTTTACTGGTGCAAAACATTTCTGGTCTGCTGCTGCTGTAGATAGACCAAAAACAAAGAAGGTATTTCATCAGAATATCGAACTTTATAGACCAGAAGGAGACTTCACCCAAGAAGAGAAAATTGAATATCTAACCGATCTTACAGGCGAATATCCAATTTCAATGGTTCTGCCACCAGAAGTTGCCAAAAGACTTGAAGAGAAGTATGTTCCACCAATCGGAGAATATGATCCAGAGCTAAGTTTGTGCTGGTTCGTTGTTAGAAATGTTGCCAAGAAAACTACTTCTACAGGAAAAGAATATCTTGTAATTGAAGTTATTGACGATACAAATACAATGGTTCAAGTTCGTTGTTGGGGTGTAAAACCAAATGAAAATGTGCTAAAGCATAGAGTCTATATGGGTAAGCTTGATTACGATCCTTCTTGGGGATTCTCCGTAAAAAGCATCACTTCACAACTAAAGATCATTGCTTGACCCTCAACCCCTCATGAGATATACTCGTTATATCAATGAGGGGTTTCTTGTATCAAAATCTTGGTTATGCGTGTATTTTGCATCAATTCTCTGAGCTACCAGCCAAAAAGCGTATTACTACCAATCGTTCTATGATTCGTAGAACATTTGATGATCGTGGTGTAGAATATGCAGCAGAACTTGCTCTTTTGAACGTGCAAGACCTATACAAAATTCTTGTTTGGAACGAGCAAAACAATATCAAGTTTTATCGTATGTCCTCGGATATGTTTCCTTGGGCATCCGAATATGGTATTTACAACCTTCCAAACTATGAAGAAGTGTCTAATGTTCTAAGGAAGTGCGGAGACTATGCTACTGCAAATGGGCATAGACTTTCATTTCATCCAGGTCCATTCAATAAACTTACATCTTCTAATGAAAATGTAACTAAGAATACTATCAAAGACCTTACTATTCATGCAGATGTTATGGATATTATGGGACTTTCTCGCACTCCATACAACAAGATCAATATTCATGTTGGAGCGACGTATAAGGATAAGGCAGCGGCAATCAAGCAGTTTCTGATCAATTTTGAAACTCTTGAAGATAAGATCAAGTCTCGTATAACACTTGAAAATGATGATAAGGGTTCTCTTTATTCTGTTGAAGACCTATATAATATGCTATTCAAGGAAACAGGAACACCAATTGTCTTTGACTATCATCATCATTCACTTCATCCTGCTGGCACTTCTGAGCGTGATGCAATTCATATCGCTGCTTCTACGTGGAATAACATCAAGCCTGTCGTTCATTACTCAGAGTCTCGTTCAACTGAGCAAAACATCAAGTGTCCAGCGCAAGCACATTCTGACTATATTTATAAGTACATTGATACTCATGGTCTTGATGTGGATATTATGATTGAAGCAAAGATGAAAGAACTCGCACTATTCAAGTATAGAGAGCTACACAATGCCTAAACTTACCTTTATATCCGATACACACAATAAACATGGTGCTCTTAGTTTGAAGCCTACTGATTTTCTTATCCATACTGGCGATCTAACTTCTAAAGGTACTCTGCCAGAAGTAGCTGCATTTTTATATTGGTTCAATCAACAGCCAGCAAAGCACAAAGTTTTTATTGCTGGTAACCATGATTGGCTTTTTTATGAGTCTCAATTTCAAGCCAAAATGTTACTACGAGATTACCCAGAGATTACTTATTTAGAGGATTCTGGTGTTGAATTAGAGGGAATCAAATTTTATGGTTCTCCTTATCAACCAGTATTTTACAATTGGGCTTTCAATGCAAACGAGGAAACTCTAAAAAAGAAATGGCATGAGATCCCAGATGCAACCGATATTCTTTTGACTCATGGACCCGCACATGGTATTATGGATTTTACTTACAACAAAGAAAATGTTGGTTGTAAGTCTCTGAAATATCATATAATGAATCGTGTAAAACCAAAGATATTTGCCTTTGGTCATATTCACGAAGGATATGGTACTTACAAGTTTGAACATACGCTCTATATAAATGCTTGTTCTTTGGACCGTAGATACCATCCCTGCAATGAACCAATAATAATGGAGATATAATGAGCACAAAGCTTACATTATCGCATAACAACCAATATCATCTTTACCAAGAAATGTTTGATGTTTCAAATGTTTACTTTAGACTTGATAAGTGTGAATTCGAAGCATCAAAGGATTCTGTTATGATTCAAATTCCAATTGAAGTTTGGAGAAAGATGATTGAAGATTGGACACTTAGAGGCTGGCCCAAAGAGGACGATCATAAAGAAGTGAAAATTTCTACTGATTGGATTGAAAGTTTAGAGAAAGTGGTTATTAGTAGTAATAAGAATGGAGAATAAATGAGTCTAAATCTAAAAGTCAAAAAGCTTGAAAATTTTGTAAATCTGCAACAACGAGAGTTTGGTAATGCTGGAATTGATCTTTATGCTGCCGAAGATGGTATTTTGCTTGGAGGTCATAGAGTAGCAGTATCCGTAGGTATTTCTACTTCATTCAACCCAGAATATTATATGCGTGTTGCTCCTCGTTCTGGTCTTGCAGTAAAGTATGGTATTGATGTTCTTGCTGGCGTCATTGACTCTTCTTATCGTGGAGAATGGAAAGTTATTCTTCACAATACCTCCAATATCTCTTTTGTATATAATAAAGGCGATAGAATTGCTCAAGCTATTCCAGAACGTATTTCCAACGATAATTTTGAGTTTGTAGAGGAACTAACGGATACTTCTCGCGGTTCTGGTGGCTTCGGATCAACGGGACGCTAATATGAATAAACAATCACAAAAAGTAGTATTTTCATCTGCTAAGGATCAATGGGCGACTCCACAAGACTTCTATGATGGTTTGAATAGCCATTATGATTTCACTCTTGATCCATGCGCTGATGCTACAAATGCGAAATGTTCTACATTTTTTACAGAAGCACAGGATGGTCTTTCTCAAGATTGGGGAGGACATACAGTATTTTGTAACCCTCCTTATTCAAAAGCAAAAGAATGGGTAAAGAAAGGTTATGAGGAG
>Ga0114968_10001118_pt1 | contig 20366 bp, 12 predicted proteins | sample M_130807_EF_Meta_FD_87020 | JGI IMG/M metagenome (GOLD analysis project Ga0114968, IMG submission 87020) | Freshwater microbial communities from Lake Montjoie, Canada to study carbon cycling - M_130807_EF_MetaG | ecosystem: Environmental > Aquatic > Freshwater > Lake | place: Lake Montjoie...
CGATGCGCAGCAGATCCGTGTCAAAGCAGGCCCAAAGATTGTGCCCTAGATTGAGGATAATCCCACGCGGCGTGAGGTTGTCCTTCGGAAAACCTTCTCCCACCTCTCGCGCATCCAGCACGCTGCTGAAAAACGGAAAATCCTTCTCCACAAAATCCCCCCAAGGCGACGGCGCGGCAGGGAGCGCAGCCTTGTCCGCAGCGAGCGAGCAGTTGGCAAGAGACAGGAAGGCAAGAAACGAGCAAAACTTCATGGGAAACACACAACAGGCGTCGCGCGCCCGATCTGTCAATCATGTACGCCTTGCCGAAAGTACGAAGGGCTCGCCTTGTCGATCCCTGCGCTGTACCACACCCCACGCGCAGAAGTGCCAATCGTACTTTTCCGAGCATGAGGCATTGTGAGCTGGATGGCTTATTGCCAATTGCACCAGGACTCCAAGCAGCTCGCAAGCTCCGCCCCTCTCCCGTCGTTTGGTTTCCCCTGCATGATCTCCCTTCGCACGCTTGCCCTGTTCCTCGCTCTCACCCCTTCACTCCTGCTCGCCGAAGACTGGCCACAGTGGCGTGGGCCGCGTCTCGATGGCACCTCCAAAGACACGGGCTTTCCGATCTCGGCGGATGGCACTGTGACGTGGAAGGTTGAACTGCCCGGCAGCGGTCATGCCTCGCCGATCGTGTGGCAGGATCGCGTGTTCATCGTCGCCGCCTTGCCTGAGCACGAGGAGCGTGTGCTGCTTTGCCTCGAACGTGCGTCAGGAAAACAACTCTGGCAGTCCACGATCCTCAAAGCGCCCATCGAGAGCATCCACAAGCTCAACAGCCAGGCTTCCAGCACACCCGCCACCGATGGCGAGCGCGTGTTCACCGCTTTCCTCGACAACACCGAAACGGATGCCACTCGTGCCGCCAACGCGGGCAAGGTCATCGGCAAAGGCGAAGTGCCGAAGGGCACTGTGGTCATCTCCGCGCATGATTTCAGCGGCAAGCAAATCTGGCAGGTGCGCCCCGGCCTGTTCTCCAGCAAGCACGGCTTCTGCTCCAGCCCCAGCGTGTTTGAAGACAAGGTCATAGTCAATTGCGACCACGATGGCGACGGCTACATCGTCGCGCTGGCCAGAACCGACGGCAAAGAACTCTGGCGCATCGACCGCCCCAACAAGACGCGCAGCTACTGCGTGCCGCTCATCCGCGACATCGGCGGTCGCACGCAGATGGTGCTCTCCGGCACGATGTGCGTCGCCAGCTACGACCCGCGCACCGGAAAGCTGCTCTGGATCATGGATGGCCCTACCGAGCAGTTCGTCGCCTCGCTCGTCTATAGCGATCAATCCGGCCTGCTCTACATGACCGGCGGCTTCCCTGAGCACCATCTCCTCGCCATCAAACCCGACGGCAGCGGCAACGTCACCAACACCCACATCGTCTGGCGCACCAACAAAGGCGTCTCCTACGTGCCATCGCCGCTGGTTGAAGGCAGCCACCTGCTCAATGTCTCAGACTCCGGTGTCGCCCACTGCTTCGATGCCAAGTCCGGCATCATCGAATGGGAGGAGCGCATGCGCGAGCACCACGCCTCCCTCACCAGCGCTGAAGGCCACGTCTTCTTCATCAACGACTTCGGCATCCTCCGCACCGTGCAGCCCGACAAAACCTACAAGCTCCTCGCCGAGAGCGACTTGAAGGAAAAAGTCTTCGCCTCCCCCGCGCTGAGCGAAGGCCAGATCTTCATCCGCAGTGACAAAAGCCTCATCTGCCTGGGCAAACGCACCGCCAAGACGGCGGCACGGTGATAGCGTTAAAGGCAACACTCCTGTAGCCGAAATCCCGATGGTGTTTGACAAAACGGTGGCCCATCGAGTCGTTGGAGCACTCAACAAATTTGTTTGCCAGTAATTATCAATGCTGCGGCACTGCAACAACTGACAAAGTGGTTCGCCAACCACTACCATTTCAAGCAGCTGGGGCGCATCACTGAACTGAGGCTTAACAGTGTGGCGGAGGAGATTTTCATGGTGCTGGATCTCCATGGCGAGCAGACGCAGATCGATCTGACAGTGCGTTACCGGGTGATCCGCCCGACGCTGCTGGAGGTTGCCGAAGTGCAATCACCACTCCAGTGGATCGCCGAACTCATCAATCACATGGTGCCTGCGGAGCAAAAATGCTTTGAGGTCGCACCGGTACTTACGCGGGCACTGACAAAACTGGCGGAGTGACCGCAGCCTGACCAGACGCTACCGGCAAGGCAGGTGGCGGCTCAGGAACGACCTTTGATCAGACGAAAGACCAGCAGTATGAGCACCGCACCGACAACGGATGCGAGAAAGCCGACGGGTTCACCTTCGGCATACCAGCTCATACCGTCTTATCGCGGATGTCGGTCTCTATGGACGGGCAGCGAGTGACAAGAGAAGGACAACGCCGGGTAGGGTTACACCCCATGGCCAGGCCGAATGACATGATGAAAGGTTCACCCGTCCAACTGTCGTCCGGCTGACGATGCTTTAATACCCAACCCCGAAAACCATGAAACACACTCTATTCTTCATCCTTACATTCGCGACTGTTTTAGCAGTCAGCTGCAACAAGCAGAAGCAGGCCATCGACGCCCAAAACGATGCGACCAGAACTGTGATCGACCACCAGAAAGAGGCGGTGGATGCCGATGCCAAAGAGGCCAAAATACAGGCGGAAATCAATGCCAAGATCGAGAAGGCCAACATCGAAGCCAGGCAGGCGGCTGACCAGGCCCAGCTTGACGCGGAGAAGAAGAAGGCCGACGCCGAAGCTGCCGCAGCCAAGGAGAAAGTGGATGCCGAAAAAAGGTAACGCCCGTCTTTGGCGCGTGCTCACTGCATGTATTCGCGCTCTTTAAAACCTGCCCATTTCCCAACCAAACAACCGTCAACAAAACAACAACAAACATATGAAAACATCCTTCACACGCCTCGCTCTTCTCGTTCTGGTTTCCGCTGCCTGGACCCTTGTTGGCACCAGTTGCCGCACTGTTCGTGGCTTCGGCCAGGACGTCGAACATGTGGGTGGCCACATTGAACACGCCTCCCGCTAAACCGACCCGCAATCATAAAATGCGTTGTTGAAGAGGCCTGCTAGGCTTTTCAGCAACGCTTTATTCTGTCTGCATTTAACCAACCCAGACTGCCACACCATGAAACCATCGGAGCTTCGCTGCTTCGGGTGGGCAGCGGAAGTCCTCGCAATGCCACTTCGCACACGATGGGTTATTGAACAGCTTGGACTGGTTTGCTCCGCACCCCGACTGCGCCCTCCTCGAATCCCCATCGGCCAGCCGTCATTATGGGGCTTCGAGAAGAGCACAGTCCTGCCCAATTAATGCAGGCCATTGATGTTCAATGTCTTGGCAGGCCACGCTTCAATCCGGCGGCGGTCTCCCTGCACTACCCACTCCAAACAGCGAAGCCTCCGAAATTGTGATCCACTTCCAGCATGCGGATGAGCTCAAGACGGTGGACGGCAGCACGGCGGTGAAAGGTTTTGTCATCGCCGATGCGACGCAGCACTGGCAGTGGGCTGAAGCGCGGATCAAAGACAGGCATGTCATCGTGTCCCATCCCGGCATTCAGCAGCCCGTGGCGGTGCGCTATGCCTGGGCCAACAATCCCGAGGTCAATCTGGTCAGTGTCACCGGCCTGCCTGCGGCCCCCTTTCGCACCGCCGACTGGCCCATGGACAATGCATCGCTGCCGCCCAAGCCGGGTGCCAGCCAGCCCTAATCCTGATCCTGCCAAGCAGGAGGCGCAATCTCCCGGGCGGAAGAGTGGACATCGCCACCGTCAAAGCAGATGTCGGGGAGGTTATGCACAGCGTTGCGAAGCGCCTTTTCCCATGAATTATGAATCTCTATCAGATCCATGTCATGGCTGTAGAAACGGCGGTAGTGGGACACCTGAAGTGCATCGCGGTGGTAGAGCAGCAAGTCCACCGGCGGGCCCACGGTGGCATTGGAGCGCATGGTGGCCTCCAGGGAAAGCAGGGCGTATTTGGCGGACTGGTAAATGGTTGTGGTGTGATGGCTGACGCCCCGATCAAGAATGGGGCGGCCGTACTTGCTCTCGCCAATTTGAAGATAAGGAGAGTCTGGGGTGGAGCGCAGCGGGTTCCCCTGCGGATAAACCATGTACAACTCGTGGGCCCCGCCCCGGATCTGACCACCGAGGATCAGGTTTACATTGAAGCGAAAGTTGTCCCTCTCGAGTGCTGCGCGGTCCAGGCCAGAGATGCGGCGCACCATGGTTCCCAGCACACGCGCCGCCTCATACATGTTTGACACGGTCGCCAGCCCCAGCCCGATAGCAAAGTCCTGCCGCAGCAGCGTGATGATGGACTGGCTCAGTGACAAGCTGCCGGTGGTGAGAATGACGAAGACGCGCTCACCCGGAATAATGAACTGGTGCATCTTCTGGCAGGTGCTCATCCGGTCTGCCCCAGAGCTGGTGCGCGAGTCTGAAGCGAGCACCAATCCGTCTGCGGTATTGATGCCTAGGCAGTAGGACATGGTTGGACAGACGGGTTGACTGGCGTTTCAGGGGTGGATTTTTCCACGGACTCCACTACTTGTTCAACGCTGACCCGCATGGCCGTGCAGGTGAAATTACCGAAAAGCGATACCAGCGCCACGTCTGCGGCATCCCGCCCATAGGCCACAACAATGCGACCGCCACCGGGCTTGTCTTCAGTCGCATCAAAGGTGTACCACCGCCCGCCGATGTAGGCCTCAAACCATGCGTGCAAGTCCATCGGGTCCAACTGATGGACAAAACCCACGACCATGCGCGCGGGGACATTGATGGCACGGCACAGGGCGATGCCCAGGTGCGCAAAGTCGCGGCAGACGCCGCGGTGTGTGTGCACCGTCTCCAGCGCGGAGGTGGACGAATCGCTCGAACCCCGTTCATAGGCGATGTTTTCATGGATCCAGGTGCGGATGCGGGTGATCTGGTGATGATTGCGCGGCGTGGTGCCCACGATGGAACTGGCGATGCTCCCCAGCTTGTCAGACTGACAGTAGCGGCTGGGGAGGAGGTAATGCAGCACCTCCACCGGCAGTTGCGCCACTGATTGGAGCGCGGCCAGCGGATTGCTGTCCAAGTCATCCGGTGCCCAAGCGCGGCATTTCATCGAGAACTGAAAGTCGCCCGGCGGCATCACGATTCGCTGGCAGCAGTTGCCGTAGAGATCGATGTATTCGACGACCGGAACACGGGGTTTAAGGGCGAAGTCCTCCCGCATGACCCACTGTGCCCACCCGCTGCGCGGACGTAGCATGAAGATGGCCGAAACCTCTTCGCGGATCATGTATTCAAGGTGGCAGGAGGCGTCGAGGATCATTAGATGCGAAGTATGATGAGCCGCCCGTGCCGTCAGCCATGAATGTGGCATGGGCGAATCAGCGAGCAGTCTCTGCACTTTCATCGTTGCAGCATGGCCTGGCGGCCTTGTCAGATTCCCTGTTCCGCCCTGCAGATAAAACCTGCAGCCGTGAGTGATCACAGATCACGGAGCTCTGCATTGGTGCAGGTCGCCGCAGTTGTTGGCGCTGCAATGGAGTGTTCACCCCATTGTCGTTGTTGAAGTGCCGCACCATGCTGGCGCTCAATATGATAAAAAAACGTCTCTGTGGCATGATTCTTGGTGGGCTGGTTCTTTTCAATGGCTGCGCCTCTACGCAGCAACGTCGGCTGCAGCATGCACGTGAGCATGCGTTCATCAGCTACTGGCCACAACCGGCAGAGAGCCAGGGACTGCGGCTGGCAGTCAAAGACAACATCGACATGCAGGGGCGGGTGACATCGGCTGGCTCTGAGTATGTGGCCAAGCACAGCCTGCCGGCGGCACGAGACGCGCCGTGTCTGGCGCTGGCGCGGGAGCGGCACATTCCCATCGTGGGAAAAACCAATCTCACGGAGTTTGCCGTGACGGTCTCCGGCAAGAACAGCTTCTTTGGCACACCCAAAAGTCGGCTCGATGGCAAAAACGATGTGATTCCAGGCGGTTCATCCAGCGGCTCGGCGGTGGCCGTCGCCACGCACATGGCGGATGTGGCGTTTGGCTCGGACACTGGCGGTTCGATTCGTGTGCCGGCAGCCTGCTGCGGGGTGTACGGTTTGAAGACGACTTTTGGCCTGGTTTCCACCAAAGGGGTGTTTCCGATCTCGCCGAAGCATCTCGACACCGTCGGGCCGCTGGCCAGAAACATCAAAGATCTGTCGCAAGGTATGGATCTGCTGCAGCGCGGCTTTGCTGCCAAATACCGGCAGGCGGTCGCCGACAAACCCCGGGCACGGCAGATCACCCTCGGGCGGCTCTACCTGAATGGCACTGACTCGGCGATTGATCAGGCCATTGATGCCGAGCTCATCGCCAGGCATTTCAAAATCGTCAAACTTAACCCGGCCTTCCAGAAGAAATGGCATCAGGCGGAGAAGGACGGCAAGGTGGTGGCGCTGGGGGATGCGTGGCACAACGACCAAAAATACACGAACCAAAAAGGCGTGAGCCTGCTGACAAAGATGGTGATCGCCAAGGGCGAGCTGGATTATAAGTTCGGTTACCAGGTAGCCGTGAAACGCAAGGCGGCATGGCAGCGCGAGCTGCTCAGGGTATTCAAACAGGTGAATTTCATCGCGGTGCCAACACTGCAAGGACTGCCGCCTAAGATGCCGTTCTGGGGTTCCGATGTCGTGTTTGAACTGCGAGTGTTCGATATGCAGAACACCGTGGCGGTGAACTATGCTGGCAATCCTGCGCTGGCCGTGCCAATCCCAATGCCAGCACGTGGCAAGACCATTCCCGTGACCAGCCTGCAACTGATCGGCCCGCGATTGAGCGAGGCCGAACTCCTGAACGCGGGCCGCTTGCTGGAAGCCAAAAACTAACGTCATGCGCCTTTCCCACATCCTCCGCACCACCGTCCTGGCTGCAGCCCTGCTGCTGACAGGCACGATCACTTATGCAGAAACCGCGACTGAGCTGATACAAAGCGGCGATGGCTTTGATCTCAAATTTAAGGCCGCCGACGCACTGCGCTATTATCTGCCAGCGGAGAAAATGGAACCTGCGAATGTGGCCCTGCTGGTGCGCATTGCACGGCAGTACCGTCATTTGATGTCGGATGCAAAGACGGGTGCGGAGAAACTCAGGATCGGTGGCGTTGCACTGGAGTATGGCAAGCGTGCGGCAAAGCTGGGGCCGAATGATTCGGATGCGCAGATTTCCTCTGCGATCACCTACGGGCGCATGCTGCCGTTTCAGGGAAACAAGGAGCAGGTGGCGGCCACACCGTTGATCAAAGCGGCGGCAGACCGCGCCCTTGCCCTCAACCCGCGCAATGACGTGGCCTGGCATGTGCTGGGCAGGTGGCACCAGGTGCTCGCCAATGTGGGCATGCTCAAACATCTGCTGGGAGGACTGATCTATGGCAATCTGCCGACCACCACGAATGAGGCGGCGGTCCAGTGCTTTGAGCGTGCCATAGCGATCAATCCGCGCCGTCCCCGCCATTTCATCGAACTGGGCCGGACGTTTGCGCAGATGGGAAACAGCGCTGAAGCGCGCAAGTTTATCGAGAAGGGCTTGACCATGCCCGACATGGAGAAAGACGATGCCGAGGTCAAGCAGCGCGGACGCGAGGAACTGGCGAAGCTGCCGTGAATCAAGCGGCGTGCGCCCTATGCCTTGCCGGGCACGGATGTGGGCAGATCGGCCAGTGAGCCATCAATGAAAGTGTGATGCCAGAGCTGCGTCGCGACGACTGCGGCGAGGCCCATTTCCACCGAGAGCCGGGGCAGCGAACCGACCTTTAGTTCACGAAATGCCTTTCGCCAATGCCGCACCTGAGCGACGTCGAAGTAACCGGTGCGGCGCAGGGATTCCTCGCTCAGCAGTTCGCTCACAAACTTGGGCTCGGGGTCGATGTGGAAGCTGTCCAACGGAGCGCGGAAGATCACTTTTTGCCGGCGGGCGATCTCTTTTGGTAGCCAGCGCTCGGCGACGAGCCGCAGCAGATGTTTGTCGCGAAAGCCGTACAGTTTCCAGTGAGGGGCGAGCCTGGAAGTGAAGTCGAACACATCCTCATCGAGAAACGGATAGCGCACCTCCACGGAGGAGTGCATCGCCACGCGGTCGCCCTTTGCCTGCAGCAGATGACCGGCCAGCGTGACGCGCGCCCCGACCCACAGGCTGCGGTTGAGCGGGCTCCAGTGCTTTGCACGCTCCAGATCCATGCCCAGTCCCGCCCAGGGGCGTGCGGTGGCCAGCACTTCGCGCATCGGCTCGCCGTAAAAGCGCAGCTTCGAAAGTGCCAGCACGCCGTAGCTGTCGATCCATGCATTCGGTCCGCCAACGGCATCCTCCCACATCTTCCGCCTCGTCGCGGGATAATGCGGCACATGATTGAGGCGGAGATAGGCACGGCGAGCCATGTCGCTCAGCCGCAAGCCGGGGATGATGTCGAGCGCGCCGAAGATCTTCGCGATTTTATACCATGGATAGCCCGCCAGCCATTCGTCCGCGCCCTCGCCCGTGAGCACCACCTTCTGCCCGCAGGTATGCACGCGCCTCGCCAGCATGAGCAGTGCGGCGCATGAGGTGTCGATCACGGGAGCTTCGGCGGCGTGGATCAGCTGCGGATACATCTCCAGCGCATCGCTGGCGCGAAACTCCTGCACGATGGGTGGCTTGGTGCCGATGTGGCGGGCGGAAAGCTGCGCCGCGCTGAGTTCATCGAGCTTCGGATCATCCACGCGAATGGTGTAGGTATTGATCGACTCGCCTTTGAGCTTGCAGGCCATGGCCACGATCATGCTGGAATCAAGACCGCCAGAGAGGTAGGCACCCACGGGGACATCGGCACGCAGGCGCTTTTCTACGGCCTGCAATAGGAGATCCTCAAACGCATCGACGAGTTTGGCTGGATCAGCCTTAGTGTCTTCCTTGCCTTGATTCGGGAAATCCATTTCCCAGTAGCTGTGCTCCTGAATGGGTTCCGCCTGGCCCGGTGTGATCTGAAGGTAGTGGCCGGCTCGGAGAAGCTGAATGCCGGCAAAGCATGTCACCGGCCCGGGCATGGCACCAAAGGTGAAGATGTGATCAATGCCATTCAAGTCAGCCTGCGGAGTGATCATACCAGAAGCTAGCAGATCTTTGATCTCGGAGGCGAAGAGCAGCCAGTCGCCCTGCCGCGTCCAATACAACGGAGAGATGCCGAAGCGATCACGCCCCAGCGTGAGCTGATGTCGCGGCACATCATACAAGGCCACGGCAAACTGGCCGCGCATGCGCTCAAACATGCCTTCATGGCTCTCCTCCCACAGATGTGGAATGATCTCGGTGTCGCAGTGGGTGTGCAGAGCATGCCCGCGTGAAACCAGCGCGGCGCGTTTCTCCGGGAAGTCAAAGAACTCGCCATTGAAGACGGTGTAAGCGCTCTGGTCCTCATTGCACATTGGCTGCTGGCCGTCTGCTAGACCGACAATGCTCAGACGTCGTGATGCCAGCGCGATGCCGGGTCGCTGGAGAAAGCCCTCTTCATCCGGCCCCCGGTGAATCAAGGCCCGTGCCATGCGTTCAACCACACCTTCGGACACCGTTCGCCTACCGGCCAGGTCCATCACACCAGCAATGCCACACATATGCGGCCTGCTATCGTTGCGTTTGGGGGTGACAAGCAATCGCTAAGTCGTCAGGTAGGGTTTTACCCCATGGAGGTTAAACGGTGCAGCGGGTAGTGATGACACGCGCACACTTCATCGGCGGCGAAGACGGCTTCATGCCGCCGGTCCATGCCCCTCTTCCATTCAGCACCTATGCCTGCACTTAATCATTCCTCTTCGCCCCCATCACCAATCCTTAGCAAGGAGAGCATCGCGATCATCGGGATCGGCTGTCGTTTCCCTGGTGGGGTGAATGATGCGGAGTCGTTCTGGAGGCTGCTTGAGGAAGGACGCGACGCCGTGGGCGAGGTGCCAGCTGACCGCTGGAATGTGGAGCGCTTCTACGATGCAGAGCCCGGCATTGCCGGCAAGACCGTGGCCAAGCGTGGGGGCTTCATCGACGGCATTGACCAGTTTGATCCGCAGTTCTTCGGCATCTCGCCACGTGAGGCGCCCTACATTGATCCGCAGCAGCGGCTGCTGCTGGAGACTGCGTATGAAGCCATTGAGGACGCGGGTCTCGTGCTTGATCTCGACAAGGGCACGGACATCGGCGTGTTCGTGGGCATCTCGCACAATGATTACCAGGGCCTACAGCACACCCCGACGGATCGTGCCGGGATCAGCGCGCATACACCGACGGGCAGCGCCCACAGCATCGCGGCGAACCGTATCTCCTACTGCCTGAACCTGACCGGCCCCAGCATCGCGATGGACACAGCCTGTTCATCGGCGCTGACCGCCGTGCATGTGGCCTGCGAGCACATTCTGGACGGGCGATGCAAAACGGCGATGGCAGGCGGTGTGACCGTGATGATCACGCCGGACGGGTTCATCGGCTTTTCGCAGGCCGGGATGCTTTCCCCTGAAGGCAAATGCAAGGCCTTCGACGCCTCTGCCAACGGCTTCGTGCGCGGGGAAGGCGCAGGCATGGTGCTCTTGAAAAAACTCTCCGACGCCATCGCGGATGGTGATCCGATCCACGCTGTGATCATCGGTTCTGCGGTGAATTCAGATGGTCATACCAACGGTATCTCGTTGCCGAGTCCTGAGGCGCAGTCTCACTTGGTGCATGATGCGTGTGTGCTTGCCGGGATCTCACCCTCTCAGATCGGCTATGTTGAGGCGCATGGCACCGGCACAGCGGTGGGGGACCCCATTGAGGCGCACGCACTTGCCGAAGCGTTGTGCGCAGAGCGCAGCGCGGACACACCGCTCGTCATTGGCTCGGTGAAGACGAACCTTGGCCATCTGGAAACGGCGTCCGGCGTGGCAGGGCTTGTCAAAGCCGCGCTGGTGCTCAAGCATGGGCGCATCCCGGCCAGCCTGCATTTTGAGACGCCGAATCCGCACATTGATTTCAGCGCGTTGAAACTGCGCGTGCCGGTGGCCAGCGAAGCTTTCCCAGACATCGGCGTCATGCGACTCGCCGGCGTGAATTCTTTCGGCTTTGGCGGTTCCAATGCGCATGTCATTCTGTCAGAGGCACCGAAACAGACACCGCGCGCCCATGTGACGCCTGGCACCAATCGCGCGTGGCCGCTGACGCTCTCCGCCCGGTCCGAAAAGGCGCTGCAGTCCGCGGCGTGGCAGTTGAGCACGTGGGTAGATGATCACTCCAAGCTGAATGGCAGTTCACCGCTGCTGCCGGACCTGACCTACATGCTCGGGGCGCGGCGCAATCATCACTCGCACCGGCTGGCGCTCACCGCTCGCACGCTTGGCGAGATGGTGCAGGAACTCAGCGCCTTCGCTTCGGGACAGGCCGGACCCCGCATGCGCAGCGCCTTCACCCCCCGGCGCGAGCATGCCTCACGCGTGGTTTTCGTGATGAGCGGCCAGGGCCCGCAATGGCAGGGCATGGGCTGCGAACTCATGCGGCATGAGCCGGTGTTCAATCGCATGATCGAAGCCTGTGACAAGGCCATGCGGCCATGGGCGAAGTTCTCCTTGATCGATGAACTCAACCGCCCCGAAGCCGAAACGAAGATGCAGCGCACGGCGATTTCCCAGCCAGCCATTTTCGCCATGCAGATGGCACTGGCGGCGCTGTGGCAGTCATGGGGTATTCAGCCTGCAGCGGTCGTCGGCCACAGTGTTGGCGAAGTCGCCGCAGCCTGCATTGCGGGCATTCTCACGCTGGACCAAGCCGCGCAGGTCATCGTGCTGCGCGGACGTTTCATGGATGAATGCGCTGCAGCAGGCGGCACCATGCTGGCCGTCGGCATGAGCCCCGATGAAGCGCGTGCTGTGATCGCCAGACATGACCGCGAAGTGAGCATTGCCGCATTCAACGGTCCTCGTTCGCTGACGCTCTCGGGCCTGAAGACTTCGCTGGAGTCCATCGCCGCCGAACTGGAACCGAAGGGCATCTTTGCGCGCTTCCTGCAGGTGAGCCATCCCTTCCATCATGCGATGATGCAACCCGCTGCGGATGCTTTGAATGCAGCACTCAAAGATTTGAAGCCCCAGGTGGCAACGCTGCCGTTTTTCAGCACCGTCACAGGTCAGCGTCTGTCGGGGCCAACGTGTACTGCCAGCCACTGGTCACGTGGAGTGCGGCAGCCCGTGGAGTTTGCGCAGGCGATTGCCACGGTGGCGGAGTTTGGTGTCGATGTCTGGCTGGAAATTGGGGCGCATCCCGCGCTGGTGCGCGCCATGCAGGAATGCCTGGGCGAGGATGCCAGCAAAGCCACCGTGCTGGCCTCGGCACGCCGCGAACGCGAGCATGAATCGTTGCTGGAAACGGCCCTGGATCTGCATCTGGCCGGAGTCGTGCTCGACTTCAAGGCGCTCACGCCATCGCGGCGTCATCTGACGCTGCCGGCCTATGCCTGGGACAAGAGCCGTTGGTGGAATGAATCCGCCGAGATGCGCGAAGGCCGTCTGGCTCCTGGTGGTCGCGGTTTGCTCGACATCCGGCTCGCACGTGCCATGCCCACATGGATCACACGGCTGGACAACCGCCACATGGCGTTCTTAAAGGATCATCGCGTCGAAAACCTCATTATCTTTCCAGCCGCAGGCTTCGTCGAAATGGTGCTCGAAGCCGGGGTGCAATTGTTTGAGGGCAAAGCCTTCGTCATTGAGGACTTGGAGATCCGCAAACCACTCATCCTGCCTGAACCGCCCTCCGGCCTGCTGCTGGAGCTGACGTATGATCTCACGGAACGCACGTTCTCCATTCAGAGCCGCTTTGAAGCCGGCACCACTTGGTCCACTCATGTGGTCGGTGCTATGCGCGGCGAACGCACGGAATCATCCTTCGCCCACTCGACCTGGGAAGCATCCAAGCTGCCAGCCGTCGGCCTCGATACATTTTATGATCACATGAGCGACATGGGGCTGCGCTACGGCGAGGAGTTCCGCCCCATTCGTGAGCTGTCCGCAAGTGCGGGCAGATCCGCTGGCCGCGTTTCGTTGAGCACTGCAACGGCGACGCGCGCTGCCGAGTATCCGCTGCATCCCGTGCTGTTTGATGGGGCACTGCAAATTTTCTCCGCCGGTGCGGCGACCGTTGAGGGCCGCACTGCCGGACTGCGCCTGCCGGTGCGGTTTGCCCGCATCTTGTTCCTCAGGACGCCGGGCGCGGCAAGCCGCGTCTGTGCCGGCGTGAAGACGGCGAATGACGAATTCGTCGAAGGCAGCATCGATTTGTATGACGAAGCCGGCAGGCCCTGTGTGCGCATTGACGGGTTCCGCGCCATCAGTGTCGAAGGAGCGCGCCGCACCGGTAAAAACGGCAAAGGCCGCGACGTGACTTATCACATTGCATGGGAGGAGCGCGCCCTCGGTCTCAAGGCTGCGGCCGCAGCTCCGGTGGCATTGAGCCGTCTGCATGCCGCAGCACAGAAGGCGCTGGATGAAGTGCTCGATATGCGTGGTCGCAACCACCTCGACGCTGCCAGTGCGGCAGGTGATGAACTTACCGCAGCACAGGTCGCGAGCGGCCTGCGTGCCATGGGTGCGGAAGGTAGTTTCACCGCGAAATCCCTCCATGTGAGCGACTCCATGCAGCGCTCGTTTGTGCAGTTGATGAACAATCTGGTGAAGCAGAACCTGCTGATCCAAAAAGGCGCCGGGTATCAGACGACACGCTCCTTCACAACGGCGGCGGATTCCGCAGCGGTCCTGCTCAGCTCGTGCATTGCCATGTATCCCGGCCATGTGCCAGAGGCGCTGCTGTGCGGTGCCACCTGTGCTGAACTCGGCCCGATCATGCGCGGTGAAAAGGAGGCCGTGCAGGTCTTGTTTGCCAGCGGCGGAGCGGATGTGCTGGATCAGTTTTACGGCGACGGGCTCGTCACCAGTCCCTGGCTTGCAGCCATCGCCAGCGCGGTCGGCGAGGCGGCAAGTCATCAGCCTGAAGGACGGGGGCTTCGCATTCTGGAGATTGGTGCAGGCACCGGCGGCCTCGCGTCGCAGGTGCTTCCCGGCCTTGAGCGCGGGGTGCATTCCTATGTCTTCAGCGATGTTTCACCCGCCTTTTTTCCCGCTGCGAAACAAAAACTGAATGCTTACGCGGAAGTCGAGTACCAGACCTTTGATCTGGAGCAGCCCGCAGTTGAGCAGGAATTCAAGCCAGGCTCGTTTGATCTCATTCTCGGCACCAATGTGATTCATGCGGTGAGCGATGTATGCCAAGCACTGCGCAATCTCAACGACCTGCTTGCTCCTGGCGGGAGCCTGCTGTTTGTCGAGGTCGCGACACCCCACCTGTGGCTGAACGCGGTCTTCGGACTCACCAGCGGCTGGTGGCGTTTCACGGACCGCGATCTGCGGCCAAATCATCCGCTGCTGGAACGTGAGCAATGGCAGAAAGTTCTCGGGGAGACGGGCTTCAGCGAAACCCTGTCATTGTCCGGGTTGATCCGCTCCCAAGGCGGCGAAAGCCTGATCGGGCTCATGGCACGCAAGCCGTGGAGCGAGCCGGTGCAAAGCGAGCCAGCGCCAGTTGAAGTGCCGGTGGAAAAATCCTGGCTCGTGCTGGCGGATGCGGGTGGTCTTGGTGATCAGCTCGCGGTGCAACTACGTGCGAGCGGTATGCGCTGTCGCGTGGCGCATCGCGGCAATCCATTTGAGCCGGAAGGCACGGACGCCTTTGCCCTGCGTGCCGAATCTCTGGAAGACTGGCAGCTACTGCTGCAAGCATGTGAGGATGATGCACCGCAACGTTTTGTCTTTCTCTGGAGTCTGGACGAGACCGAACCAGGAGCAGCCAAAGACGCCGCAATGCTGGGCACCGATGGTTTGTTCCATCTGACCCAGGCGCTGGAACTGCTTAATCCAGCGGCTAGGCTGCGCATCGATGTGGTGACGCGTGGCGCGCAGCCCATCGGACGGAACAATCAGGTGGCGCTGGCCCAGGGAGCAGCGCTCGGCCTGATGCGGGTGATTGCCAACGAGCACAACAACTACACCTGTCGTGGCATTGATCTGCCGCCCATTGCTTCTACTGCGGACAACGGCATGCTCTGGACCGAGCTGTGCCAGGAGGACGCCGAACGCGAGATCGCGCTGCGTGGTGAAGCCCGCTACGTGCGGCGCGTCAGCCGTGGTTTGCAGCCGCGTGAGCAGCTGCTTGATTCCACGGTGCCGCTGCGGCTTGAGTCCCGCGAGCGCGGACTGCTGGATGCGCTGAGCCTGGTACCCTTCGCGCTGCCGCCATGTGGCGCGGGTGAGGTGGTCATCGAAGTGAAGGCGGCGGGCATGAACTTCCGTGATGTGCTCAAAGCACTGGCGCTGTATCCGGCCGAGACAGCTGATGCACGCGTCTTTGGCGATGAAGTCGCTGGGATCGTGCTGGCCGTGGGCAGCGACGTCACTCATGTGAAGCCGGGCGATCGTGTATTAGGGCTCGCGGTGTTCGGACTCGCGACGCATTCGATGGCACGGGCTGGTGATGTGCGTGTCATTCCAGCAGGGCTGTCGTTTGAAGAAGCCGCGACGCTGCCGGTGGTGTTCATGACTTCATGGCATGCGCTGAAGACCGTGGCGAACTTGAAAGCAGGGGAACGCATCCTGATTCATGCCGGCGCAGGCGGCGTGGGCATGGCGGCGGTGCAGATCGCTCATCACCTCGGTGCGGAAGTCATCGCCAGCGCTGGCAGTCCGGCCAAACGCTCGCTGCTGACAGTTCTCGGTGTGAAGCATGTCATTGACTCGCGGCGGGCTGATTTTGCCGAGGCCGTGATGGAACTCACGAATGGCAAAGGCGTGGACGTGGTGCTTAACGCGCTGGCGGCCGAAGCTATCCCAATGGGGCTTTCCTGCTTGGCGCAGTCGGGTCGCTTCATTGAGATTGGCAAACGGGACATCTATCAAAACAGTCGCATTCCGTTGTGGCACCTGCGGAAGAATGCATCCTTCCATGTAGTGGCGATGGACGCGATCTTCAGCGGCGATGAAGAGCAAACCCGCCAGCTCCTGGAAAAAATATCCATGTTGGTCGAGCAGAAAGCGCTGCGCCCCCTGCCGTTCCGCTCTTTCCCGGCCTGCCGCATTGACGTGGCCTTCCGGTTGATGGCGCAGGGCAGACACACGGGCAAAGTGATCGTCTCATTTCCTGAACCCTTTGTGGTGAGACGCGGTGAGCCGCTGACTCCGGCCTTTGCAGTGAAGGCAGATGGTTGTTATTTGATCACGGGCGGCTTTGGCGGCTTTGGCAAAGTGGTGGCCGAGTGGCTGGCAGACTGCGGCGCGAAGCATCTCGTGCTTACCAGCCGCAGCGGACCCTCCACTCCTGCGGGGGAGACCTTCCTGGCGAAAATTCGCGCACGCGGGGTCGAAGTGAAAGTAGTGCTGGCAGATGCCGGAGCGCCGGAAGACGTTGACCGGCTGCTGCTGGAAATCTCCACGGCCAAGATCCCGCTGAAAGGCGTGTTTCATCTGGCGATGGTGATTGATGATGCGCCGATGGCGGCGCTGACACGCGAGCGGATGCGCACGGTGCTGGCGCCCAAGGCGCACGGTGCCTGGCTGCTGCACGAAGGCACCCTGGGCATGAGCCTGGACTGCTTCGTGATGTTCTCATCCCTTTCCAGCATCTTTGGCAACTCCGGGCAGGCGAACTATGCTGCGGCGAATGCCTTCCTCGATTCACTCGCGCATCATCGTGCGGCCATGGGCCTGCCTGCGCTGGTGATCAACTGGGGTGCGCTCGGCGGGGAAGGGTATGTGGCGCGCAACGAACGTGTGGCTGAATATCTCGCGCGTCAGGGCACCACGCCGCTGTCGCCACGCGAAGTGGTCTTTTTGCTGGAGTCCTTCCTCAATGCCGGCGCCACCCAGGCCATGGCGATGCGGGTGGACTGGTCGAAGTGGCGGCAATCATCCCGTGGCGCGCAGGAGAGCCCCTTGCTGGAGCGCATCTACGCGGCAGGGGTGGACACTCCAGAAACCAGTGGTGCCAAAAGCGACTGGCGGCGCAAGATCGAGTCTGCTGCGCCTGCGGAACGTGCCGATGTCATCGCTCATGCTGTCCGCGATGTGGTGGGCTCCGTGCTGCGCGTGAAACCCGATGGATTGCGCCTTGACCAGCCGCTCACCGACCTGGGGCTTGATTCATTGATGGCGGTGGAGATCGAGAACTCGATTGAAAGCTCCATCGGAGTGGCCCTGCCACCGGCGAGCCTGATGCGTGCGCGCACCATCGGCCAGATCGCGACACTGATCACCGAACACATGGGCGGCGCTGCAGTAGCCGCATCTACAGCACCGGTAGCAGCCGACGCACCGATCCCAACGGATGATGTGGATCTGGAGGCGCTGAGCGACGAGGAGATCGACCGGCTGCTTGAAGGGGTTGAGGAGCCGTTGACCAAACAACTCGTGCTGAAAATCCAAGCCTGATGCCCCAAGATTCACGAATACGTCTCAAGCAATGGCTGGCGAGCGGCGAAATCCGCCTACAGCCCTTGAGCTTTCCCCAGCGCGAGCTGTGGGAGGCGGCACCCGTGCCCGCCGCCGATGTTTCGAACAACATCTGCGCGCTCATTCAAGTGCGTGGGTTGCTGACACCGCAGGGCAGCGAGGCCGCGCTGCAAAAAGTTGTGGACCGGCAGGAGGTGCTGCGGCTGTCGATCATGCCTGGCAAAGACCAGCCCATGCAGATGATTCGCAAGACATGCGCGCCTGCGTTGCGGTTTCATGAACTCTCATCCGCACAACAGCAACCGGAAGAGATCGAAGCACTCGTGCGCGACATTGCGAGCCAGCCGTTTGATCTGGTGCAAGGCCCGCTCTATCGAGCCGAGGTGTTCCGCCGCTCTGCGGATGATCATGTGCTGGTGCTGGTGATCCATCATTCCATCGCCGACGGCTGGACGCTTGGCGTGTTCGTGCAGGACTTGTTCGCCTCCTACATGCAGGGAGTCAGAGGCAACCCTGCGGCCCTGCCGCCCGTGCCGCTCACCTATTCTCAGTGGGGTGCCGCCGAGCGTGCGTTCTGGCAGCCTGCGGTGCTGGCCCCACGGGTTGAATTCTGGCAGACGCACCTCGCTGGAGCACCACGGCTCTGGAACACCGCAGCAAGTGGTGCGCTGCAACGGTGCGTGACCCAGGTGTCGGCCGAGCTTGGCCGCGCCGTGCGCGAACTGGCCCGCCGCAATGGTGCCACATTGTTCAGTACGTTGCTCACCGCGTTTCAAATCACCCTGTCGCAGTGGACGGGCAGGGCAGACATCGTCGTCGGCACGCCAGTGGCGAACCGCAGCACGCAGGCAGTGCGCGAGACGATGGGCTACTGCTCCGGCATCGTGCCGTTGCGCGGCCAGATTGATCGAACGCGCTCCTTTGCAGACAGTCTGCGCACTGTGCATCAGACCTCGGTGGAGTCCTTCGCGCATGCCATGCCCTTTGCCGAACTCGTGCGCGCTTTGGGCGCAACGCCACCCCATGGACACAATCCTCTTTTTGAAGTGCGGTTCGCGCTGCAAAACCATCCCATTCCGGATGTCGCGGTGCCTGGGCTGTCGCTCCAGCTCCGCATGCGCGGCACGGGCACAGCACGGTTCAACCTCGCCTGCGAGATCAATGAGGAAGGGGATGCCATGGAAGTCGCCTGGCTGTTCCGGTCGAATCAGTTTCCACTCGCAGACATACAGCAGGTGGGCCGCATGTATCTCGCCGTGCTCGCCGGAGTTTGCCATTCACCCGAAATCTTGACCGCCGCCCTCATGACCACGCTGCGATGAACACCGTACCCACCACCGAACCGCATTGGGTGAGCCGCTCGGCCTTCCAGATTGTGGTCTTCCTCTTTCTGTTCACGGAAATCGCGCTGGGTGCGGTGCTGCAAAGCGGCGCATCGCTCTGGTGGGCCGTGCCGCTGGTGCTGCTGGCCAGTCATCTCATGCATGGGGCGGCGGTGGGCTTTCATGAGGCGACGCATGGTCTGCTGCGGCGGAACCGGCGCTTCAATGAGTTTGACGGCGTGCTGCTGGGAATCTTCAGCTTCATGAGCTTCAGCCTCTATCGTGCGGCGCATCAAACCCATCATGCCCACTTCGCCACGGAACGTGATGAAGAACTTTGGCCGTTCGTTTTCACGAAAGCACCGCGGTGGGGGCGAATTCTCGTGGCGTTACTCGAACTCAGTTGCGGACTTCTGTACACGCCGTTTTTATTTCTGCGCTCGTTCCTCCGCGTCGGGTCGCCGATCCGCAGTCAGAAGGTGCGCCGCCGCATCTGGGCTGAGCTGGTGCTGATGGTCGTCGTCTGGATCGGGATCATCGCAGCCGTCTCATACTGGAAGGTGTGGCACTACTTTGTGTGGATGTATCTCGCTCCGGCCTATATCGCTGCGAACCTGCAAAGCTGGCGTAAATACGTCGAACATGTGGGTTTGACGGGCAAGACGGTGAACAGCGCGACGCGTAACATTGTGGCCGATGGCTGGACTGGCCGGCTGGTGGCTTTCACGCTGCTGCATGAGCCCTACCATGGCGTGCATCATCTGCATGTGGGGCTGCCGCATGCCGAACTGCCGCAACGCGCGGCTGAGATTTTACCGGCGACATCCGAGGAACTACCACCTTTCCCGAGCTACCGGCATGCGATGCTGGACGTACTGCGCTGTCTGGCAGATCCACGCGTGGGTGCGCAATGGCACAGGTCTGCCAAACAACCATGAGATCATCCCCACCCCAGGCTGCGGCACCACCGGCCCTTGTCTTTGAGGCCCGAGGTTTGAAAAAGGAATACGATGATGGCCGGGTGCAGGCGCTGCGTGGCGTGAGCTTTCGCATCATGCAGGGAGAGTTTGTGGCGATCATCGGCCCGAGCGGCTGCGGCAAGACGACCCTGCTGCAGATGCTGGGCGCGCTCGATGTGCCAAGTCAGGGAATCCTGCACTATCGCGGCAGCTCGATTGCCGACCTGCCAGATCCTTCGGGCTACCGCGCCCGCGAGATCGGCATTATTTTTCAAGCTTTCCATCTGCTGCCGACTTTTACGGCGATGGAAAACGTGCAGATGCCGATGTTTGAGACGGACCGCTCCGAAGCCATGCGTTCGGAGCGGGCGGTTGAATTGCTGAAGTCCGTCGGGCTGGGGCATCGCCTGAGTCATTTTCCTGCGAAGTTGTCTGGTGGTGAGCGGCAGCGCGTCGCCATCGCACGCAGCTTGGCCAACGGGCCCTCGGTGCTGCTCGCTGACGAACCCACTGGCAATC
>Ga0114968_10001121_pt1 | contig 20344 bp, 11 predicted proteins | sample M_130807_EF_Meta_FD_87020 | JGI IMG/M metagenome (GOLD analysis project Ga0114968, IMG submission 87020) | Freshwater microbial communities from Lake Montjoie, Canada to study carbon cycling - M_130807_EF_MetaG | ecosystem: Environmental > Aquatic > Freshwater > Lake | place: Lake Montjoie...
AAAATGACGTGTTGATTTTTCATGTTTGATGCCTTGAATGCTTGTTGATTGTTGTTGCGTGACCTTCGGTTCTTCATGCCGGAGTCGGTTTCTTCAGACCGGGTGAGATGTCAAGAGAACGGGCGAGTGTCAAGAGATTCATAGTGTAACGCGGTCGGTCTCATTTTTAGTTTTAAGAGCACTTTGACTTAGGGGCTTCGCCTAAAAATGCAATCGGCGGGTAAGTTGAGCAATTGTGCAGTGAATCATAGTGATCGACTAGACAAGTACTTACCCGAACGGTGATGATGCAGCCTTGCAGTTTTAGTCCTTCAGAACGGGAACAAGTGCCATCCCCAACAAAACTTCCAACGGTGACGCAGCCTTTGCGACGATTCGGTATGGGCAATCTGCTCAAATGCCTAGCGGGAGCTTGCGTGGCTTTCACGCTCGTTGGCTGCTCTAAGCCCATCGTCAAAGAGGGCGACGCACCGGCGGGGCCCGCCTACGTGAAGTGGATGCCGGGGGCTTATGCGGAGGTGGGTGACGCGCCAAAACTGCCCGCGGTCCCCGAGAAATGGTGGCAAAGCTTTGCAAGCGCAGAACTCAATGGTTTTGTTGAAAATGCGTTTAAAAACAATTACGACCTCAAGGCAGCGATCGCGCGCGTGGCCCAGTCAGGGGCGCAGGCTGATGCCGTACGCGCCTTGCAGAGCCCAACCATTGACGGCGTAGCTGGGTATCAGAACCAAGGCCCCTGGAACGGGGTGGCAACAGCCCCGACAACCGATGCATGGAGCACCAGAGAGGTTTATCAGGGTGGTTTGAGAGTGAACTACGAGGTTGATCTATGGGGAAAGCTCGGGTTTAACACCGAGTCGGCTTACCAAAAATCCCTTGTGAGTCAGTATGCCCGAGACAGTGTCGCGCTATTGCTCGCAGCCGATGTCGTGTCGACCTATTTTTCAGTCGTATCACTGACAGAGCGCCTGGCGGTAGGCACCCGCAACCTGAATTCAATCACCAAAGTCAGGCAAGGGATCGCCCGAAGGGTGAACCGCGGCGATTCGACGGTCATCGACCTCGCACAACAACTTATTCTTGAAAAAAACACGCAAGCTAACTTGTCTTTATTGAACGGCCAACGGGTGCGCGAATTAAACCGGCTGGCGCAGTTACAAGGTCTGGTGCCCGGTACGCTGACGGTGCAAGCCACGTCGATCGAGGCATTTAAACGTGTGGATTTAAGTGCGGGGCTGCCCTCTGAGCTTTTATGCCGGCGCCCGGATATCAAAGCGGCCGAAGCGGGTTTGCTGTCTGCGCAGGCTGACTTGTACGCCGCGCGCGCCAGCCTCTTGCCCGCGTTTTCGCTATCAGGGCAAAGCGGCATGGGCAGCTACTACTTGTCGTCGATCTTGAGCCCTCAAAGCTTCTTTTTCAACATCACAAGCAACTTATTGCAAAACATTTTCGATGGCGGCAGGCGTGACGCCGATATTCGGGCAACGCGCGCCAGAAATTTTGAACTGCTCGAGGCCTATGCCAGCACGGTACAGGCGGCGTTGCGCGACGTAGAAGACGCTTTAAATGGCCTCGAAACGACAAAGTTAAGGTATCAGGCCTTAGCAGTCAGTCGGGATCAGGCGCAACAGCTCTCGATCAATACGCGTAAGTTGCTTGAGCGTGGTGCCATTGATTTTGTGCAGTTGCTGACGATCGAACAAACCGTGTTGGCGTCAGAAGACGCCATCATCGGCGCGCGGCGCGATCAACTCAAGGCCGCGGTCGATTTATACAAGTCGCTGGGTGGCGGGGTGGCTGAGAAACAAGACCGATGCTTGAAAGAGGTGAGTCGTGGCTAGTATCCATGAGCTAGACCATCAGGTCTCTCGGCTAAGTACTTTTCGACAATCGCGTGCAACAGTCATTGCCGCTGGGGTCGTCATCAACTTGCTTGGGCTAGCTTTTCCGTTGCTGATGTTGCAATTGTATGACCGCATTTTACCGAGTCAATCATTAAGCACTCTGACGCTCTTTGTGGTTGGCATTGCGATTGCCCTCTGCCTCGAAGCGTTGACCATGATGGCACGCAGTTCACTCACTGCGTGGATTGCCGCAAAGTTCGAACATGCTGCAATGACCCAAGCCATGAGTCGCTTTTTAAGAGAGCCGATTCAAGAGTTTGAGCAGAAAGGTACAGGCGAAATCACACACACGTTGAAATCGATTAGTGGCTTAAAAAGTCTTTACGCGGGCAGCAGCTACCAGCAACTGTCTGACTTGCCGTTCAGCCTACTGTATGCGCTGATTATTCTGATCATCAACCCGTTGTTGGGGCAGGTGTTGTTGGTCGCACAACTTTGCTTTGCCGGATTTAGTTGGTGGTTCAGTCACTTAAACGTGAAGCTGATGACGAACAAGGCGGCCTCTGATCAACGACGTGGAACCTTTCTTCACGAAACGTTAAATAATATTCACACGATCAAGTCCATGACGATGGAGCTGCCGATGCTCAGACGTTATGAACGCTTACAAAACACTTGTGCGAAAGCTTTGAGTCAACTGATTTATCGTTCAGACCTCTCCACCGCACTTGGATCGACGTTGAATCCGTTGGTGACAGTGTTTGTGATTGGTTTGGGCGCTTACATGGTGATCCATCAGTCGATGTCAGTGGGTGAGTTGGCCGCCTGTACTTTTTTAGCCATGCGATCGTTATCACCGCTGCAAAAACTGACGGGGCTGTTTGCCAAACTGCGGCAGGATCGGCTCTTAGCACTTGAGCTCAACGCACTTCTGCTCAATCCGGCACTTGTACTCAAGGAGTCGACTGAAGCGCAGGTAACAGACAGCGTCGACGTGTTTGATGAAACACATGGGGGCGCTGCGGTGCATATCTCAGGCTTGCGCTACCGTTTTCTGCGCTCGTCTGATCCGTTTATGCTATTTAACAATTTGTCGCTTGAGGTACAGCCCGGCGAGTGTATCGCACTGGTTGGCCGCGGTGGTAGCGGCAGAACGACTCTGATGCAGTGTGTGGCGGGCTTGCTCAAGCCAGAGGCCGGCATGATCAAAATTGACGGGCAAGACGCCCAAGAGGCTGAACTCAACGGTTCAAACGGCAGAGTGGTGTACTTATCGACCTCTGCCAAGATGTTTGACGGAACCTTGCTCGAAAACATTACTGCGTTTAACCCCGCGCGCGTTCCAGCAGCCCTACAGATTGCGCAAGCCTTGGGGCTGACCGATTTTGTCTCTAACTTGCCGCGTGGTTGGGATACTGTAGTCGGCAACACAGCGAACGAAACCTTGCCGCCAGGGTATCGTCAGCGGTTGGCGATTGTGCGGGCGTTTGCGAGCCAGCCAAATTTAGTGCTCTTTGATGATGCCAATGCCGAAGTTGACTTGATTGGCGATCGGTTATTGCTAGAGTTCTTGAGTTCGATTAAAGGGCGCGTCACGATCTTGATGGTGACGCAGCGCGAAGACTTTCAAGCCTTGGCAGACCGTTTGCTGGCGCTCGAGCATGGCCAAGTAGTTGAGTTAACGTTGCAAGACTGGCAGTCTCAGCAAGCCGTCGCGACCAACGTTAATGCGGCGGTTGCAAGTTCGGCCAAGCGGTTTGATGGCTACTTTGACAAGTTGCAAGCCTCAATGGCCACGACGGATAAGGGCCTCACACACTGGCAGCGTATTGAGGCCACTGTGACGCAGCAGTTTTTGAAAGGTGCGAATGACTTTTCAAATTGTTTTAGTCTCTTGCTCAAGTTGCTCAATGCTAGGCACTCAGCGCGCGAAATCGCCGAGGTGTTGCCTTACTACGAAGAGCACATGGATTTATCCGAGTTTTTGAATAGCCTGGCTCGGTTAGGGTTTAAGGCGACGAGGGTGCCATGCGCGTTGGCCGACATTCCAGAAAGTGCGCTGCCTTGCCTGTTTGTCCCCGCAGGGGGCTCAAGTTTTGTGGTACTCGGGCGCGTGGGGGCTGGGGTGCGCGTGACGACCTCAATCGATCAAGAGCCGTACTTACACACCAATGCTCTGCTGATCGGGCACGCGTACTTCATTCATCCCGTCGACATTGCCGCCAACGAGAGGCAGCCTGTTCATATTGTATTGAGGCGCTTCAGCGCTCAGTTCTTGCAATCTGGTGTGGCCGAGTTGTTTGCTGGTTTGTTGCTGGTCACAAGTCCGCTATTTTCGATGGCAATCTATAGCGCAGTCATACCTTCAGGTGCGACCGACACACTGTTATACCTCGGCGTCGGGACAGCGTTAGCCGTCGCCCTGTCTTTTTTGTTTACGCGTTACCGTATTGCGATTTTGAGTTTAGTCACGGGGCGCATTGATTTTCTTTTTGGCACTATGGTGACAGGGCAGCTTTTAAAAATGCCGGTGTCCTACACAGAAGGTGCCTCGGTTGGCGCGCAAACGGCACGGTTGCATGGTTTTGAGGCGATACGTGATATGTTCAGTGGGCCTCTCGCGGCCACGATGCTTGACTTGCCCGTGACGCTTGTGTTTTTGATCGTACTCGCGCTGATTAACCCGATGGCACTATTGGTGTTTGTTGGCGTGATCGCTGCCTACGCCTTTTTGTACTTGATCTATGAACCCATGGTCTCGAGGCAAAGCGAACGCGTCGGGATTGCAGTGAACGCGCGCAGCGAGTTTTTGACTGAGTCTGCGCATAAGATGCGTCTGATCAAAGAATGTGGCGTTGAGCAAACCTGGTTTAGGCGCTTCAAAGATATTTCAGCAGAGGCCAGTATGCTGATGTTTCAAGTCGAAAAAACAGCTGCGCGCATTGGCGCGCTTTCTCACTTATTCATGATGCTCTCGGCACTGATGATTATCGCGATTTCAGTGCCACTAGTGATCTCTGGGTCGATTGGTGCGGGCGCTTTAGTGGCCTCGACAATGTTGATGTGGCGAATTCTTACACCGATTCAGATGTTTTTTTCGAATCTACGCCGATTCAATCATATTAAAAGTGCGGTGCGGCAAATCGACGGTTTGATGAGCATCCAAGGAGAGCGTTTCGATACCACCAATGCGGTTTCGCGCTTGATGGCGGGCAAAGTTGAGTTCTCTAAGGTATCTTTTCGCTATGCGCAAAGCGCAGACCCCGCGCTAGTGGGCGTTGATTTCACTTTGCGTCATGGGCAGTCTGTCGCGTTGACTGGCCCCGATGGTGGCGGTAAATCGACCTTATTTAAATTGTTACTTGGCTTGTACCCGCCTCAGAGCGGCGCAATCTTAATCGACGGCATCGATATCCGTCAGTTAACCCCCTTTGAAATTCGTCGCAGAATCGGCTACATGCCTGAAGACCGTTCGCATATGTTTCGAGCGACGATCGCACAAAATATGCGACTCGTCAGACCCGAGGCAAGTGATGACGATATCTTGGCGGCCTTAGAGCTTGCCGGTGGCCTTGAGCAAGTGTTGCGTCTGCCAAATAAATTGCAGTACCGCAGTGGCGATAACAAGCAAGATTTATCGATTAGTACACGTCGAAAATTTGCACTGGCACGTGCCTATCTTGCGGGTGCCTCGATTCTGTTGCTAGACGAACCCACCTCAGGTCTTGATCCTGTCGCGGATCAAAAATTTGCCGAATTCTTGACTGCCGTCAAGGGAAAAATCACCGTCATTTTTGTGAGCCATAAGCCTTCGCACATACGCTTGGCGGATACCTTGATGGTATTTGAAAATGGCTATTTGCGTGCGACTGGCGCGCCCAATGATTTACTTAAGCCACCCACAGTGGACAATGGGTCGAGGTTATGAATATATTAGGTACCCAAGCAGGCAAGACAAACAAAGGCCAAGCAGGCACACTCGCCCTTGGGCAAGCGACCGATCAGATTTTGTCAAAGTCGTTATTGCTTGAAGAAGCAGCGCCCGCCAAGATGGTCCGGCACATCATTTGGTTGGTGGTCGTCGCGATTTTTGCGTTTATGGTTTGGGCTGGCTTCGCGCAACTAGACGTTGTGAGTACCGCTAAAGGCGTGGTGGTGCCCGTTCAAGCGGTGAAGGTCATTCAGCATTTTGATGGCGGGCGTATCGCGAGTATTGATGTGTTAGACGGGCAGGTGGTTCAACAGGGTCAGTTGTTGATGCGTTTAAATCCAACAGAGGCAAGTGCAGAGTACAAGACTCTCGAGGCTCGCTATTGGTCGCTGTGGGCGAGTGCGCAAAGATTGCGCGCTTTGATCAGCGACCAAACCCCAGATTTCACAAAAATTCCGTCAAGCTATTCGATTTTGATTAAAGAGCAGTTGCTGACGCTAACGATGGCACGCGAACAACGTGATGTGCTGGAAGAAGATGTGCGCATCTATAAAGAGTTGCGCACGATTCGGACAGATCTTGAAAAAGAGAAGTTAGTGTCCAGAGTGCAGGTACTTGAGGCTAATAAAAATCTGAATCTTTCAGAGTCTGAGTTGCTCAGGTTTGAAAGAAAGAACCTCGACGACCTCAACAGCACAGCCAGTGAATTGGCGCAGGTTGAAAGCCAGATGCTCAAGCTGCTAGATCGCCTTGAACGCGTCGATATCGTGGCGCCTGTGGCTGGTACGGTACAAGATCTAAAGTTTCGTACCGTCGGAGGTGTCGTGCCGCCAGCAGCGATTGTGATGAATCTTGTGCCTTCAGATGGCAAGGTGCACGCAGAAGTGCAGATTGCGGCCAACGACATCGGCTTTGTCAAAATAGGTCAAACGGCACGGTTGAAATTTGGTGCCTTCGATTTTATGCGGTATGGCACGATACCGGGCCAGATCACGATGATTTCGTCGTTTAGCACCATGGATGAAAGAAGAGCGCCTTATTTCAAAGTGCTCATCGATATTTCTAAACCGCATCTGGGGCAACAGGCAGGTGTGATGACCGTTGAGCCTGGCATGACCCTAGATGCAGATATTATTACCGATCGGCAATCAGTGTTGCGGTATTTAATGCGACCTATTTACTATGCGTTAACACAGGGCATGCGTGAGCGCTAAAACGAATTAGCCTCGGGTAGAGCATCTTAATTCAACGTGATCTCAACAGGATTCTTTGAGCCCAAGAGATGTTCGTTTAACTGCTGCTGCGTCAAGGGTCGGCACAAGTAATAGCCTTGTCCAAAATCACAGCCCAATTGCTTGAGCACCTCGAGTTGTGTCTGTGTCTCGATCCCTTCTGCGATGGCTTGCATCTTCATACCGTGTGCAAGTTCAATGATGGCTCGAACAACCGCCTGGCTGTCTGGGTGGATGCTCAGCGTAGAGACAAAGTGCCGGTCGATCTTCAGGTAATTAAACCGCGTATTTTGTAAGACTGCGAGCGATGAATAGCCGACGCCAAAATCATCAATACTAAATTTGAATCCGGCTGATTTAAGCAAATCGATGCGTGTGCGCACAACAGCCGAGGGGTGAAGCATCACGTGTTCTGTAATCTCTAAGGTCAGCAGCGCAGGTGCGAGTTCGCGATTTTCAAGTTCTTGTGCCCAAGTTTTGGTATGGTCTTCACGCGTACTGAGTTGACTGGCTGAAACATTGACCGTCACTGAAAAGCCGGGTTTAGTTTGATTAAATTGCTGACAGGCTCGAGCAGCTTGGGTAAATACCCAGTCACCCAGCGGCACGATCAAGCCTGACGTCTCTGCGTGCTCTAAAAAACTTGCTGGCATACGCATTGAGTCATCGGGGAAGTTCCACCTCAACAACGCTTCGCTTTTAACGATTGTTTGAGTGTCTAACGCAAAGATGGGCTGAAAATATAGTTCAAACTCTTGTTTCTCAAGCGCCTGTCGGAGTTCGAAAATAATTTGTTGCTTCTCGTTCGCTTGCCGTTGAAGCGCGGGATCAAAGAGCTTGTGGCGCCCCTTGCCGTCGCGTTTTGCTGCATACATCGCTTGGTCGGCATGCATCAAAATTTCTCTGCTCGTTTGACCATCTTGGGGGTATTGGGCCACCCCCACGCTGATTGAAATCTGATAAACAGTGTTTTTGATGTTAAAGGGCTGTTCAAATTCTTTAAGTAGTAAGTCGATTCTGGTTTCGAGTTGCTTGTCAGAGGCGACTTCGTTGTAAATCAGCGTAAATTCGTCTCCGCCGAGGCGCGCCGTGGTGTCGTTGGTGCGCTGCAAACCTTGCAGGCGATTTGCAACGGCGATCAATACTTCGTCGCCGACATCGTGTCCACGGGTATCGTTAATGTCTTTGAAGTTGTCTAGGTCAATAAAGATCAGGCAAAAACTAGACTGATTGTTTGAGGCGCGATTGATGGCGGCTTCAAGGCGATTTGTGAGTAATCTTCTGTTTGCTAACCCCGTGAGCGGATCGTACTGCGCCTGTCGCTGTGTGAGCGTGCGCGCCCTTTTTGCATCGTTTGAGTGTGAAAAAAGCCAAACGCGCTGAGCGCTCTCAAAGTTGGTGCTTGGGCTTGTGTAAATAGACAGGTGACGCAAGATAGGGTCGCGTGTGTCCTTAGGGTGAATGTGTATTTCACCTTCGAAATGATCGTGATGATTCAGTTGCTCCCAGATGTTCTTGAATGAGTCGTTTTCTGGAGCGACTGAGATGAACGCGGTGATTCCGTGTCCTAGTAACGCTTGCTCGCTAAAGACAATTTCAGCTAAAAAAGCCGGGTTCACAGCAATGATTTTATTTTCTTGATCGGTAATGGCGACCATCGCTCCAATCGCCTGATACAAGCTTGCCGCGATTTTTAAGCTATTTTGTTCATGATGTATTTGGGTCAGATCCTGACCATAACTTATAGTGCGGCCTTTCGTACTGAACGAATTCCAAATAAATAATTTTTTTGAACCATCGCGGCAACGGACCCAAGACTCTAATTTTGAGGGGGCGTAAGGGTTGGTCGAAAAAAATTTTGCTCGGTCTTCAATCATCGTACGGCGATACGCTTCGTCTGGGTACGCGAGGCGCCACCAAGTGCTCAAGTCGGGAAGTTCTGCGCTGGTGTAACCCGTTTGGTGAGTAAAGCTTAAATTGACATAGTCCATCCGAGTCTCAGTCGCCAAGTGCTCTGACGTGACTTCCTGAGTCATCACGGCAATCGGAATTGGGATGGCATCAATGACCTGACGAAAGGCTTCTTCAGTGGTGGTGTACTTCTCTTTTTGTTGTTTGAGTAAGTCGATCACAACGATTGTGACCAAACCGCTAATTGCGTGGCATGTCAAGAACACTCGCAATTGCGCAAGCTCAAGGTTGTCAGATTGATAAAAGCTACCTGTCGTATAAAACGAACCCCACACCGCGAATACCCATAAGAGGGCGGTTGAGAGCGTCACCCCGTGAGCGCCCAGATACAGTCCAACAAAAGGGGTGAGTACAAAAATAAAATAGCCCCGCTCGAACGGATTCGTTGCGGTGTTAGCGGGCGTAAAAAACATGATGAAAGATATGCCTCCCCAAACGAGTACAAACAACACAAGTTTTAAAATGTTGTCTTGTGTTGTCCAGTTTTTTGGAAGCTTGCTCCAGACGATGATGGCAGGAAAGACCAGAAAACAGCGCAATGTTGCACGTTCAAAGTAGAAGGGCCACGTTTCTAACGTGGCACGTAGTGTCCCAGTCTCTAAGCCAAGATTGCCGACTGCGAAGAGTAACGTGGCCACCACGCCGATGGCCACTGAGCATAGAGCAAGTCTCAGAATGTCTGACGCGGCGTTGACCGCGAGTGGTCGTTTGTAAAGAGCCAGATCGATACGAACGATGACGAAGGTGCTTGCGGTGAGGGTTACGGCGTAAGTTGCCGCAAGACCTGCAGGGATATCAAAGACGACGAGTCCGAAAAAACTCGTACTTAGCAAGATGGGCCAGTATTGTGGGCCAGCAAAAAAGAGAATGGCACACCAAAATGCAACGGGGAAAGCGTAGATATAGATGGTGTGAGGGTTAACTTGACCCGCGTAAAAAGAGCCCCACTGAAGTAAGAACGCACCCAAAGAGAAAAAAAGAGCTTTTCCGACCCCGGCTGTTGTCATACCGAATCTGCGCCAGAAGCCCTGCAGGAGATGTGTCTTCATGTGTTGGGAAGTGCGCGGACTGCTATTCACGGTGGGATATTTGAGCGCTAAAAACAGGCGCTAATAGTATTAGGGGTGAATGTAAGGGCACTTGCAAACAAAGTTAGCCTCAATCTGTCGCTAAGAAACATACCTTGTTGAGTTATGCAGCATAATACGCTAATTGGTGTAATAATCGCAGAAGTTCTTAGCGTGCGTTATCGCATTTGTGCAATCTCAATCCAATAAACGCAACATGGTCACACGCAAGACACCCACGGCGCTGCCCCCTTTGCTTTTTGGCGGTCGCGCTGCGCAACTCAGCGATAGCCTCGACTATCTGTGCGAGCAACTTAAGCTCTCGGCGCCCACGATCGATGAATGCGCCTTACCAACGGGCCACACCGCTATTTCACATAGCAGCGCGTTTGTTGAGGTAAATGGTTTAAAGCTGACGGCGTTATCGTGTAGCCCGGTGCGCTTACAGGCATCTGCCAAGACCGACAATCTTTTGTTGGTGCCGCTAGTAGGCAGCGGTACCGTTCGTGTCAGAAATCAAACCTTGCGTTGGAAAGCCGGCGCGACTGCCGTTTGGTTGCCGCGCTGTGCGTTTGTCGATGAGGGTGTGCTGCGCTCAATGTTAGTGTTAAACATTGACACCAACCGTATCGAGCGAGTGGCTCGAACCATGCTAGGCTTGACGCCCGATGCCTCATTAGAGCAAGAGCTTCAAACCCCCCGCGAAGTGCTCATGCAAGTCGGGCGTGTGTCTTTTGAAACTATTTTTCGCCAGTTCGCGAGTGTGGTGGATCAGTTTGTGCTGCAACCCGAATTGCTGCGCTATAGCGGTATTGATGATAATTTTTATCGCAATGTCGCAATGATGTTGCACCCAGCCTTGTTTTTGGATATGGACGAGGCAAGCCCAGGCGCAGCCTATGCGCGTAGGCGATTAGACCGTGTATGTCAGTATATTTTGGCGAACCTGGGTCAGCCCTTAAACTTGACTGACTTAGAGCGGGTCGGATTTATGTCGCGCCGCAATCTGCATTACGCTTTTCAAGCGCGCTATGACTGTACCCCCATGCAGTGGGTGCGCCAAGAGCGCTTAACGCTTGCGCATAGTCACTTGGTCATGGCGCGTGTCGGGACAACAGTGACCGATGTGGCCCTGAATTGCGGTTTCAGCAAAACCACCACATTTTCTGAATACTACAACAAGCAATTCGGTGAACTACCTTCGGCCACACTGGCACGGGCGTTAGCGCGTTAAGCCTCTTGTCTGAGTGGGTTTGCGTTGTTTGGCGCTCGGTTGCAATATCTGGGTCGCATTGTTTTCCTCTGAACCCCACAATGAGTGAGTCTTTTATTCGGCACACTCATGGCCATTCATCACGCTTCAGACCTCTTGCCTGGCCTGCCTTTTGGGGGCCGAATCTCACATCTTGACAGTACTGTACAAGATATGGGTCAACGCATGCGTTTTATTGTGCCTGGCTTGAAAGAGTACGAATCCCTGGTGCCAGAAAATGAGTTTGCGCATCGCTCGTCGATGTTGACGCTCAACGGGATGAAACTCGCAGCGAGTGCGGGCACTGCGTGGCGCGCCCGGTCTGAACAGACCGAGAATCACACATTGGTGATCCCGTGCGTGGGTCATTCAACCATTTTTGCAGCAGGGCGCCCCTTACGTGCCGAAGCGGGCTCGACGGCGGTTTACCTCGCTGCTTGCGCGCGTAGCGAGGAAGCCAGTACGCGTTCTTTCATGATGATTGATATTGATCCTGTTCGGCTCGAGAGCGTTGCCCAAACGATGCTGGGATTGGAAGAGCAGGACTCGCCTGTTTTGGATTTGCCGATCTCGCGCGAAGTGAAGCTTCAAGTCGGGCGCGTGTCTTTTGAGATAGTGATGCGTCAGTTAACGACGGTGTTGGACCAGTTTTTGTTTGAACCAGACTTACTAGAGTTTTCAGGTCTAGACGACTGCTTTTACCGGCAAATCGCCGTGATGCTGAAGCCCTCACTGTTTTTAGAGCATGTTGATGTCAAGCCTGATCGGGGGTTTGCAAGACGCAAACTTGATCATGTTTGCCAGTATATTTTGGCGCGCTTGAATCAACCGATTTCGTTGACGGCACTTGAGCAGGTCGGAAGGATGTCAAAACGCAGCTTGCATTATGCGTTTCAAGATCGCTTTGGTGTCACGCCCATGCAATGGGTACGACAAGAGAGGTTAAGTCTGGCCCGTAGCCAACTGGCGATTGCAACCCGCGGAACCTCAATTACGGCTCTTGCACTTTCGTGCGGCTTTACAAAGCCGGCGCGTTTCGCGAGTTATTACCATCTGCAGTTTGGTGAGTTGCCCTCGGTCACTCTGGCGCGCGCACTCAATCGCTAGTTTTGTTTTGCATTTTTTGGTCAGTAAAGTTTTAGTTGGTTTTGCGCTTTTTGGTTGAGACTTGCAGGTTTAGGGTCGATGAGCTCTTGGCAACCAAGCAAAATGACGATGTACCCAATGCAAGCGCGTTGCGACGGTCCAGTTGCTTCGATATTTGCCTTCTATTTTTTATTGGAGATCTAAGACCGTGAAGCCTGAAAAAGTCGATTATCGAATTCAGCGTCAATGTTCACGCCAATGGCGTAGCCTATTGGCAGCTTTGGCTCAAGAGTGTACGACCCAAACTGAGCCAATTGAGCCGCGCGAGTTGATGCGTCGAATTGGTATGCGTTTTGCTACCCAAACGCCCTTAGCCCCTTGCGAAAATCTTGAGCAGTTGCAGCAAGCCATGCGCGAAGTTTGGAAAGACATGGACTGGGGTCGAGTTGATCTCGAAGAGCACGATCGCGTGCTGCGCATTGTGCACCATGATTCGAATCACGGCAGCCTGATGTCTGGTGCCTTCGGCGATGCGACCGCAACTTGGGCGCCTGCCTGCCTCGAGGGTGTCTACCAAAAATGGCTGGCAACGCTCGGTGCTGGTGATGCCTTGCGTGTGGTTCAAGTCGGTCAGCCGGATGAGTTTGGCAGTATCGAATACCAATTGAGTCTTTAAACACAGACAGAGTAGCGTCGGCAAGGCTTCGAATTTTTAGTGGCCGGTCGATTTTCGAAAGGGTAGTGCTGATGAAAGATTCAAACGACATTGCGAATCTGTACAAAACTTTAGGGCAAAACCCTAATCAGTATCAGGAAGTCGTGCGCGATGAAGAACTCGCGCAGGCCAATGAGCGCTGGCCGCTGATCGCCGCAATGCATGATTCGGATTTTTCACCTCCTCCTGTCGATCAGAAAAAGCGGGGGCCGCGCGAGCGTGCTCCAGTGGTGGCGCTTGAACACGAAAATGAGCTAGAGGCTGGGGCGCATGATTACCACCAGCGCGTCGAGACGGCGAATGTCATGGCACTGTTGGCAGACCCTGCACTGACGCCCACTTGGGCGCCTGATATGCACGAGGTTCCAGAAGTTGTGGCTAAAGCGCCGCCGCAAGACGTCATCGAGACTGGCTGGATCGCACCTGAAAGAACGCCAGCACAAATCGAACTCGCGGCGCAAGCGGCACAAGCCGCGCAGGCAGCCCATCAAGCGCAGTTGATGAAAGAAGCACAAGCGGCCAAAGAGGCCCAGGCGCAGCGAGACCTCGAAGCCGCCGAGCAAGAGCAAGGCGAGATGGCAGCCGAGGCTGCGAAAGCGGCGCAAGAAGCCAAAGTAGATCGTCAAGCTCAAGCACAAGCACAAGCTCAAGCACAAGCACAAGCTCAAGCTCAAGCTCAAGCTCAAGCTCAAGCTCAAGCTCAAGCTCAAGCTCAAGCGGCACGCGTTGCGAGAGAGGTGCAAGCAGCGCGAGCGCTGCAGACCGTTCAACAAGCTCAGTCAGCACAAGTAACGAGAGAGGCTGCAATCGTGAAGGCCGCGCAAGTGGCCAGAGATAACCGAGCTTCAACAGCTAAGCAAGTGGTTCAGGCCTCAAAGCCAGCGCAGACGGCGACATCTGTGCAAGCTGCCGTGCACAAACTGGCCCCAGCTGTTGAGGTAACTCCAAGGGCGGTAGAGACAGTGAGTACTTCGATTTTTCAAGATGACACTAAAGTGGTGTTTGCGGGCGCACCAGCGTCTATTTTTTCTGAAACGACACTCGCTGAGTCTTTGATGGACGAGGCTGCGGCTGAGTACGACGAAATCAGTGATGACTTAGATCCGTTAATCGACGACGAATTTGAGTCGTTTGCTGAAGAGGAAATCGCACCGGTTGTCGCGAATCCTAAACGGCAGCGCGTGGCCGCTGAGCCCGTGGCACCACCTAAAGCGATTGCCGCAAAGCCTGTCGCGCCTGCCGTCGAAAAAAACATACCAACAACATCACGCGAGTCGGTCTCGGTTGTGACTTTGACGCATATGCGCATGCGAGCCCAAGGAGAGCCTCGTCCTCTGGCTGCCTTGTTTAGCCGCTTATCAGGTGGCGAATCTGCTCCGACCGGCGCTGCCGAGGGTAAAAAATCTTTGTTGTTTGAACGGATGAAGCGCACGTGAAAATTATTGCAATTGTCTCAGGCAAGGGTGGGGTCGGCAAAACGACTGTCAGCGCAAATCTTTGTGCCGGCTTGCGCCGTCTTGGGAAAAGCGTGTTGGCGGTCGATCTCGACCCCCAGAACGCTTTGCGTTTGCACTTTGGCGTCTCGCCTCGCCACGTTGGTGGTTTAGCGCGTGCGGTACTGTCTGGCGACGATTGGCGCAGCAGTGTTGTACAGGGCAATACCGGCGACTACGTTTTGCCTTATGGCTCAATAAACGAGGGTGACCGACTCGATTTCGAGCAAGATCTCCGTGAGAATCCAACTCTGTTACGCGACCAACTCGCCCAGTTGGGCTTGGCTCAAGACTGCGTGGTGGTGTTGGATACGCCTCCGGGTGCTTCGGTATATCTGACGCAGGCACTCGCTGCGGCGAACGCTGCCGTTATTGTCGCTTTGCCCGACGCGGCCTCGTACGCCACGCTGCCAAAGATTATGAGCTTGATCAAGCAGTACTGCTCGCGCCGAAAGAAATTTTTGGGCTATCTCTTGGTGATCAATCAAGTGGATCGGGTCAAGCAACTGGCCGACGACGTGACCGACATGATGTCAGCAAAGTTTGGTAAGAAGTCGATTGTGCTGATTCATCAAGACCAGGCGATCCCTGAAGCCTTGGCCTACAGCAAAGATTTACAAGAATATGATCCGTTGAGCCGTGGTGCCCATGATGTCAAGTTGTGCGTCCAGGCCGTCGAACGTTTGCTCAACCCTGACACCGTCGGAGCCGTTGCCGCATGAGTCTTTTCTCTTTTACCGAGATGCCAGATAAGCTTGAACGTTTAGGCGGAAAATTAGCGAATTCCGCTATCTGGGAAAGCAACTTCATACGCGCGGTGGCAGCTGCTGTAGCGTTGCTGCTGTTAGCCATCGTGATCGCTGTTCCGCTAGATCTGGTTCAACAGTCGGTGATTGCGGTACTTGCTTTTGTGGTGTGTTCAAAACTTCGCAAATTGTCTTGGGGCCGTGGCGGTATCCTTATCATGATCGGCATCTCGTTATTAATGACGATGCGGTATTTGTATTGGCGTTTAACGTCAACGCTTGATTTTGAGACCACGGCCGACGCCATTTTTGGTTACCTCTTATTGTTTGCCGAGCTCTACGGCATCACGTGTTTGGTGCTTGGCTATATCCAAACAGCATGGCCCCTAGAGCGTCAACCCGTCATGATTGATCGGCCCGTGTCTGAATGGCCAACGGTTGATGTTTTTATTCCGACCTACAACGAAGATTTGTCGGTCGTGCGTTTGTCGGTATTAGCTGCGCTCACACTCGACTGGCCTGCCGACAAACTGCGGGTCTACCTGCTCGATGACGGACGTCGCGACGAGTTTAGAGATTTTGCTCAAAATTGTGGCGCCATTTATCTTACGCGTGACAACAATCGTCATGCAAAGGCCGGCAACCTAAACGAAGCACTCAAGCGCACAAACGGCGATTTTGTCGCGATTTTTGATTGCGATCACATCCCGACACGGTCGTTTCTACAACTGTCAATGGGTTCGTTTCTGCGTGATCCGAAGTTGGCGATGGTGCAAACGCCACACTTTTTCTTCTCGCCTGATCCATTTGAGAGAAACCTTGAAACCCACGGTAAAGTACCCAACGAAGGGCAACTTTTTTATGGGCTTGTTCAAGACGGTAACGATATCTGGAACGCTTCATTTTTTTGCGGCTCTTGCGCAGTGCTGCGACGCGCGCCTCTTGAAGAAATCGGTGGCGTAGCGGTCGAAACGGTCACCGAAGATGCGCACACGGCTTTAAAAATGAGTCGGCGTGGCTACAACATGGCGTATTTGGCAGTGCCGCAGGCTGCGGGCTTGGCGACTGAAAACTTGTCAAGTCACGTGGGTCAACGGATCCGTTGGGCACGTGGCATGGCGCAAATTTTTAGAATTGATAATCCACTATTGGGCCCAGGTTTGACGCTCGGTCAGCGTCTTTGCTACGTGAACGCCATGTTGCATTTTTTCTATGGCTTGCCGCGTTTGATCTTCTTGAGCGCTCCCGTCGCCTACTTGGTGTTTGGCGCACATGTATTTACGGCGACGACCTCGATGGTGTTGGCGTATGCGCTGCCGGCCATTGTGTTGGCGAGCATGACGAACTCAAGAATTCAGGGTAATCACAGACATTCGTTCTGGAACGAAGTGTACGAGACTGTGTTGGCGTGGTACATCTCAATGCCGGTGCTCATGGCTTTGCTGAATCCAAAGTGGGGTAAGTTCAACGTCACCGCTAAAGGCGGAAAAATCGACCAAGAGTATTACGACTGGAAGATGGCTGTACCTTATGTATTGCTCTTGGCCGTCAATGCCATCTGTGCGATCTTTGGGATAACGGAATTACTTCGAGGTTCAGACGAACCATTTACTGCCGTGATTAACCTTGTTTGGGTGGTTTACAACACTGTGATCCTAAGCGCCAGCGCTTACGTGGCGAACGAGGCGCGTCAGATCCGCCACACACCGCGTATCAAGGCCACGTTTCCGGCTACCGTCAGCCGTGCAAATGGTCGAACTGTCATGTGCGAAACCGCAAATTTCTCAAGTACTGGACTTGGCTTGAAACTTCCCAAGGACAATGGCATTAAGTGGGATATCGGCGAGCGCGTTCATGTCTCGATCTTTCGAGGCGAGAAAGAATCAACGTTTCCTGGAACTGTGCAAACTGGTGGGCAGTTTGTTGGTATCCAGTTTGACGATTCGCTAACACTTAAACAGACTAAAGAACTCGCCAAGATGACGTTCGGTCGTGCCGACATGTGGGCGACTGAGTGGGATAAGCACACCGACGATAAGCCTATGACGTCCATGAAGAACGTGGTCGGATACGGGTTTCTCAATCTGTATGGTTTGATCCGCAGTGGTATTCGCGGCGCTTTCGTTAAACGAAGAGCGTAAGAATGGCTTTCGCACCTATGCACACTTCACAAGAGTCAGTAATGAAAGAGATTTTGTCTGTCAGATTGTTTGACTCAAGCGCAGCCCTTACTTTTCGAGTCTGTGCTTCGGTGCTCGTATTGTCTGGCCTGTTCGGGCTAGCGCCACAAGCGTTTAGCCAAGTCCCAAGACCTGCGTCGCTGGTACCTGCACCGGCGATTGCAACCCCTGCTGTGCCTGCCTCGGTGATTCCGTCTGCGGTGACACCTCTTGAATCGTCAGCGACCGTGACGTCGGACGAGGGCACTCGTACTGTCAAGCAGACGTTGCGTCAACTTGGTGCGAATGCCGCCTTGACGCTTAGAGGGGCAGACGGTCGTGATGGAGTGCGCTTTAACGTTCGTGCAGACGAGGTCATTTCGAAGGCGACGTTGACGTTGAGTTATGGGTTTTCTCCGGCGCTGCTGAGCGACGGGTCGCAGCTTAATGTGCTGATTAACGGTGATGTTGCAGCAAGCATCCCTGTCGAGAAAGTCGATGGTGGAAAAAATCTCGAACGTACGATCGAATTGCCCGTGCGCTTGATTTCAGATTACAACCAATTGACACTGCAACTCATTGGTCGTACGACTTTGCAGTGCGAAGACCCAACCAACAATGGGCTGTGGGCGACGATCAGCAATAAAAGCGTGCTTGAGCTTGTGACCCAGGCAATTGCGTTGCCCAATGATCTGTCGTTGTTGCCATTGCCTTTTATGGACCAGCGCGATGCACGCGCTTTGAATTTACCTTTTGTATTTATAGGGGCGCTTGATAACGCCATGCTCGAAGCCGGAGGTGTCTTGTCTTCTTGGTTTGGCGCGTTGGCGAGCGCGCGTGGCGCCAGGTTCCCGGTCACCATGAACACGGTGCCGGGCAAGGGTAATGCCATCGTGTTAATTGCCAATGCGAAACCAACCGTTCCGGGTGTACAAATTGCTGCTATATCGGGGCCCACGATTTCTGTGGTGACGAACCCAGGCGATCCGTTTGGCAAGCTGCTGTTGGTCATGGGACGTGACAGCGCTGAGTTGAAAAAGGCTGCAAGCGCACTTGCTTTGGGTGGTTCGGTACTATCCGGTCAAACGGCAGCGATCACCAGCGTAACCGATCTCGTGGCACGTCGCCCGTATGACGCGCCAAACTGGCTGCCTTCTAACCGGGCGGTCAAGTTTGGCGAGTTAAGCTCTGCTCAAGCGATGAATGTGACGGGTTATGACCCGGGCCCGATTCGTCTCAACTTACGTATACCGCCAGACTTATATAGCCCTAAAGCCGCAGGTGTACCAGTCGACTTAAGATACCGCTACACCCCACAACCGACGTCTAAAAACTCGTCGCTGACAGTCAATATTAATGATCAGTTAGTGAAGTCGTTCATTTTGTTTCCGCTCGAGCGGTTAACGACAGATGAAAGCCTCTACGGAAAAGTGCGTCAGCGCGTGTGGGGCGAAGGCACCGTACTTGAGAAACTGCAAGCCGACGAAACGCAGTCGATGGTTGGCAAACTTACCCTGCCATTAAATGCGCTTTACCCAAGATCACAACTGCAATTGCGTTATCAGTACGATTACATCAAAACCGGAGAGTGTGGCGATATTGTGGTCGACAATATGCGTGGTGCGATCGAGCCAACTTCGACCTTAGACATCTCTGGCTATTCGCATTTTATGGCGATGCCTGATTTGCGTGCCTTCCATACGCTTGGTTTCCCATTCACACGCTTGGCGGATTTGTCGCAAACGGCTGTCGTGCTGCCTGACTCGCCAAGCTTGCAAGAATACTCAGCTTACTTAGAGTTGCTGGGGCGCTTGGGTGAGTCGACGGGCTATCCTGGTACTGCGGTTACTGTGACGCAAGCCGAGCGCATCGCAACGGTTGCCGATAAAGATCTGTTGCTCGTGGCCTCTGGTTCGAATCAGCCTTTGCTGAAACAGTGGGCAAACGCTTTACCGGGCAGCTTGGGCGGCACCAAGCGTTTGAGTTTATCCGACTTGGTATACGAGGCGCGACAGTTTGTGAGCCCAGACCCTGCTGCAAATGTCAGGCTAGCCCGTTCAGAGATTACCTTTAATAGCGTTTCCGATGGTGCTCTTTTTGCAGGTTTCGAGTCGCCGTTAAAAAGTGGTCGCAGTGCTGTGCTGATGTGGGGTGTTGAAGCTCAAGGCCTGCGTGATGGCATTAGTGCTTTGATTGGTGGCGAAGGCTACGACAAGCAACTAGAAGGTAGTTTGGCGTTAGTACGTGCGAAAAAAATCGAATCTCTTGTGGCAGATCAGTCGTACCACATTGGCCGCCTCGGTTGGTTCGAACAGACGCAATGGACGCTCTCAAGAAACCTCAGCATGTATGTGTTGACTGCTTTAGCTGCCGCCTTATTGTTAGCGATCGTAGCATTTGTATTTTTGCGATCGTTGGCAAAACGTCGGTTAGCCGTTGCTGTAGGTGTAAAACGTGGTCGCCAAAGCTAAGGCGCTTGGCGCGTGTCTAGCACGTCAATGGTGCCCGCTTGGTTTAAGTGTGCTGCTAATGCTGTGCATACCTGCGTCTGCCGTCACGGTGCCAGCGCCTGCGTCGGCCTCTTCGCCGCAAACGCAAGCGCCGGCGAAGGTGCAGGCTACGCCGCGAGTTGGGTCACAAGCGCAAGCGCAGACACAACCGCAGACACAAGCACAAACACTGTCACAAACGTCGGCATCCATTGCCGCGGTGCCTGCGGTGTGCCCGGCTGAAGATTTGCCGCTTTGGACTGAGTTTCTAAAGTTCTTTGTAACCTCTGATGGGCGTGTGATTTATTCTTTTCCGCCCAAGGCAGACAGTGTGTCTGAAGGGCAATCGTATGCAATGT
>Ga0114968_10001124_pt1 | contig 20330 bp, 18 predicted proteins | sample M_130807_EF_Meta_FD_87020 | JGI IMG/M metagenome (GOLD analysis project Ga0114968, IMG submission 87020) | Freshwater microbial communities from Lake Montjoie, Canada to study carbon cycling - M_130807_EF_MetaG | ecosystem: Environmental > Aquatic > Freshwater > Lake | place: Lake Montjoie...
ACGTTCGCCCGATAGGATGATCTCCATGGCGTGACCCATGCCGATAATTTGCGGCAAACGAATCAGCCCGCCATCGCAGGCATGAAAGCCCCATTTGGCGTCTTGCAAGGCAAACTCGGCGTTGGGTGAGCAAAAACGCAGATCGCAAGCCAGCGACAATTCAAAGCCCCCCGAAATTGCAAAACCATTCACCGCCGCGACAATGGGCTTATCGATATCAAAATTGCGCGTAATGCCGCCAATGCCCGGGCCGTTGGTATATTTTTTACGAAACTCTTGTGCCGACGCGCGGGCAAAATCCATGGTGTAGGTTTTTAAGTCTGCGCCTGCGCAAAAAGCTTTGTCGCCTGCGCCGGTGATCACTGCAGCGCGCGCTGACTCATCGTTATCAAACTCATGCCACGCGGCCACAAGGTCGTCGTTCGCGTCAAACGTTAACGAATTCATTTTGTCAGCGCGATTGATGGTGATCAGTCGCACGGCGCCGTGCTTTTCATAGGTAATATCAGACATTCTTTTGTACTCGAAAGGTGGGTGTGACGGGGCCTGAGGGCTCGGTCACGGTGGTGGGTACGGCAACAACACGGTCACCTAGCTGATCGTCGTCTGCGGGCAAAAAGCGGCCAGTGACACGAAAGCCGTTATCCAGATCAAACACGCCAACGTGATACATGCCGTCGGCCTTAAAACGTAAGGGGGGTTTACGCACCGTGGTCCAGCTCACCAATTTACCGACGCCAGCGATTTGTACAGGGTTCATGTCGCTAGCCAAACATTTCGCGCAGGTATTAATGCAAGCTGCATCCAAGGTGCCGCATTTGGCGCATTGGTGAAACGTGAGCATCTCTGGCTTAAAAAGGGTTGAGTTCGACATGATCAATCGCGCCCTAAAATATTCACGGTGCAGGCAACACCAGTGCCGCCTAGGTTATGCGTCATGCCGATGCGCGCATTAGCGACTTGGTTGGTGTGCTCGCCACGTAACTGTTTGACCACTTCGTAGATTTGACCAATACCGGTTGCGCCCACGGGATGCCCCTTGGCCAGCAAACCACCGCTTGGGTTGATCGCGACATCACCTTGCATACCCGTGCGGCCTTCGGCAGCCCATTTGCCGCCCAAGCCGCGTGGCACCAAGCCTAAGTCTTCGCTGTCGATAATCTCGGCGATCGAAAAGCAATCATGCAATTCGCAGACGTCAATATCTTTGGCCTGCAGCCCTGATTGCTCGTAGGCTTTTTGTGCTGCGGTGACGGTGGCGTCAAACGAACACAGGTCAGGGTGATTGGCGATACGCGGTGAACCACTGGTTTGGGCTGACGCCAGCACGCGAATTTTGTTTTGTCGTGCTTGGCTCGATAGCAAAGGCTCGGCGCACAGCACGATCGCTGCGGCACCGTCGCTTGCTGGGCAGCAATCAAACATTTGCAAGGGGTCTGCGATCATGGCTGACGCACAAATTTGCTCAAGGGTTAGTGAGGCCCCCATTTGTGCCAAGGGGTTCTTCAAACCATTGGCTTTGTTTTTGATGACGACTGCCGCGATGTCTTCGCGTGTGGTGCCGTATTGGTTGGCATGAATGCGCCACGCCATGCCAAAGAGGCCTGGAAACGTGAGACCGCTTGGGCCATCGTTTTCGTTATCCATGGCGCAGTTCAAGGCCGACGTCACTTCAGCGGTTGAAGCGTGAGTCATTTTCTCAACACCCACCACCATCACGGCATCGCACATGCCGCTGGCGATCGCGATCCAGGCGTGCCTGAAGGCGATGCCGCCCGAGGCGCAAGCGCCTTCGACCTTGGTGCAGGGGATATTGCCCAAGCCTAAGCGCTCGCCCACGATGCCCGCCAAGACCTCTTTGCCAGTCAGTGGGCCGCTGATGAAGTTACCTAAATATAAAGCCCCGATGCGTTCACGGTCGATACCTGACTCAACAATGGCACGCGCTGCGGCCTCAACGGCCAACGATTCAATCGGCGTGGCAATGTGCCTGCCAAAGGTGGTCGAGCCAATTCCCGCTACAAAGACGTCACGCATGATTATTTTCCTTTGGCGAGTTGCTTGCGCAGCTCAGTTTTAAGAATTTTTCCGTAATTGTTTTTGGGCAAATCATCGCTGAAGAAATATTCGCGTGGGCGCTTAAATCGCGCCATGTTGTCCAAACACAAGGTATCCATTTCGTCGGTCGTGATCGTCATGCCAGGCTTGACCACCACAAAGGCAACCGGCTCTTCGCCCAGGTCGGGTTCTTCGCGACCCACCACTGATACTTCTGCCAACGCAGGATGACGTAACAAGACCTCTTCGATTTCGCGTGGATAAATATTTGAACCACCGCGAATGATCATATCTTTTGAGCGATCGCGCAGTGTCAGATAGCCTTTGGCATCCATGGTGCCGATGTCGCCCGTCCAGAGCCAGCCGTCTTTGATGGCCGACGCAGTGGCTTTGGGGTTGTTCCAGTAGCCCAGCATGCGGGTGTCACTGCGTGACACGACTTCACCCAGTTCACCCGGGGGCAAATCTTTACCGTCTTCGCCGACCACTCGCACTTCAACACCAGTGCGTGCCGTGCCGCAGGACGCTAAGCGCGCCATATGGGCCTCGTCGCGCGGCCCGTCGTGATCCATCTTTGACAGCGCGGTCATGGTCATGGGGCTTTCGCCTTGTCCATAAATTTGCACCAATCGTGGCCCAAGTAAATCAAGAGTCTGCAGCAAGTCGCTGACGTACATCGGACCGCCGCCGTAAAACACGGTCAGTAAGTTGCCGGCTGGATTTTTGATACCCTCAGCCGAGCGAATCATGCGCGACAGCATGGTGGGTGCTGCAAACAGGGTAACGTCAGGATACTGTTGCAAGGCCTCAAAGACGAGGTCTGTGCTGAAGCTCGCTTCAATCACCTGGTGACCGCCGCCAAATAAATGCGGTAAGGCATAGAGCCCGGCGCCATGCGAAAGCGGTGCCACATGCAACATGGTTTGGCCAGGTCGTACGCAATCGACATCGGCACCGTATTGCAAGCTCATGGTGATCAGGTTGCGGTGCGACAGCATCGCGCCTTTGGGGACGCCAGTCGTGCCACTGGTATAAAAAATCCAAGCCAAGTCATCAGGATGCATCGAGGCGCACGGCACGGATTTCGAGCGTACGTAGCCCTCGTAGGCGTCGTCGTCGACCACAATGATTTGCCGTTGGCCAGGCAAATCGGCAAGTGCTTCAGCTAACCCAGCATACAAAGAGGCGCTTGTGAAAATCACCGCCGCGCCCGAATCTAATGCAATCGGCTTGACTTCGCGCGGATGCAGTTTTGCGTTGACAGGCACCGCGCAGAGTCCCGCGGTCCAAGTGGCAAACAGCACCTCGATAAAAGCGTTGCGGTTTTCCATGCACAAGATCACGCGCGAGCCGGTCGCAAGATGTAGGGTGTTCAGCAATCCACCCGCCAAACCATGCACGCGTTGCGCAAGTTCGCCATAGGTAAGTGTTTGTTTGCCGCAAGTCAAGGCTCGAAGCTCAGGATGACTGAGTGCGCGTGAAAGAAAGGATTTTGCAATGTTCATCAGACTTTTTAATTTTATTAAAGTTCAGATTAGAGGGTTGTCGCCTCAGATGATCATATCGCAAAAAAAGAGATCGCCCGTTTGTTGATCCGTGCATTGGGTAAAGGCAAAAAACCCCAAACAATTGAAGGAGGATTCAACGTTTTGGGGTTCTTCAAAGCGCATCCGCTTTTTGGCTTTTTGCGCTGTGCTCAGCGCTGCGGCATCTCGATTTTGACTTCAAGCACTTCAAGGCTATCTTGTCGTTCGAGACTGACCTTGATGTCTTCGGGATTGATTTTGACGTACTTAGAAATGACTGCGATCAATTCGCGTTGCAACGCTGGCAGGTAGTCAGGCGTGGCACTTTGCCCACCGCGTTCGTGGGCCAAAATAATCTGTAAACGCTCTTTGGCAACGGTGGCGGTCTTTTTTTTCTCGCCAAGCAAGAAAGACAGAAAGGACATCATTTGCCTCCAAACAGGCGCTTAAAGAGGCCCGGCTTTTCGTAGTCGACAAAACGCAGTGGTTTTTCTTCGCCTAAATAGCGCGCGACCACATCTTGATAGGCTTCAGAGACGTCTGTATCTTTGAGGTGAATCGCCGGCAAGCCCTGATTTGAGGCCTGCAAAACAGACTCGGATTCGGGAATCACACCGATCAGTTTGATGCGTAAGATATCTTCGATGTCTTTAAGCGACAACATCTCGCCGTCTTCGACGCGCTTGGGGTTGTAGCGTGTCAGTAGCAGGTATTCTTTGATGGGTTCGTCACTTTCGATGGCGCGACGGGATTTTGACGCCAAAATACCCAAGATCCGATCTGAGTCACGTACCGACGAGACCTCGGGGTTTGTGACGACCAGCGCGTCATCAGCGAAATAAGCCGCCAACAAGGCACCCGTTTCGATGCCTGCGGGCGAATCGCACACGATGTAATCAAAGCCCATCTCTTTGAGATCATTGATGACTTTCTCGACACCTTCTTGTGACAGTGCGTCTTTGTCGCGTGTTTGCGAGGCCGGCAAAACAAACAGGTTGTCGCAATTTTTATCTTTGATCAAGGCCTGGTTAAGCGTGGCTTCGCCTTGAATCACATTGACAAAGTCATACACCACGCGGCGCTCGCAGCCCATGATCAAGTCAAGATTACGCAGGCCCACATCAAAATCGATGACGGCAGTTTTAAAACCACGCAGGGCCAAGCCCGACGAAAAACTGGCGCTGGTGGTGGTTTTGCCCACGCCACCTTTACCTGAGGTCACCACTACGATACGTGTCATGACTGACTAACCCTTATATAAAGCTGCGATATTTCAATAAGAACAAACGGGTGAAGCATTAAAAGTTGAAGCAATACAAACCGAGGCGACAAAACTTAAACCACTATTTTTCAAGAGGCGTCAGATGCAACGCGTCTTTTTGTAGCTGAATCACGGCCGGACGCTGGTGTAGCTCGGCCGGCAATTTTGAATCGATCACTCGATAAATACCAGCCACGGCGACGAGCTCGGCGTCAAGCCCCGTTGTGAAGATTCGGGCTGCCGTGTCGCCGCGTGCGCCCGCCATGGCTTTACCACGCAGCGGGCCGTAAACATGAATATTGCCATCGGCGATGACTTCGGCGCCGCGACTGACCACACCCATGACGATCAAGTCACTTTGGCGGGCGTACACCCGCTGACCCGAACGTAAGGGGCCACGCACCACCATGGTGGGTGCCGCGTCTGCAGCACCAGCGAATTCTGTCGAAACTGTACTCGCAGCTGCGGTCGATATGGCCTTTGCGGCGTCTGCTTGATTCGCTGCCGCGTCTGTTGGCCTGGCTCCATTCGCCACGTCGATTCCATCAGCTGCAGCGGGTGTCGGTACGTTTGCCGTCACGGGTTCGGCCACCGAGGCCGCCGTTTTCGTCTCTGAGGCGTTACGTACGGTGCTGGCTGATAAATCAACTGAGGTGAGGCCACAGGCTTTGGCTGCGACTAGGTTATCGCCATGCGCTACCACGCCAATCACAGGCAGACGATGATCGGCAAAGGCCTTGAGCAAGGGTGCCCAGTCAACGACAGTGTCGATCGAACCTGCATCAATGACTACGGGCTCGTTTTCATAAAAAGCGCCAGCGTCAGCCATGCGTTTTTTAAGCGCCTTGACGAGCGCTTTGGTATCAGCGTGCTGAAGCACCACTCTAATCGCATAGAGCGTGGCACTTTTAAAATCGAGGGCTGAAATTTCGGTCGTCATGGCAAAGGATAATAACTCAGACGCCAGCGGCCCACGTGTCTTTTAGCGTTGTGACACGATTAAAAACAGGCTGTTCAAGGCGCGAGTCAATCGAGTCGACAGCAAAATAGCCCAGACGTTCAAACTGCGAGACCACGCCGGCGGTGGCGACCGTACCCGGCTCAAGCCAGGCCTTCACGCTTTGCGCCGAATTTGGGTTCAGGCAGGTCAAAAAGTCGTTATCACCCGCGTCTGGAAAGGGCTCTGAAAACAGCCGATCGTATAGACGAATCTCGGCAGGGATGGCTTGCGCCGCACTAATCCAAGTCACGGTGCCTTTGACTTTGACGGCATTTGAGCCGGCCGTGCCACTTTTGGTGTCGGGGTTGTATTCGGCATGGACTTCAGTCACTTTGCCTGAGGCATCCTTCACAAAGCCAGTGCAGGTCACCACATACCCGTACTTCAAACGTACCGAGTTGCCCGGAAACAACCTGAAGTACTTGGGAGGCGGCACCTCGGCGAAGTCTTCCTGTTCAATCCACAGTTCACGGGTAAATCCAAACTGACGCTGACCTGCTTCAGTGTCGTGCGGGTTACGGGGTGCCTGGCAAGGCTCGACCTGACCTTCTGGAAAATTGGTGATGACCAGCTTTAAGGGATCAAGGATCGCCACTGAACGGGGGGCAACTGGGTCTTGTACTTCGCGCAGCGCCTGATCCAATAAACTGTAGTCGATGCGTGCGTTATTTTTAGACACGCCAGTACGTTCGCAGAACAGACGCAAGGCCTCGGGGGTGTAGCCGCGACGACGCAAGCCCACGATGGTTGGCATGCGCGGGTCGTCCCAGCCGGTGACGTGCCTCTCTTTGACGAGTTGCAGCAGCTTGCGCTTGCTCGTCACGATATAGCTCATATTGAGCCGGGCAAACTCGTACTGGTGGGGTAGGGGGGCTGCCAACTTGCCAAGCGCGTTCAGACGGTTCAGCGTCCAGTCGTAAAACGGCCGCTGGTCTTCAAACTCGAGGGTACAGATGCTGTGGGTGATGCCTTCGAGCGCATCTTCGATCGGATGGGCAAAGGCGTACATCGGGTAAATGCACCACTTGTCGCCGGTACGGTGGTGGGTGGCGTGCCGGATCCGGTACAAGACGGGGTCACGCATATTGATATTGGGGGATGCCATATCAATTTTTGCGCGTAACGCCATACTGCCGTCAGCGTGCTTGCCTTCGCGCATTTCGTTCAGTAAGCGGGTTGAGTCGGCAGCAGGTCGTTCGCGCCAGGGTGAATTTTGACCGGCTTCGGTGAGTGTGCCGCGCATCGCGCGCATTTGTTCGGGGCTTTGCTCGTCAATATAGGCGTGACCGGCTTGGATCAACGCCAAGGCGCAGTCGTACATCACGCCAAAATAATCGCTGGCAAAAAATAGGTGCTCTGTGCCGTTTGCTTGCCAGTCAAAACCTAGCCATTTGACCGCATCGATGATGCCATCGACGTATTCTTGCTCTTCTTTTTCGGGGTTGGTGTCGTCAAAGCGCAGGTGGCACACGCCACCATAGTCGCGCGCCAAGCCAAAATTCAGGCAGATGCTCTTGGCGTGGCCAATATGCAGATAGCCGTTGGGTTCGGGCGGAAACCGTGTGCGAATTTTGGCGGGATCGGGTGCGCCGCCTGCCTGAACAGCTGCAGGCCCGGGTTGACCGGCCCAACGCTTGCCCGCAAAGCGCTGGGCGGCCAGATCGGCTTCAATAATATTGCGTAAAAAATTGGTCGTTACTGGTAAAACAGAGTCTGTGGTCATACAGGATTTTGAGTATTGAAGCCGGATCGAAAGGATCATTTTGCCACGACCGGTCTACACTAGCCCAAATCATGGAAATTTCAGCACTTTTTCTCGCCCGTGCGCAGTTCGCCCTGAGTCTGAACATGCACGTTTTATTTGCCGCGCTTGCCATGGCGCTGGGCTGGATTTTGTGCGTGTTCCGGTTTCGGGCCTGGCAAACGCCAGATTCTGGCTGGACCACTGCCTACCGCTTTTGGGTCAGAATTTTTGCCTTGTCTTTTTTTCTCGCTTTAGCCACTGCTTTGCCCGTGCTGGTTGAGTTTGGCACCCTATGGCCCGAACTGATCGAGCGCACGGGTAACGTGGCGGGCCCTTTGTTGGCCTTTGGTCTCACCACTTTTTTTGTCACAAAGTCAGTGTTTATGGGGGTGGTGCTATTTGGTCAGCGCCGCGTGTCGCCGCGCGCGCATTTTTTTGCGGTGCTGATGGTGGCCCTTGGGCTGACGTTTACCCTGTTTTGGGCAGTTGTCTTGCATACCTGGGCACAGGCCCCGGTCGGTGCCGGTCTGATCGACGGGCGCTATCAAGTCTATGCCTGGGGTGAGGTCATCTGGACTCCTTTCGTATTTTGGCGTTCGCTGGGATTTGTCGCGGGTGCATTTTTAGTTGCTGGCTTGCTCTTGCTGTGTATCACCGCATGGCAGGCCTTGCGCCGTCCGCCCGACGAGGGTGAGCGGTTGTCGTTTCGCACGGGCGTACTCGTGTCTGCGTGCGCTGTCGTGCTGTATTGGGCCGCTTTTGATGGCAACGCCAGAATGGTGGCCCGCTATCAACCGGCCGTTGCGGCGGCCCAAGTGGGGGTCTGGCAGAGCGCGGCGGCACCCACTTGGGTATGGCTGGGCTCGCCCAATCTTCACAAACGGTCGACAGACGTTTTTTTGGCCTCTGAGCTCAACCCCCAGAGATGGTTAGGTAAGCAGACCAACGCAGCCGTGATCGGCTTGGATCTGGCGGGTGAGATTCTGCCACCCGTTGTATTGCTATTTTGGCTCGTGCGTGGGGCATTGCTGGTCGGTGCCTTAGCGACTGTATTGATTGCGTTGACACTATTTTTTGGGATGCGTAAAGGGTTTGATCCGGCAGGTCAGCCCAAGTGGTTATTGCGTGTACAAGTATGGGGTGCAGGCGTGGGTGTAGGCGCGTGGTTACTCAGCTGGAACCTCTCAGATCTAGGTCGCTCGCCTTACTTGGTGTGGGGCGCGTTGTTACAACAAGATGCACTGGCTGAGGTTGCCCCAGCGACTCTTGCCTGGGTCTTGGTTGGTGCCGTCGCGACCTATGCCGTGATGTTGGCTGGTTTTGTGCAAATGCTTTGGCACGCAGCACGCTTTGGTGTTGTCCCGGTGCGTAAACCTGGGATGCGTCCATGATTGATGCCTTAGCAGCTTCGCTGGCTCTAGAGGCGGGTAATCCAGCGTTTTGGATGCCTTTGCTCATGATGGCGCTGCTTTTTATCTTAATTGTGGGGGCCGTGCTGTTTGATGGTTTCGATATTGGCGTGGGGATATTGGTGCTGTTGGCACCCCAGCAATCGCGTGCCCAGCTGATGGTGGTTTTAAGCCCCCTGCGGGATGCCAATGGCTTTTGGTGGTTATTGGCGCTAGGGTTGTTCTTGACAGCGTTTCCGCTGGCTTGGGGGGCAGTCCTTGGAGCGCTTTATGTACCCATGTCGTTAACAATGATCGGCGTCATGCTGCGCAGTGTGGCGTTTGAATTTCGCATTCGGGCAGCGACTGACAAGCGCGGGCGCTGGATTGCCTTGTTTTGGCTGGGTTCGGTGTTAACTGCGCTGGGCCATGGCGCGCTGATTTCTCAACTGGTCTTGGGCGCTCAACAAGAGGCACCCGCCTTGTGGTTTACCGGTTTCATTGCGCTATGTGCCGTCGCAGGTTACGGCTTGCTGGGTGCCTGTTGGCTGGTAATGCGTTTGGAAGACGCGCTGCAGTTGTTTGCCGCGCATTGGGCGCGCCATGCGATTCGTTGGGCCGCAGCTGGGATGGTGGCCGTGTCGATTGCACTGGGCCTTGCAAATCCAGCTATTTTTTATAAATGGAGTAGTGCCACGAATCTTGTCATGGCGGCGCCAGTGTGGCTGTTGATGCTGGTGTGCTTTGTTGGGATCGATATGAGTCTAAGCCGAGTGGTGCAGCCGCGTTACCGCAACTTAGTGTGGCTGCCCTTCGCGTTGTGTTTGATTTTATTTTGTGCGATGCTCGGTGGTCTGACCTACAGCATGTTTCCGTTCGTCATTCTTGATAACCTTACTTTGTGGGATGCTGCAGCCGCTCAAGGCTCGCTACAGCTTGTCTTGGCGGCCACCGCCGTAGTTTTACCCATCATGGTAATTTTCAATCTCATGGCCTATCGAGGGCTATTTGGACGAGCACCTTAAGTTGCCAGCGGCAAGCGAAGCTCAACCTTGAGTCCGCCGTGCTCAGCCGCTTGACCCAGGGTTAGCGTACCGCCGTGTGCCTGAGCGATCGCTTCAACCAACGCCAAGCCCAAACCGACGTTACCGGTTCGAGTGCGTGCTTCGTCTAGCCGCACAAAGGGCTTGACCGCCTCGGCGCGTCGCTCGGGCGGAATGCCTGGCCCATGATCGATCACGGTGAGTACTGCCCAATTTTCAACGACCTTTAACGAGACCTCTACGGGTGGTGCGCCATGATGCAACGCATTGCTGATCAGATTGTCGAGCAGGCGTGAGAGCGCTACACCATCGGCGTTCACCATCACCGAAGCAGGCGTATTCGCCAATGAGACCTCATTGCGTGTACCACTCCAGTTTGCGACACGTTCAGCGACCCAGTCGTTGAGTGCAAATGTCGCAAAATGATAAGTGGCTGGATCAGAGCCTCTAAGATATTGAATAAATTGATCGACCATTTGTTGCATGTCTTGTAGATCTTTGCGCATCCCATCTTTAAGCGACAGGTCATCACTCATCTCAATACGCAACCACATACGTGATAACGGTGCTTTCAAATCGTGGGGCAGTCCGGCGAGCAGGGTGCGGCGAGTGGCCTCTGAGTGGCTGAGCGCATCGAGCATGGCGTTAAACCTCTCACCCAGGCGTTTAATTTCGGCGGGGCCCGCAGGTGTCACGCGAGCGGGTTTTCCGGCGGCCAGACGATCGGTTGCATCGACTAAGCGAGTGACCGGGCGAGTGATGTGCCATGAAAACCAGGTGGCAAGCAGTAGCAACAAGGCCAGTCCGCTCAGCCACCAAATCACTAACGAGGTCGCCACCGGTGGGTCAATGCGATCGAGTGGGATCACCAACCATTCACGATGACGAGGCAATTCGGTTTCGTTGGGTCGCGTAAGTGAAATATATATTTCTGGGATGGGGCCGCGCGACAGAGCCACACGGCTGTCTCCGCTTAGACGATTATTTAAGCGTCCAATCAGCCGCACAAGCCCATGCCTGACGTCGTCGGTTGCAAACTCTTCGCGTGGTGCTTGCCCCTCTCTTGGCTGAGGCATGCGTGTCGCTGCCTGCTCGTTTCTGGCGGCTCTGCGTTGAAGTCGTGCCTCGTTGGGCAACGGATTGGACCACATTCGCCACTGGCCTTGAGAGGCCTGACGCACAAACTCTGCACGCTCGGGTGGAGGCACGTGTTCCATCGAGTACTGCAAGGTGCGGATTGTGGTCGCGAGTAAATCTAACGCAACGGTTTGAGCATGATCACGCTGATAGACCGACACCAAATAAAGCGTTGCGGCCTGACCCGCCAGCACCGCTGCCAGCACTAACAACACCAGCCTAGAGCGAAACGACTGCGGCAGCAAAAACTTGAATGCGTTCACGGCGAAAAGCGATAGCCAGTGCCCCACACCGTTTGTATCCAACGAGGTTGTTTGGGGTCGTCTTCGAGGGCGCGGCGCAACCGCAAGATGGCGATATCGATGGCCCGATCATTGCGTTCGCCAGACTCGTCGTCGCGCGCCATGGTGAGCAGGCGTTCGCGCGAAAGAGGTTTGCCTGGATTACGAATTAAGGCCTCAAGCAGGTTGATTTCGCCCCCGGTGAGCTTGACAGCCTCGGTGCCGCGCAGCAGCTGGCGCATGACCGGATCGAAGGTGAAGGCGCCAAACTGGACTGGCGCATTTTTGGTCAGGGCTGAGGCGCCACGCTTGCGACGCAATACGGCTTGGATCCGCGCGAGTAATTCGCGTGGGTCAAACGGCTTGCCGACATAATCATCCGCCCCCGCCTCTAGGCCGATAATCCGATCAACCGATTCGTCGCGCGCTGTTAACAGAATCACCGGGATGTCTTCGCCCTGCGCACGCAGTGCACGGCATGCTTCGGCGCCGTCACCACCGGGCATCATTCGGTCAAGCACGATTAGTTCGGGCGCAAAGCGTAAGATGCGCGCCGCGAGATCGGTAGCGGTGGGCGCAAGCAGGGTGTCAAAGCCATGCTTGTTCAAATAGTCGGCCAGCAGTTGACGCAGAGCAGGGTCGTCATCGACCACTAAAATTTTGATGCGCGGTTCACTACTAGTTCGAGAGTCCATGGCAAGAGTGTGCAACGCGGCGTGCTTTTGGGCAAGCCGCTTGAAACCAATTGAAATGATCTTGTTCGTCTGCCTGTACCCCAAGCGAATCCCCTACAATGCCGGCATGACAACGATGATTGATGCAAAGACCGAATCGGATGCCGCCCGCGTGCTGGCAACGGTGTTTGGCTACGAGTCGTTTCGAGGCGATCAACAGGCTATTGTCGAGCATGTCATTGGTGGCGGTGACGCCTTAGTGTTGATGCCCACAGGCGGCGGAAAATCCCTTTGTTATCAAGTGCCTGCGCTTGTCCGCACTGGGGTCGGGATTGTAATTTCACCCTTAATTGCCTTGATGCAGGATCAAGTCGATGCCCTGACAGAATTGGGTGTTCGGGCGGCCTTCTTAAACTCAACTCAAGACTGGCAAGATTCGCGCGAGGTTGAGCAGGCTTTTTTGGCTGGCGAACTTGATCTGCTGTACGTGGCCCCCGAGCGCCTACTCACTGACCGCTGCCTGCAATTGCTGTCGCGCGGCAAGTTAGCCTTGTTTGCGATTGACGAGGCGCATTGCGTATCGCAGTGGGGGCACGATTTCAGACCCGAATACCTGGGTTTGTCGATGTTGCACGAGCGCTGGCCAAACGTTCCGCGCATCGCACTCACCGCCACGGCGACCGATGTCACCCGTACCGAAATCGCTGAGCGCTTGGCGCTTGGTGACGCACGTCATTTTGTGGCCAGTTTTGATCGCCCTAACATTCGGTATCACATCGTCGAGAAGCAAGAGGTGCGCAAGCAACTGCTGCAATTATTGCGACAAGAACATGCCGGTGATGCGGGCATTGTGTATTGCCTCTCGCGCAATAAGGTCGACGAGACCGCTGAGTTCTTGTGTGGTCATGGCATTGAGGCCTTGCCCTACCACGCTGGCTTAGGGCCTGCAGTGCGTGCCAAAAATCAATCCAGATTTCTGCGCGAAGATGGCATCGTGATGGTCGCTACGATTGCGTTTGGCATGGGAATCGACAAGCCCGATGTGCGCTTTGTGGCGCATATTGATATGCCTAAGTCGGTTGAAGGCTATTACCAAGAAACGGGTCGGGCAGGGCGCGACGGCATGCCGGCGACCGCCTGGCTGGCGTATGGGCTGCAAGATGTGGTGCAGCAGCGCCGCATGATTGACGAATCAAGTGGCGATGACGCATTTAGGCGCCGCTTAGGCTCGCAGTTAGATGCCATGTTGGGTCTGTGCGAAACCATTTCATGCCGTCGCCAGCGCTTATTGCAATATTTTGGCCAAAACATGTCGGCCTGCGGTAATTGCGACAATTGTTTGGTGCCTCCTGAGGCGTGGGATGGCACGGTGGCCGCTCAAAAAATGTTGTCGACGATTTATCGGCTCTGGAAAGAGCGCGGCCAACGTTATGGAGCCGGTCATTTAATTGATATTTTGCGTGGCAAACAAACACCGCGCGTGCTTGAACACGGTCATGGCTCGCTCACGGTATTTGGGATTGGGCAAGACCTGTCAGAGCAAGCGTGGCGCAGCGTCTTGCGACAATTGCTTGCGCACAGTTTGCTGATGGTCGATCAAGAGGGCTATGGCACACTCGCGCTCACCGATCAAAGCCGTGCAGTGTTAAAGGGCGAGCGCACCTTGCTGCTGCGTCGTGAAGCGGAGCGGGCAACCGAGCGCTCGGGGCGAGCGAGTACCACCCCCCGCAGTAAGGCGCCTCAGTCTGATCTGCCGCGCGCCGCACAGCCGATATTTGAGGCCCTACGTAATTGGCGTGCTGGTATCGCACGCGGCCATGGAGTACCTGCTTACGTGATTTTTCATGATGCTAGCCTACGTGAAATCGCGCTTGCCCGCCCTGATAGCCTCGAAGCACTTTCACATGTCAACGGCGTCGGTGTTAAAAAACTCGAGTCTTACGGCGAATCGATTTTGGCGTGCATCGCTGAGTTTGAAGACGCGAATTGATTTGCTAAGTTTGCAGCGACTCATCGCTCGGCGATGACAGTCTGTAGCTTTGAGATATGTCTGTTTAGCCTAACAGCCGCGGGTGCTGCGGCAGCAAAGCCTGATTCCTTAATCGAACAGTTTTCCGTCGCCTGCTGTCGTGCTAGGTGGCTTTAAGCCCAGATGGCGCCAGGTGGTTTGCGTGGCCATGCGGCCGCGCGAGGTGCGCTGCAAGTAACCGTGCTGAATCAGATAAGGCTCAATCACATCCTCAATGGTGTCGCGTTCTTCGCCGATCGCTGCCGCTAAACTATCCACCCCAACTGGGCCACCATCAAACTTGTGGATGATGGCTTCAAGTAACTTGCGGTCCATTAAGTCTAAGCCCTGCGGGTCGACCTCAAGCATCGCTAACGCCGCCTTGGCAACGGCATCATCGATCGTGCCATTGGCCTTGACTTGCGCGTAGTCGCGCACGCGGCGCAGCAAACGATTCGCGATACGCGGCGTACCACGGGCCCGTCGGGCGACTTCAGAGGCGCCCTCTGGGGTGATCGGCACTTGCAGTAACCCTGCGCTGCGGGTGGCAATGCGCGTCAGTTCGTCGGGCGTATAAAACTCAAGGCGCGACACAATTCCAAAACGATCGCGTAGCGGATTGGTCAGCATCCCGGCGCGGGTTGTAGCGCCGACAAGTGTAAAAGGCTGTAGATCGAGCTTGACACTGCGTGCGGCCGGGCCTTCACCAATCAAAATGTCAATTTGAAAATCTTCAAGCGCTGGGTAGAGGATTTCTTCGACAACGGGTGACAAACGATGGATTTCATCGATAAACAGGACATCGTTGCGCTCAAGGTTGGTGAGTAAGGCAGCCAGATCACCGGGGCGCTCAAGCACGGGGCCCGAGGTTTGACGCAGATTGACGCCCATTTCGTGGGCGATGATGTGGGCGAGCGTGGTTTTGCCTAGGCCGGGTGGACCAAAGAGCAGAACATGATCGAGCGATTCTTGGCGATTACGCGCCGCTGCGATAAAAATCTGTAGTTGTTCGCGCACCCGTTGTTGGCCAACATATTCTTCAAGCGCGCGCGGGCGCAAGGCACGTTCGATGGATTCTTCGTTGGGCGAAGTCGCCTGAGGGGCCACCAACCGAGTTGGCTCGGCACGAGAACTCAAAGAATCGGATTGTATAGCCATGAAAGTATGATCTTTAGTATCAGAATTGCCGCTGGCGCAAAATCGCCCAGACAATCGTACACTATCCCTCACGTTTACCCCCTATTCCAGAGAAAACTCATGTCGCTCGTTTTGCCTACCTATGATGATGTTGTGCATGCCTCGGCCACCCTCAAAGGCGTGGCGCACCGCACCCCCGTGATGACCTCAGACACGGCAGATCGGTTAACCGGTGCCAAGCTGTTTTTCAAGTGCGAAAACCTGCAGCGCATGGGTGCCTTTAAATTTAGAGGCGGCTACAACGCCATCGCGAATCTCTCGCCCGAGCAGCGCCGCGCGGGGGTCTTGACCTATTCGTCTGGCAACCATGCGCAGGCGATTGCCTTGTCGGGCAAGTTGCTGGGCGTGGCGACGACCATCATCATGCCGCACGATGCGCCGGTGGCAAAAAAGGCGGCGACCGAGGGCTATGGCGCTACAGTCGTCTCCTACGATCGCTATAAAGAAGATCGCGAAGATGTGGCGCGTGCGCTTCAGCAAAAAACTGGCATGGCGATTATTCCTCCGTATGATCATCTTCATGTGATTGCAGGCCAAGGCACTGCCGCGAAAGAGTTATTCGAAGATGTAGGAGAGCTTGACTATTTACTGGTGTGCCTGGGCGGGGGCGGTCTGCTAGCGGGCAGCGCATTGTCGGCGAGCGCCCTGAGCCCCAACTGCAAGATCTACGGCGTTGAGCCCGAGGCAGGCAACGATGGTCAGCAATCGTTTCGCAAAGGCGAGGTTGTGCGGATCGAGCCGCCAAGGTCGATTGCCGATGGCGCCTTGACGCTTTACCTGGGTCAGTTGACGTTTGGCGTTATTCAACAAAAAGTCACTGATATTTTGACGGTGACTGATCCGCAACTGGTAGCCACGATGAAATTTTTTGGCGAACGCATGAAGATGATTGTGGAACCGACTGGCTGTTTAGGGGCTGCTGCGGTCATGCACGGGGCCTTGGCGGTACCCCCGGGTGCGCGGGTGGGCGTGATCTTGAGTGGTGGTAATGTAGACTTGAAATCTTATGCGGATTTCATTACGCAGGCTTGAGTGTTTTAGGGGGCGGTATGCGTATTCTGGTGATTGGCGGGGCAGGGTTTATTGGGCGGCAAGTCGTGGGTCGCCTGGTGGCGCAGGGGCACGTTGTGCACGTACCGACCCGCCAGTTGCAGCATGGTCGCGAACTGTTGGTGCACCCTACCGTGACGGTCATGCAGGCTGACATTCACGATGACGCTACGCTCGAGCGCTTGGTGGCGGGTTGCGATATCGTGATGAACTTTGTCGGCATTTTGCATAGTCGCCAGGGGCAGCCTTATGGGCCTGATTTTGATCGTGCGCATGTGCAATTGCCCCGTCGCATCGCACAAGCATGTCGTTCGCACCGGGTGAAGCGGTTTATTCATCTCAGTGCTTTGGGTGCAGATTTGCAAGGCCCGAGCGGCTATTTACGTTCGAAGGCGGCGGGCGAACAAGCGATTCGCAATACCTATGCCACCTCCGCTGTGGGCGATTTCACAATATTCAGGCCTTCAGTCGTGTTTGGGTCTGAAGACAAGTTTATGAATATGTTTGCGCAGCTTGCACGTTTCTTATTTGTACTACCCATCGCGGGCGCTAGCGCAAAAATGCAACCTGTGTATGTAGGAGATGTAGCCAACGCCGTCATGAATGTGCTGAGCTTGCCTGCTGCCGCCAATCAAACCTACGACTTAGCGGGCCCGCGGGTCTATACCCTCGGCGAGTTAGTCAAGCTCGCCGCACTCTGGAGCGGACACCCCAGAGTGGTGATTGAGTTGCCGATGGCGCTGGGGCGCTTGCAGGCCAGGGTGTTTGAATGCATGCCGGGCGAACCGCTGTTATCACGCGATAACTTACTGTCGTTGTCGGTGGATAATGTGAGCACCGAACCGATGGCTGCAGCGCTAAATTTAGTCGCTACACCGCTTGAGTCTGTTGCGCCAATTTATTTAAAACCTGCTACCTGACAAAAACACTTCACAACAAAATGAGACAATACAAACATGGCAACGGTTAAACAAGGCAAAGCGTTAAATATTAAAGAGTCACGCATCCTGATTGCTGGCGCTGCCAGTTTGGTGGGTTCGCATACAGCCGATCTATTGCTTAAAGAAGGCGCCCGCGAAGTTCTGCTGCTCGATAATTTTTCGTTTGGCTCAATGGATGCGATTGCCCATTTGCAAAATGATCCGCGTATCAAAATCGTGCGCGCAGATTTAATGCGCTTGCCTGAGTTGCTCGATGCGACCAAAGGTGTTGATGGCGTCGTACATTTGGCGGCCTATATGACCTTGGGGTTTTCGCAAACGCCCTGGCAAGCGGTTGATGTCAATATCCGCGGGGCACAAAATATGCTTGAGGCGTGCCGCGTCAATCAGGTTAAGAAATTTGTGTTCGCCTCTTCGAATGCGGTGTATGGGTATGGCACGGGTATCAAGGGTGCCCTGCACGAAGAGATCCCCTTTCATTCTGTGGGTGCACCACCTGCAGCCATTTTGTATGGCGCCTCAAAAATCATGGGTGAGCAATTGTGCCGCCATTATCATCAAAGCGCTGGTCAAGATTACGTGGTTTTGCGGTATTCAACGGTGTATGGCGAGCGTCAGCACTACCGCGCCGCCAATTCGCTTTACATCATGGAAACCTACGACCTCGTTCGCAACGGTCAGGCGCCAGTCTTGCCAGGTGATGGCACTGACACCAAACATTTCGTGCATGTCTCGGATGTCGCGCGTGCCAATGTGGCCGCTTTGCAAAGCACTGCCACAGATGTGGCCGTGAACGTCGCTGGACCGGCGCCCATTACGACGGGCGAACTGGTTCAACTGGTGCTCGATTATAGCAAACGCTCACTCAAGCCCGAGATTCGCCCAGATCCACCGGGCAAAGTACGCCTGACCTCAGGTGGTGCATTTCATATTCCGCATGACAAGGCGGGCGAAGTGATTGGTTGGAAGCCAGTCGTCACCATGAAAGAAGGTGTCACGCGCTTATTGGCGTGGCTTGAACAACAAAAAAAGTAAGGCGCGACGCTCAAACGATTCGCGATGCAACGGTAGAACGGCAACAGAGATCATCCCTTCGGCGACAGAGACAAAGATGAAAAATATATTTGCGAAAAAAATCATTCAAACGAGCTTTGGCCTGTTGTTGGCCTCTTTGTTAGGGCTGGGCGCTTTGGCCAACACGTATGCGGCTACGTTTCCAGAAAAAGCCGTCACGATTGTTGTGCCTTACCCCGCCGGCGGTGCGACCGACGTCATTGCGCGTCTGATCGCCGAAAAATTACCGGCGGTGTGGGGGCAACAAGTGGTGGTGACCAATCGCCCCGGTGCAGGTACGACTGTAGCGGCTGAGGCTTTGGCGCGCGCGCCTGGCGATGGTTATACGTTGTTTATGACGACAGCGGCGCACACGATTAGTGCCAGTCTGTATAAAAAACTTAACTACGATCCGATTAAAGACTTTGCACCGATTACTTTGGTGTCAACGATCCCCTTGGTGCTGGTGACAACGGCGGCGCTACCCGTCAATACAGTGCCCGAATTAGTGGCTTATGCCAAGGCGCAAAAAAATGGTTTGTCGATGGCATCCACAGGCAATGGCACGCCTCAGCATCTGACGGGCGAGCTCTTTAAAGCCAAGACCGGGGTGCCCTTCGTACACGTGCCGTACAAGGGCGATTCACCGATGCTGACCGATTTAATTGGGGGCCAGGTTCAGGTGGCATTTGTGACCTTGTCTGCAGCGCTTCCCTATATCAAGTCGGGTAAGTTGCACGCCATCGCGCTGGCGCATCCGACGCGGGTCGCGGCAATTGCCAGCGTGCCCACCATGACTGAAGCAGGGATGCCTGGTTTTAATGCGGCCACTTGGTTTGGCTTGTTTGGCCCGGCGTCTATGTCGCAAGACTTACGACAAAAAATTTATCAAGCCGTACACCGCATCGTAGCCGAGCCCGGTATGCAGCAGCGCTTGCTTGAGATGGGCGGCGAAATCAACAACAGTTCACCCGAGGCTTTCCAGAAGGTGATCGAAGCTGAAGTTAAAAACTGGGCCGAGGCAGTGAAGTTGTCTGGCGCGAGCGTTGATTAACGCGACAAGCTCTTCAGCGCGAGTCTGATGCCATCTGAAACGCTCACGCCCTCGGGCAGTGTTTTCAACGCAGTAAGCGACTCGCGTTCTGAATAACCCAGCGCGGTCAAGGCGTGCAACACATCGGTTTGGTTGCCCGCCGAGACGCTTGGTGTGGCCCCTAAGTCAGCGCCGAGCTTGCCTTTCATCTCAAGCAGCAGGCGTTGGGCTGTTTTAGTCCCAATCCCAGGTATACGTGTAAGACGCGCAGGTTCTTGCAGCGTGATGGCCTGCGCAAGATCCGCGACCGACATCCCCGACAATACCGCAAGCGCTGTGCGCGCGCCAATGCCGCTGACTTTGACGAGTTCTCGAAACGCCGCGCGTTCTTGCGTGCTTGAAAATCCAAACAAGATATGCGCATCTTCGCGCACGGTGAGGTGCGTGAGGATCGTGACCTGCGCGCCCAGTTCGGGCAGCGCATAAAACGTCGTCATCGACACATCGATTTCGTAGCCTACCCCTTGCACGTCTAAGCCGATACGTGGTGGCATTTTTTCGTACAAGGTGCCAGTGAGTCGACCGATCATTGTGTTGTGTCCCTTGGGTTAGCCGAGTAGTCGGCCGCCGCGTATTCGCGTACGACCACGTGCGGTACGTTGCTGGTAGCTCGTCACGCCAAGCTTTTCAGCTAAAGGGCTGACGTGCGCATGGCAGATTGCACAAGCGAGTGCATCAGCTGAGTCAGGGGCAGGCACGCCATCAAGCGATAACAAGCGCTGCACCATCATCTGCACTTGTTCTTTCGCGGCGCGCCCCGCCCCCACGACTGATTTCTTAATTTGAAGCGCGCTGTATTCGAACACAGCTAAATCTCGGTCTGCCAGCGCGCACAGTGCTGCCCCACGGGCTTGACCTAGCAGCAAGGTCGTTGCT
>Ga0114968_10001128_pt1 | contig 20274 bp, 21 predicted proteins | sample M_130807_EF_Meta_FD_87020 | JGI IMG/M metagenome (GOLD analysis project Ga0114968, IMG submission 87020) | Freshwater microbial communities from Lake Montjoie, Canada to study carbon cycling - M_130807_EF_MetaG | ecosystem: Environmental > Aquatic > Freshwater > Lake | place: Lake Montjoie...
CTCACAATTTTATAGTTAATTCCCTTTTCTAACATTAGATGTTTACCTCCGTAGGAGCCTTAACGTCATGACTTGTGATTATATCTTCGCTTACATTGGATGCGAGGCAAGTTGCTGTCTCCAAGTCTACCCCATAGTAAGGGTTACCATCATTTATATCCACTAATATCCAACACTTGCTACCCGATTTAACGGTCAATACTAGCTTGCTTGTAGAAACCTGGTCTATACTTATAACGTTTTCCTCGGTGGAGGCTGTTGTGACAAAGCTATACTTTCCGCTAGGATACAAATCCTTAATCACACTAGGAAATAATGGATAAGTGTCTTCTTTCATACTAATAGCTTGATTTTGAACCACTAAGCTTTGCAAAATAATACTACCTTCATTGCTTTTATTATTATTTGAAGCGTTACGGCCAGTAGCAAAGGCTAGTGCACCTAGGATCATGAGCAACGATACTACCACTATTATCTCAACAGTAGAGAATGCTTTTTTAACCATTGTATACCACCTTCGTTATCTGCTTTTTTTCTACAGTAATTGTAAATAACAACTTGTTCTCCTTATTACTTACCTTGATATCGTACTCGCACTTACTTTTCTCGCATAATGGAAGTTCCGGCGTAGTAAAATTACTGCCCATTGCGCCCTGAAGGATAAGTTCATCAATAGAAAAGCGATCGGTGGCTATTTTTAGCTCGTTAATTTTTAAGGTTTTGGTTATCTTTTCATCCTTACTCACTACATCTTCCGCTACCTGCTCGATGCTTTCCGTGGGCGTATCTTTACTTATACCTTTCCCGACTAGAAGCATGACAATGGTTAATCCTACCAAAATAGTGACGACCAAGGGTGTTCTTACTCTACTCCACTTAAAATGCGACAAAAAATTTAACTCAGGCAAAGAACTCTTAATCTTTATTTTATCACTTAAGGCCGGACGCGGAGCATTGGTATTTTGCGGTGGTAAATCCCAATTAATTGCTTCGTTCGGTCTCTTGGAAATCATAGTATCATTAAGAATCTCATTTGCAAGGAACATTTCAGGGTCAGCTAATTGGTACGCATCGCCATACTTACTTCTGAGGAAATTTCCATTTTCGTCTATTACCCAGGTCCACCCTCCCTGGTCTATTGCGGAAACAGCTCTGAGAGTTAGCAGGGCATCACTAGCTGAGACAAAACCATTTTGGACGTCGGATACTAATCGATCATACTGATGTTTTAAATTTTCGAGTTCTCTGTGAATAGCTAACCTCCTTGATTATTAAAGTATCGGCACTATCAATTACAGAATATAGCTTTTTCTTCCCTTGGTTTTGGCTCAACCAAAAAGTAAACCAAGCAACTGCCGTTCTCTCCCTTAATACTATAGTAATCACCATCATTTGTATGATGGATGCTTATTTTAGAGGCTACCTCGCTCGCCTTCTTATCATAACTTGAGTCACCTTTTAAGCTCTCCCCGTAGGCAAAAAGTTCACTGTAAGGAGAAGAAGTAGCTTTTGCTGTAAGTTGATCTACAAATAAAGCTGGTAAGAATGCAAGGACGCCAAATATTCCAAGAAATATTAGAATAGTTATTTGTCTTTTTGTCATACTTTAAGTATCCTATGCTAACTTACATTTCAAATATATAGCAATTATCTATGTGTGGAAAAATTGATTTTTCTGCTCTTTACCACTACTAGTACATTATCAATTATTTCAAATGTCTGCACATTGATTACTTTGTGCTCTGCCCCACTGGCCTTGCAATGAACTACATCAAGGATTGTTCCCTCTTCTAATGGTAGTATGGTTAGCGAGTTAACCGTCTTTCCCACCTCGTTCTGCGTAAAAATCATTTCATCTTTCAACTTATTATCATTTTCCCAGCACCATTTATTTCCAATAGAGATAAACGTGCATTTATGAGCTAGGGATGATCGACTAGTCTTAATACCGGGGCAGTAAAGTAACCCATCCACAATGTATGGAGTTATTTTTAAATTTGGATTATAACTTATATTATTGGTGGTTTCTTTGATTTTAACTAAGCCTTCTTCTAAAGCTCTCTGGCCTAACTCCCCTTTAAGTACATTTATTGCTCGTACTAATTCCTCTTGAGGGATTTCATCTACCTTAGCTAAGTTTACTATATCCACTCATCAAGTATACTTAAAACGGTTGCTTTTACAATCACTTTGCGCTTATAGTCAGAGTTATAACTCTATAGAACGGAATAAAAAATGTCTCAAAACGTTAATACTGAGTTCCTGTCTGACGACTTTGATAATTTCATTAAATATGAAAGTGAAAAGTTGGAACGTTTTTCTGATTTTTCCCCAAACCAAGTTGAAATACAAGAACCCATTAAGGTAGAAGAACCTTTAACTACTACCACCCCTGTAGAAAAAAAGTTGTCAAACTTTCATCCCGCCCCATGGCACTCAGGTAGCAATTCAGCTAAAGAAGCAAGTAAAACTATCCAACCTAAAGTTGTTGCACCTTCAGTTGATCTTAATGTATCAACCGAAACCAGCACTTCAGCGGAAACAGTGGCACCTGTTATTTTAGAGAACAAGGTTGCTAATGATCTTCCCCATATGGTAAAATTAACAAAAAGTAAGGGGGAAACTTTATTTAAAGATATTTATAATCTCTTTGATTTTAATTTCTTTGGTAAAGATAAAAATCTCTTGAAAATATTTGCTCTGCTTACTATACTAGTATTACTATATAACGGCGGAAAAAGTATTTTTTCTCCTGATAGTAATGTTAGTAAAATTCAAGCAGCAGTAGTTGAAAACTCTGGTCGTGATATCGATATTGACCAAGCTTACCAGCAACTGACTAATTACATGGAAACACATGTAGACTCAGATAACTTTTCCCCTAAAGGTAAATTTAATATGAAACGCCAGCCCGGTATGCTTATTATCACTTCCCAAATTGGAGATTGTTGGTACTTTGGAGCCGTTGGGTCAAAAATATTTGAACCAAGACTTGATAGTACAAGTCAAAAATGCAATCTCAGTAACTTCTAATTTATTTAAAGGCGCCCTTTTAAGGGCGCCTTTACTTTTTATAAAAGCTCAGCCGCTAAAGATGCTACTTCGGATCTTTCGCCTTTGGTTAACGTTACATGCCCAAATAGCTCTTGATTTTCAAATGTGGTATTGAGGATGCTTATTGCATTTGTCTCCATCCCTAAGTATGGGTTATCAATTTGAGAGGTATCTCCTAGCAGTACTATCTTACTCCCCTCACCTACACGAGTAAGAATTGTTTTCAGCACTAAGCCTTCAAGATTCTGAGCCTCATCAACTATAATAAATGTTTTTTGCAAAGACCGTCCTCTTAGAAATGTTACCGCTTCCATAGTGAGCTTGCCTTGACCAATCCAAAGTTCTAGCGTTGTTTTGGCTTCACTATGGGTAGTTTTATCACCTAGAGCAACCATCGCATCTACTACCGCCTCAAACCAAGGACCTAACTTTTCTTGCATATCACCAGGGAGAAAGCCGATCTCCTGTCTACCAACAGCTACAACCGGTCTTAATATCATTAAACGATCGTATCTTCTAGACTCTGGTTCAAATGTTTGTTCTAGAGCTGCAGCAAGTGCTAGTATCGTTTTTCCCGTACCAGCAGACCCGTCCAGTGAGACAATAGGTGTTAGTGGGTCCATCAATATGTCAATAGCAAACTCCTGCTCCTTACTTCTACTTCTTAATCCCCACGGATTCCTATTGGTATCCACTTGGAGTAACTCTCTTTCTCTATTTCTTACCAGTATAGATTGTTGTCCCGCTCTAAGTATAAGGTGTTCATTTTCAATAAAATCTCCCTCTTCAAGCATGGAAGCGAAGATCCTATGCTCGCGGTATAACTCGTCAATAATGGTAGGGTCTACGTCAATTACTCTAGCCGATTTTTTCTCATACTGCGTTCTTCCAATTGGGTTCCAATCGGAGGACTTTAGCCCCAAACTACTCGCCTTAAGCCTCATGTTCACATCGAGAGATAGTAACTCTACATCATTACCTAACTCTTTCTGGCCTAAAGCGGCGGCGATAATACGATTATCATTTCGGTTGATCTTTAATCCTTTTTCTCTAATTACATCTAGTTTGAGGCCATTTAGTTCAACTTTTAAAGTTGAATTATTACCTATGTCAACCGCCGTATCCAATTTTCCGCCATTTTTGACTCGGAAATTTTCTAGCAACCTAGAGGCATGCCTCGCGGATCTCCCTATCTCATCTAATCTAACTTTTTTTGTGTCTAACTCCTCTATGACCGTCAGGGGTAGGACAACATTGCAATCTGGAAATTTGAGTATGGACTCTGGGTCGGTTAGGAGTATTGATGTGTCGAGGACGATAGTTCTTCTTGCAGTATTCTTTAAATCTTTTGTAGATTTAGCTACCATGTCCATTATTGTACGCCTTCAGACGGTAGGTCATTAAGGGGTTCGGTATAATTGATAATCTTTGGAGAAATTATTGCCGTTCCTGGATTTTGAGCATAATTCGAGTGGATTAATTCTTTAATAGAGCATTATATCTCCATGATAAGCGTAGCCAGTCAACTCCATGTCCTTCTGCTAGTCCTCATAGCCACCTTCTTTGGCGCTATAATTGGACTTGAGCGGGAGCGATCTAACAAACCTGCGGGAGCAAGGACTCAATCCTTAGTGGCTGGTGCCTGCGCTCTCGTCGTCGGTGCTGGCGCCGTAGTAGATCAAATCTACGGTCTCGGTGACCCAACCCGTGCCATGCATGCTGTGATAACGGGTATTGGATTTCTTGGAGCTGGAATTATGACAGGAGCGGGCGAATGGGCTGGTAGGGGTATTACGACTGCTACTACCGTATTTACCACCGCTGGAATTGGCGCCGTGGTTGGGCTAAATATGCCTATTACTGGTTTTGGCGCTACCATCATTGTTCTTGTTGCACTGCGCTTAAGTCGTGTAATCAAAAAAGTACGTCGCAACGATATGGATGAACCCGTCATTACTGAGACCAAGGTCTCCGACGACTGGCCCGACTCAGAAAGCTAATTACTTACTTAAATTAGTTGCTACGGAAATTAACTCATCCACTGAACCTTCGAACTCGTTCTTTAAAGCTTCGATCATCGAAAGTAAGTTTTCTTCAATCTTTAACTCTTCTTTAAGAAGTAGAGCTAACTCTGGGTCTGAGAATGCATGAGCTGGAAGTTTACCTCCTAACAGTACGACTATCTCTTTTAACTGCGTAGTCGAAAGTTCAAGCCGGGAAACATACTTAAGTTTTGCGGGATCTAACGCTTGGATATATTTTTTATGTCCCACTGTCATCCAACTAACTAAAACAACCTCAATCATCCCAAGTAACAACCAAGCCTCTAACCAGGCAAAACTAACTGTACCTACAAATAAAAATCCCCCGGCTAGAGCTAAACCAAAACCCAAGGTAGCTACAATCTGATTATTAAACTTTCTTTTCGCATCTTCAACTTTTAGAAAATAATAACCATAGGCACCCATTACTCCTAAATTTGAGCCACTTAGTGTGGGTAAAGAGTTATGAATAAGATCCAAGTTTTCTTCGGAGAGATCCAGTTTATCCAGTTGTTTTTGCTTATTTCTAAAATTCATATTCTTACTATTCTATTTTATACTCTAAAGTAAAGTATATCTCTAAATTATCTAAAACTCCTTAGACGAGCATTTATCTACTTGCAAGGTACAAAATTCATCTATTTCTTCTACGTTTAGAAATAGTTGTATCAGCACTACATCTAAAAAAGAAAATTATCCTAATTTTTTGATCTGCTTAGCTTAGTTTTTTCTAGAACTTATTTCTATCTGGTATCACGACTCCGATGATTACTCTCTTAAGTTGAAATTTTTGATAATTTGGACTTTTCATTACTGAAATACATACGACTTAATATTAATGTTACCATTAAGCGAAAAATACTATCTATAAAGCTAAAATTATAGTATCTTACCTTTCGACTGCTTCGTTTTCCTAAACCTTTAGCATTCACTAGGGGTATCAACGGAAAAAGCCACTGCACCCGTTGTACTTAGTTTAACACAAGCATAACTTTTCCCACTCGTTACTAGTACGCCATTTCCTGGAGTTAACTCTTTACCAATCTCGACTCCCACGCCAGGATTAACTCTAGCAGCCGCAGCTAAGAGTATACTTGGATTTGAAAAGCTATTAGTATAATCCTTATTTACGATTTCTTGAATTGTCTCAGCTACCTTAAAGGTATAACGGTTATTATTTTCTGAGCTAGCCTTGGTGTAACTCGGCACTACTACATAAACCAAAACTACCACGGCGAGCATGATACTAATTGCTTCCCAGAATGGAATTTGCATCTTATTTTGTTTCATTACTCTCCCGTCTTAGAAGAATATACCATTTTACGCTTATCTGGCATTAAGAAATTTATGTAATTCTAAACCTGTGGGCGTCGTCAACTGCGCTATCTCTTCTGGGGTTCCTTCTCCCACGATCTTACCCCCGCCTGGACCACCCTCTGGTCCTAGATCAATCACATGGTCTGACACTTTAATCACATCTAGGTTATGTTCAATTATAACGACAGTATTTCCTTGATTCACAAGTTTTTGTAATACCTCCACTAGCTTATATACATCATCAAAATGTAGCCCAGTAGTCGGTTCATCTAGTATGTACAAGGTTTTACCGGTAGATCTTTTCGATAATTCAGATGCTAATTTTATTCTTTGCGCTTCCCCGCCCGACAAGGTGGTCGAAGATTGACCTAACTGTAAGTAGCCTAATCCGACATCAACCATAAGTTGGAGGTGTCTTTTTATTGGGGGTAGTTTTGCGAAAAACTCATTTGCTTCGCTAATTGGCATCTCTAGAATTTCCGCAATATTTTTACCGTTATACTTTACGGACAGGGTCTCCTCGTTGTATCTTTTACCATTGCAGGATTCACATTTGACATAAACATCGGGAAGGAAATTCATAGCTATTCTAATCGTTCCATCCCCCTGGCAAACCTCACAACGACCGCCACCATTCCTAGTGGGAACGTTAAAAGAAAATCGCCCTGGTTGATAGCCTCTAACTCGACTACTCTCGGTCATAGAAAATAAAGTTCTAACTTGATCAAATAGGCCTACGTATGTAGCTGGATTCGATCGAGGTGTTCTGCCGATAGGTGACTGATCGATAACTACCATCTTATCAATGTTTTCCAACCCTGATACTTTACTATATTTTGATGGTATAACCCTAGAGCCATTAATCTCTCTTGCTAAAATCCTAGCTAACGTATCATTAATTAATGTTGATTTTCCTGAACCTGATACCCCTGTTACTGTAACCATGGTTCCTAGAGGTATACTTAACTTAACTTTTTGGAGATTATTCCCCTCTGCTCCCTGTACTACAATCTTCTGACCATTACCGGTTCTAATCGGTTGATTTCTTGCTATTACCTTTTCCCCTCTCAAGTAGGAAGCGGTTAGCGATTTCTTATTAACTAAAAACTTCTTATAATTGCCCGACCATACTAACTCTCCTCCGTTCGCGCCTGCTTTTGGTCCGATCTCAATCACCCAATCAGAGTTTTTTAGCGTCTCCTCATCATGCTCAACAACTAAAACTGTATTACCCAAATCCCTTAGTTTCTTTAGAGTTTCCAGTAAACGGTCATTGTCTCTTTGATGTAGCCCAATACTTGGCTCGTCCAGCACGTAAAGTACTCCGGTTAAACCTGATCCTATTTGTGTTGCTAGCCTAATTCTTTGTGACTCTCCGCCCGATAGTGTGGTGGCTGTACGATCTAAGGTTAAATAACTCAAACCTACATCAAGAAGAAAATTTAAACGTTCTTTAATTTCCTTAACTAGCCTCTCAGCGATTTGTGCATCCCTTGTAGATAGTTTTAACTCCGCAATAAATTTTGCACAATCATCGATAGTTAATTTGGCAACTTCGCTAATATTTTTTTGATTAATGAGTACGGAGAGAGCGCTAGCGTTCAATCGTCCTCCCGCACATATTTTACAATTTTCACTAACGAAATACTGCTGATATTTTTCTCTCGTGCCTTCTGAAGCATATTCCACTCTTCTTGAAAGCCAACTATTTAATCCTTCAAATGTAGCCAGATACTCTCGTGTGGTATACTTAGTCGCGAACTCTGTCTTGATCTTTAAATCTTCATCTCCTTCAAAGATCGCCTCTCTGGTTCTCTTGGGGAGTTTTTTGTAAGGAACATCAAGGCTTCCCCCATACTTATCGGTTACCCCTTTGAGAAGTTTCAGGTAGTGATTACTTCCAGAGGATTGTCCCCAAACTGTAATTGCTCCCTCTCTAAGTGTTAAATTATAGTCACTGACCACTAAGCTCTCCTCTACGGTCGGCATGGAACCTAAGCCATCACAAGCTTCACAAGCTCCATAAGGCGAGTTAAAGGAAAACGCCCTCGGTTCCAAGGGTTCCCGTGATTCACCACACTCACTACAAGCTAAAGCGGTAGCAAATTTGTGTATCCCATTCTCTGCTAAAACATAGACAAAACCATTGCTAAGTTTTGTTGCGGTTTCAATACTTGAACTAAGTCTTTCTCGATGCACCGCGGAGACTTTGATTCGATCAATTACTGCTTCAAGATCATGTTTCTTCTTCGGCTCGGTAACTTCCTTTACCTCCGACAATTTAACAATTGTGCCATCGATCCTAACTCTAGAATAACCTTTATTTACTAGGTCAATCAGTAATTCGCTATGACCGCCTTTTCTATCTCTTACTAACGGTGCTAATATCGTTATACTCTCTTCTGGGTACAACGCAGATACTGTCTCAGAGATTTTACTCGTACTCTGTCTCTTTAACTCTAAATTACAATTTTGACAGTATGGGATACCTATGCGAGACCAAAGTAGGCGGAAATGGTCCCATACCTCAGTCACTGTTCCAACCGTTGATCGAGGATTATGATTGACTGATTTTTGGTCAATCGCAACTGCAGGGGATAACCCTTCAATTCGCTCTACATCAGGCTTGTCAATCTGGCCTAAAAATTGCCTAGCATAAGCAGATAAAGACTCAACATATCTTCGTTGCCCTTCCGCAAAAACAGTATCAAAAGCAAAGCTGGACTTTCCTGAACCGGAGACCCCGCAGACTACTACTAACTTGTTTTTAGGAAATAAAACATCAATATTTTTCAAGTTATGAGTCTTAGCTCCGTAGACTGCTACCTTTTCGCCTTTAACCAATTCCTGCACATTGGAATTGCTTTTTACGCTTTTTGAGCGCTCTGATTTTTTTGCGGATTCCTTAGGCAAATTTAAACCTCTTTACCGAAAGCTATAATCTTGTCCTTATAGAACGAGCCAGTTCCATCCCGTTTTTCGTAAACATTACCTATGCTTAATAAGCCTTGCTCTCCAACCATCACTAATTTCTCACCATTGATTACAGCAACTAGGTGTGACTCGTTTTTGCGGAAGCTCATGCACCTAACTCCACCTGTAGCTCTACCTTTAACTGGATAGTCAGCTACTTTAGTAATCTTTATTGCTCCCTGATCGCTTTGCGTAAGTAAGATGTCATTTTTTGACTTTTTATTAGTAATCGTAAAGTAGATTACTTCACTTTGAGCACTCAACTTCATTCCAGCAACACCAGCAGCACTAAGACCTTGGACGTTAAGTTCGCTACATTCAAACCTAATAAGTTGTGCATCTTTTGTTACAGCGATTAAATCATGGTTTTTATCACCAATCGGTAAAGCTTTTGCTCCAACAACTATATCATCATTCTTAAGTTTAATAACAGTAAAAGGGTTTTTAGGAAGGTTTTCACTGCTAAATTTTTTAGCAACTCCCTTTTTCGTGAATATAACAATCTCGCTATCTTTAGCTTCTACAATGTTGACAAACTTCTCTCCGGGGATAAAGGGTACTAGCTCTGTAATCTTCATAGCCTTACTTGAAATAGCTCTAGGGTATATTCTTAATCCTCGCCCCATACTTGTTATTACCAATAGTTCGCCTCTATTTTGTGTGTTAATTATTTCATGGTATGCGCCGTACTTGCCCTCTACTAAGGTCTCACTTTCTAGTACTTTACTGACATGCGATCTGTAATCGATAAGTATTTTACACTTTTCATTACTAACGCTCTCATCGGTGATATCGGCAAAAGATTTTGGTACCATTTTCAGTAGTTCAGTTCTTCTCGGTGTAGCGAAAGCATCTGAAACTTTATCAAGCTCTTGAATGACTAATTCATTTAGTAATTTCTCACTTTTTAGAATCTTTGTTAATTCGGTGATTATCTTCTTTAATTCCTTTAACTCATCCTTTAACTTTGTTACCTCTAAACTTGTTAATCTCCGCAAAGTCATTTCTAAAATTGATTCAGCCTGAATCTCACTTAAGCTATACTTCTTCATCAAATTCTGCCTGGCATCAGTTGTATCTTTAGACTTCTTAATGACGCTAACCACTTCTTCAATGGATGCTAGGGCAACGATTAATCCATCCAAAATATGAGCCCTGGCTTCTGCTTTTCTCAATCTAAAACTAGTACGTCTTTTTACAACATTTACTCGATGCTTAATATAATGCTTAGCGAGATCAATTATTCCTAATGTTCTCGGTTGGTTGTCTACTAAGCAAACGTTGGAGACAGAGAATCCTTCCTCGAGTGGAGTTAGGCGAAATAGTTCATCTAAAACAATTTCTGGAGTAAAACCATTTTTAATCTCAATAACTAATCGCAATCCCACTTTACGGTCTGTATAGTTTTTTACATCGCTAATACCAAGTAATTTCTTGTCATTGACTAAATCTTTAATTCTGGCAATTACTTTTTCAGGTCCAACATTGTGAGGTAATTCTGTAACGACTAACGCTTTACGCTTATTTTTTACCTCCTCAACTTGAACCTTTGCTCTAATTTTAAAACTTCCTCGCCCGGTCTCGTAAGCCTCTCTAATGCCTTCCACTCCTAGAATAATTCCGCCTGTAGGAAAGTCCGGACCAGGAATTACTTCCATCAGCTCTGCTAATTTTGCATTTGGGTTGTTAATTAATAACTTTACAGCCTCAATGCTCTCTTTAAGGTTATGCGGAGGCATATTGGTAGCCATGCCAACCGCAATACCGGTAGATCCGTTAACTAATAGATTAGGAAAGGTTGCAGGTAAAACAATAGGTTCTTTTTCTCTACCATCGTAGTTGGGTTTGAAATTTACGGTATCTTCTTCTAGTTCACTTACCATACTCATAGATTCAGGAGATAATCTACACTCTGTATATCTCGCAGCCGCGGGGCCATCATCTAATGATCCAAAGTTGCCATGACCATCAACCAGACAGATTCGCATAGACCAAGGCTGAGCCATTCTCACCAGCGCATCATAGATTGCAGCATCACCGTGAGGATGGTACTTACCCATAATGTCGCCTGTAGCTCTAGCACATTTATTGTACCCTCGCTCTGGGCGCATACCTTGAGAGTACATCGACCATAGAATTCTACGGTGTACTGGTTTTAATCCATCTTTTACATCTGGTAACGCTCTAGAGACGATAACACTCATAGAGTATTCGAGAAAAGAGTCAGCTAATTCATGCGAAACTTCCGTATTAACTATTTCTTCATGGTCATTCATTTAACTCTCCTTTTTCGACAATAAAACTATGCTCATTTCTATCGCTATTACATATCAATTACTTGATTAGTAACTTACTAGTGAAAGTAACAGGTGTATCCACAGTCATTATTACTGCTTGACTTCTTGGTGCAGTGTATATACTACCTGCTCCAATCTGAACAGTTCCTGTAATTTTAGTAGTACCCTTCACTAGCTTAGTGAATCTTGCAACTCCCTTGCTATTAGTCACAGCTAGGGCCGATGAGCCATCTTTGTAGGAAATTGAAAGCGGGAGATTGGCAACTTTACTACTGTCACTGCTACTCATGGTTACATAGAGTACATTTTTCTCTACTTTGGTTTTTATGGTAACAGTACTTTCGCTAATCTTCACTTTATCGCTATTGGCATTACTAACTAGGTAGTTAACCCTACTTATTAACTGCTGTTTTACATCAGAAGATGCAATTTTATTTAAGTCAAACTGTTCAGAATCTACTAGTTTCCATATAGCCAGCTGTGCGGCGACATTCTCCAGGGCGTTAGGAGTAGTAGCGCTAGGGTCGGTTAAGACTACGCCCATCAACCTATGATTTTTAGCAATGTCTGCCGCTTTTTGATAGTTTGTTAAGCTAAATATGTCAATCGAAGGCTTCCAAGGAGTAAAGGGTAACCCTTGGGTGGTATTAAAAGGCTCTGAAGGCTGGATACAGAAAGCCTCGATTTCTTCAGTACCTCCCAGTAATCTAAACTTGAAGGCAAAGGCATCTTTTAGAGTACCATTTTGCGTCGTGATTACATCCGAGTAACCCTGTCCGTAGGATGAGAAGGTGGCGGTTCCAATGGAAATTGATGTAGGCGTGCTAGTAAACTTCTTAGTAGCAGCTGAGGCAGGAGTGACTCCTACTAGCGTTATTAGTACCAATAGCGAAATTATTTTATTTTTCATTTATTTTACTGTGACCTTATTCTCAATTTAACCAATATTTCTCTAATATAACCTCATTAGTATTTTACTATTTATCATTCTAAGGATTAAGCGTGATTGAGGTAAAACTATACTTTTTATATAATACTTTTTTATGAAGCTACTTAACTATAATCTGATAGCGATTATAATTTTGTGTTATCGTTAACAACATGGGCGATTTACTGACCGTTACCTTCCAAAATATGTCGTTTACAATTTTAATATCCTTTACTATCTGCCCTTCTTCATCAATTCCCATAACTGAAATAGGCGAGTTAATTGGTAAATTAATTTTAAGAACTTTATCCGAAGGGTTCTTCGCGGTATTAGCTGAGCAGTTTTCAATCTCTAGACACTCGGTTTTACTTAGTTCGGTCTTTACCCCGTCGCTTAATGCAGAGGGACCATAAATTGGTGATTGGGGCCAGAATATGATAATTAAAAGAGTCGTCAAGGCTAATATCAATGAGTAAGAAAGTAAGTATTTCTTATTTTTTTTCGTTAATTTAAGGTAGAAGGATCTAAAAGTAGAGGTCTTTGTAAAGTTTCTAACATTTCCAATGCTTTTTGCCATGTACCTTATTGTCAACATATTTTATAATAGTCAATCATTAGTCCATTGCCACTTTCGGTAATTTGTTAACTGTAGAATTGTGAGTACTAATAGTGAAAACAAAAATTTCTACGAAATCTTAGGGGTACCGGTCGACTCAAGTGTCGATGCCATTCGCAAAGCTTGGCGCATCTCAGTAAGAAGAAATCATCCCGACCGTGTTCCTTTGCAAGATAAGGAGGCAGTTGATGCCGCCGGAATTAAAATGTCCAAAATTAATGAAGCTTACGCTACTCTTTCCAAACCTGAACGTAGAAAGTTCTATGATTTAACGGTTGGAATTATCTCCGCTAAATGTGCTTCCTGTGGAAGCCCTGGTAAGTTACGTTTAGGGGAAAATCATCAAGCTGTGGCGGTTTGTGACAGTTGCATCACCTGGAATAACTCATTTAAGTTATAATTTTCTTTACAAAAATATTTATTCATTACTAAAAGTTTGAATTAGAATCTTGTACTTCTCTTTAAATTTTAAACATATTAGAAATTTTGATTAACTATAGTTTCCTCGTTGAGTTTAGCTAAAGCACGCTTACTATCAAATTTGTCTTTTGGCGCACGATAGATTATTAGCAGTAAGTTTTCTTTATCTAGCGTAGGGTTCTCTTGGTAATTACTATTAATAGAAACTACAACTTTAGCATCTCCGTCATTCTCGTACAATAAGCCTTCAAGTGCATCTAGAATGCTTTTACTCAGATTTCCTGCATCGATCTTGCTGTTGGCTATTATGCAAACCCCAAAATAGTGTCCATAACTAGTAGTTTTCCAGTTGGATGGCAAGCTCTCTCTTACTAATAAGATTAATTCTTCTTCAAAACCTTTGTATCTCTGCCAATTTGACTTTCCCTTATGCCTGTAGTTGGACTTGGAAATCACCGTTAATGGGATCTTTAACGCAATTATACCCTCTGCAGATACTGAGTCCATCACTTACTCCCTTTACGATACTTCAAATCCGATTTGTGCATTTTAATATTCACTCTACTATTATGTTTACATCGCTTAGATATATCACTCAAATTACTATTTTTAAAAATTTTAGTTCACATGCCTGACCAATATGCCTATCTTGCTACAGTATAGCATATGAATTCGATGCTTGACGACGCTATTCTCAAAATGCTACCTAACACCTCTTCTATTTCAGATGAGATAGCTAGTTACATTACATTGAGTAATAATATCGCTTTAAAAAGAGCGTACTACCAAAATATAAAGCTATCTGAGAAGAATTTTAAATTAGCGTTAAGCATTGAGAGAGAATATTCTCTATTACTCATTCTATTTTCTCTCTACTGGAAAAAACGTAATTATAGAGAAGAATTCTTTATCTCTCGAAATAAGAAGATAAGATTCTTAGCCCTCTGTTACATCCCAACTCGAGAAAAAAATTTTATTAATGTAGCTACTCAGCTCGGTAAACCCTATATTAAAAAACAAGGTTATCTTTTAGATAATTTCCTCTCGGAAGAAAATATAACTTCCCGAGCGGCAACTTTTCTAATCTCCCACCTCCCTCCTTACCATTTAATTAGTAAGAAATATGTTGTTTCGGCTGAATTCATCGATGGTTATAGGGGGAGGCTTCGTTCCTTCGGGGAAGATAGTTCTAGTATAAATTACTATTACTTGCAATTAATTGGTCTGAAAAATAACTTAACTTTCGACGATGATAGCATTTCTTTAATGGAGATCAGTAACATCATTGACTCACCTCTTGGTAAACGCGGAGAAAACCTCCTCTCTGATCTGCTCCCCTACCTAAACTATGATAATTTGATTAATTTAATTCCCTTTATTAGTAATCTTGATTTTAATCTTGTCGTCACATCCAATAAAATTACTTACGAAGAGAAATGTAAATTACTATCGCTCTATCCAAGATCAATCATAGCTCTTGTGGAAAAAGGAATTCCCTTTATATTACCACAAAGTTTACATTTAGAATTGGTAAATTTTATCTACCAATCATCTCAAGATAATCAGACTTATCTCTACCTTGCAAAATTGCTTTCTCCCGAGTACGCTTCCAATCATCTCTCCCTATTGGTTGCCGTTATCAAACAATTCCCAAGCAAAAGACTCTATAAACTGCTCTCTACACAGCGCTATACCCCTCTAGAGGCTATTTTGGAACTACCAGCAGAGTTGGCATTAACCTCATACTGGAATACCCCGTTACTCATCGACTTTATCTTCAATCAATTAAGCCCCGGTGAGCATGCTACCTTTAGACTTTTGCTTAGAGAGTTTGATGGAACCATACTCGAGCTTTTGGAGATTGTTAAAAGTTTACGGAGTAACTTTGAGCATCAATAGTATAATTAGTAACCTAGAAATAATTCCCCTTAGAATGGATACACAATGGAGTTAACAAGGAAGACGAATAAATTTAAATATTTGTCTATTATACCTCTAATAGGAATCTGTCTAATTATTTATATGTATCAACATATATCGTCTGACATTATTTTATCGTCAAATGCTCAATTAGAGATTAAAAAAGAGGCTCTAAAGCATGTTGAGCACCAAAAAGCAGTTAAGATTACCCAGAAAATAGCCCGCAGTAACGACCTCAAAAAGGTTCAATCAGCGAATGTTATCATGAATGTCTTTCCGGCAGAACTTAGAGCGGAAGCTTTAAAAGTAGCTATGTGTGAATCTAGTATGAGCACACACGCTAAAAGCACTAACCGAAATGGTTCTCATGACTGGGGATTATTTCAAATAAATGATGGTGGTACCTTGCAACGTTTGGGTGGTACTATTGGTTTAGCGAAAGATGCCGAGTGGAATGCGAAAGCGGCCTATCGACTCTATCAGGACCGCGGGTGGAAACCCTGGGTCTGTGCTAAAAAACTCAACATACTTAAGAACTAAGTCATCTTTAAAAGCCAGCACCGCGGTGCTGGCTTTTTTGATTGTAGATACTATCTATATTAATATAATATCTATATGATAAATTTTCTTGTAGGCAAGTATGAGAATAACTCTCTCATTCTTAGTAACGGGATAGGCTATGAAGTTAATCATCCCTATACAAATCTTAGCGGAGATATTTCGCTATTTGTAATAACAATTGTTCGAGAAAACGATATTAAGTTATACGGTTTTAAAACCCAAGATGAACGACTTCTCTTTAAAGCTTTACTACAGGTGACTAAAGTAGGACCATCGGTAGCTATAAATATGTTTAGAGCTTATGACTATAAGACTCTCTATCTAGCTATTAAGAATAAAGATACCGTAAAACTTAGTGCAATTAAAGGATTAGGTAAGCAACTTATTGAGCAAATTCTATTAACTATTAAGCTACCTGTTTCAGAAATTGAAGAAATAGCCCAATCCTTATCTCACCTTGAGGAACAAGTAGATGTCTTAGTTATGTTGGGTTATGCTAAGAAAGATGTTCTCCCCATTTTGGAGCAAAAATACCAAGAACTAACTACTATTCTTGAAGTGGACCAGCCTAATTTTGAGGAAGAACTTATCAAACTAACATTGGAAGGTTTGCGTCGTGAGTAATCTCTCCTTAAGACCACTAACGCTCGCTGACTTTCATGGTCAACCTGAACTTACCCACGATCTTGAGATCATTATCCAAGCATCCTTAGGTAGAGGCGATTACCCAGACCACATGCTCTTTTCGGGTCCTCCAGGTCTCGGTAAAACTACAATCAGCCATATTATTGCTCATGAGCTCTCGTTACCAGTAATGCAAACAACGGGCCCCGCTATAGAAAAACCCGGTGATTTAGCCTCGCTTCTTACATCACTCAAAGAACCAACTGTGCTCTTTATCGATGAGATACATGCCTTGGACCGTCGCTGTGAAGAGTTACTCTACTCCGCTATGGAAGACGGCTATATCGATTTAATTGTAGGCGAAGGAGCAAGAGCGCGAAGTATTAAAATTAATTTAGAAAAATTCGTCTTAGTAGCTGCTACTACTTTGAGCGGTAATCTATCTGGTCCGTTGAGAGATCGATTCGGTTACCATGGTCGCTTTAAACTTTATGATGAACAAACCTTAGCTAGTATTGTAATGCGTTCAAGTGGTCTACTTAAAATAGAAATAGGTGTGGCCTCAGCTCTAACTATTGCAAAATCTTCTCGCGGTACTCCTCGTATCGCTAATCGTCTTTTAAGGCGTGTTAGAGATTATCTGCAAATTCATCCGCAACCAGAATTAGCCCTAGAAATCCAAGTCCAAAATGCTCTGGATTCTTATGGTATTGATAATTTAGGGCTTGACTCCTTGGGTAGAGATATTTTGAAAGTACTAATCCAGAATTTTAACGGGGGTCCTGTTGGTTTACAAACTCTAGCTGCTGCTGTAGGCGAGTCTTCCCAAACTATTGAAGAACTTTATGAACCTTACTTTATGCGAGTTGGGCTACTGCAGAGAACACTTCGCGGTAGACTCGCCACGCCGCTAGCCTACCTCCATCTAGGTTTGGAGCCAATGATTAACACTAATTTGGCTACAGGTCAAAACCTTGATAACCAGCCCCAACTAGATTTTTAGTCCTATGCCATATCATAAAATTCGGGTATAGTCCACTTATGCCTACTTTTCTAGAATTATTTTCCAGTATAACCAAACACGGCTTTACCACTCTGCAAGCTGAAAAAATAGCCTCTGCTATTATTAAAAATGATGTCATCCTTCTCGCTCTTAGTGGAAAGCTTGCTTCTGGTAAAGATTCTTTAGCGTTAGGTACTATGGAGCGACTGGGAGTTAAAGAGCCAATTCACGTCTATTTTGGCGACTCTATTAAAAATGAAATCAACCAGACTATTGCGCTCCTTAACTCTCTTAATAGACCCTCAGTTGAGCAATTTGCCAAATTAATTGAAATTGAGCAGGGTGTTTCTTCAGTTCATCTAGCGGAAATAGCCGAGCTCCTTATCTTTGACTATGAACATAATCATAAGCTCGAAGCTCGTGATCGCACGCCCAATATGCGCAGAGTTCTCCAACTATGGGGCACAGAGGTAAGGCGTGGTCAAGATCCTCTCTACTGGGTGAACAAAACTTTAAAGAAAGCTTTAACCTATGCGCTAAACGGCTATAGTGTTTATCTTACCGATGCTCGCTTTCCCAATGAAGTTGCTCCCTCTCAGGAGATCGGATTTGTAGTGGGTAGGGTCGAGATAACAACCGAGGTGCAACAAGAAAGATTATTTTCGCGAGACGCCATAGCCGTAGATCCTACTGCCACCGCCCACTCTTCCGAAACTTCACTTGATGGTTACCCGGGCTTTGATTTTGTTATTGATAATAATGGTGCTTTCTCTGATTCCTTGGATGCGTTGTACTCAAAAGTTAGTGAGGTACTACGCCGTGGCCATTAACTACATCGCTTTGGAAGGTTTGGATGGTTGCGGTAAGTCCACCCAAGCTCAGTTAATTGCGGATAACTTTGGCTACTATCTTACTCGAGAACCTGGGGCTACCAATTTGGGGAAAGAAATTAGAAAAATTCTGCTACATAGTACCGATATGAATATCTCCAATGACGCCGAACTACTCCTCATGCTTGCTGACCGTGCTCAACATTTAGATGAAGTAGTTAGACCATTACTTCAGGCAGGGAAAATGGTAGTTTCTGATCGTTCCTATCTTTCCTCCCTAGCTTACCAGGGTTATGGGCGTGGGATTAATCTTGACCACATTGAAACTTTACATGCTCCAATACTTAAAAATACGATCCCTCAATTGGTTTTCTTTATCGATACCCCTGTTGAGGTTGCGCTCGGTAGAATTAATCGCGACAAAGATCGTTTCGAATCGCTAGACACAACTTTTTACAAAGCGGTTCGAGAGGGTTATCTAGCTCTTTCCACTACCTTCACTAATCACTGGGTCACATTGGATGGAACACTAACTCCCCAAGAGTTAAGTCAACAAATTACTAATATTTTAACCCAATAACCTAATCGAACGCCTAACCAGGAAGTGTTGACCTTTTAGACATACTTATTCAAACATATTTATGCTAGATGGGCAAATTTAGCCTCTTGCATCCTTATACTACTTCTATTCATTCCTATCTTAGTATTAAACCTCTCACCTAGCATCACTGCTAGAACTTAAGCTAACTTATATGTTAATCTTAAAGATTTGCGTATAGTAACTATGTGAAAAAGTATCTAATAGTTTTACTCTTATTCCCTATTTTTTCCTTCCCCTCATTACTTCCAGCAAACGCTGCAAACCCTGCGCTCTGCCCAGGTGCCATGGCTATGCCTATGGATATGACTACTCATCCTGCCCACAGTCTTGGTGATGGTACCTCCCTTAACGCTGTTGGTTACCAGATGAATATTATTGAGCAACCCAACGCTAGTAAAAATACCAAGACTCTTAAATTTAATATCCTTGGTTACGACAAACTTCCTCTAAAAAAATACACACTGGACATGGGAAAGATTCTGCACCTTCTAGTTTACTCCTCGGATTTTAAGACCTATATCCATGTGCATCCTCAGGTAGACAAAAACGGTACCTTCTCTTATACTCTACCTCTTACCCAAAAAGGAACTTATCACTATATCGCCGACATCTCTACTCCTATAAATGATAAATCCAACCCTACGGTACAATTGATTTTTGGTGGATCATTTGATTATGGTACAAAATCAGCTTTAGCCAAATTACCCCTACCTCAGTGCAAGATCTCTAGTAATGGTTACACACTTGAACTATCTCAAAAGGTTCTTGATCTAGTCCACAGCTCCTTAATGATTAACGTCTTCGATAAAAAAGGTAATCCCGTTTCGTTTGGTACCTATCTGGGGGCTCGTGCTCACCTAGTTGTTTTTAAGGAAAATTCTTTAGCGTATGGTCACTTCCATCCCATGAATGTCGATGGCAGTATGCCAATTATGTGGGGAAAGGTTGTCTCTACCACCGATAAAAATGTTAAAACATTCGCGGATGCTCCAGCAATTGATTATAAAGCTAAACCTGATACACAACCCGGAATGCTTCACTTTATGACCGAGCCACCAGGAGCCGGTCGTTACATTGCCTTTTTACAA
>Ga0114968_10001129_pt1 | contig 20272 bp, 14 predicted proteins | sample M_130807_EF_Meta_FD_87020 | JGI IMG/M metagenome (GOLD analysis project Ga0114968, IMG submission 87020) | Freshwater microbial communities from Lake Montjoie, Canada to study carbon cycling - M_130807_EF_MetaG | ecosystem: Environmental > Aquatic > Freshwater > Lake | place: Lake Montjoie...
AGATAATATTGATAAAAATTTATATTTAACTAATTTTTATTTATCACTTGTTGATAATATATTTTTTAAATTAGTTCAAATAGAAAATTATAATTGGATTAATAAATATCAAATAAATAAATGTATACAAAATATGGACAATAAAGTAATAAAAAATTTAGAATATGAAAAAATAATTACTTATAATTATAAATCTAATAAATATGGTGAATTAAATATTATTGGAAGAATTAATGCATATAATGAAAATAATATTTATCAAATTATTAGTGTTGATAATCTAACAAATGAACATTTGTTAGATTTAGTATGTAATGTATGGTTATATACAAATACTAATACTAATATTAATATTAATAATTGTAATTATTATATTTATAATATTGTAACGGATGAATTAAGACAAATTATAAATTTAGATTATATAAATATTATTATGGAGATATTATTAGAAAATAAACTAGAAAAAAAATATAAAAATTCTAATTATGATTTCTTTAAAGATTGTTTAAATATAAAAAACAAAATACAAATATTACAACCACAAAATTATAAAAATAAATTTTTATTTATTGAATAATATATTAATATATTTTATAATAATATATTAATATATGACAATACAATTATTAGCACAATATTTTTTAGTATTGCAATTCGGAGGTACTGCATATAAATGGACAACATTACAGCATAATGGAGTATTATTTCCGCCTCTTTATAAATATAAAAAAATACCACTAATCTATAATAATAAAGAATATATATTAAATCCCTTGGCTGAAGAATTTCTAACTTATTATGTTAAATATTTAAATACCGATTATATTAAAAAATCACAATTTAAAAAAAATTTTTGGAAAGATTTTAAAAAAATATTAAAAAATGATGACATAAAATCATTAGACACTTGTGATTTTAAATATTTTGTTAAATACTTGGAAAACAAGCAAAAAATGGAAAAAAATATAATTGACGAAGAAACCTATAAATTTGCCTATATAGATGGGAAAAAAACGACAGTTGGTAATTTTAGAGTGGAACCTCCTGGAATATTTTTAGGCAGAGGCGATCATCCCAAGCTAGGCAAAATAAAATTTAGAATATATCCCGAAGATGTAATATTGAATTTAGATAAAATATCACCGGTGCCAAAAACATTAGAAGGTCACAAATGGGGTAAAATAATCCATGATAGAAATGTGGAGTGGTTAGCTAGTTGGAAAGATAATATATCTGGAAAAACAAAATATGTATGGCTTGGTAATGATTCTAATTTAAAAATGAAAAACGATATGGAAAAATTTGATTTAGCAAGGAAACTAAAAAAAAAAATTAATGCTATTCGGAAAGAAAACGATATTAACTTAAGATCATCGGATAAAACTTTAAAACAATTAGCAACAGCACTATATTTAATTGATACGTTAGCATTAAGAGTGGGTAATGAAAAATCAGAAGACGAATCAGATACTGTTGGTGTCACATCACTACGTGTTGAACACATTACAATATTAGATGATAATAAAATAAAATTAGATTTCTATGGTAAAGATTCTGTAAGATATGTAAAAGAATTACAAGTTAATGAAATAGTATATAAAAATATTAAAGAGTTTATGAAAAACAGAGACGATAACTTGTTTGATTTAATAAATTCGGCCTCGTTAAATAAATATTTACAAACCTTTATGCCCGAGCTAACAGCCAAAGTGTTTAGAACATTCAATGCGAGTAACTTATTCAGCGAAGAATTGAAAAAAATAACAGAAAAGTATGAGAAATATAATAAACCAGATAAAACCCAACTATTATTGGATTTATTTAACCAAGCCAATACTAAAGTAGCATGTTTATGCAATCATCAAAAAAATGTCTCAAAGAATCATAATGAACAAATTAAGAAAATTAAGAATAGAATAAAAATATTAAAAGATAAACTAGAAGATTATAAAATACGCGGTAAAGACATTAACAAAATTAAATTAATGATTGAAAAATTAAAAAGAAAAAAAACATTAAAAAAAGAATTAAAAAATTTATCTTTAGGTACATCAAAAATAAATTATATAGATCCGCGGATAACAATTAGTTTCTTAAAAAAACACAAACTTCCTATTGAAAAAATATTTACAAAAACATTAATACAAAAATTTAAATGGGCTTTTGATGTAGACGAAAATTGGAATTTTTAATGGTATTTTTCAGCGTGACGATTACAATCACGATCATGGACACGGTTACTGTCGGTATCGCAACCAAAAAAACATTCTTTGTTCATAAAATAAATTGCAATTAACACCGCTGCAAATATATTTAGGTATGAAAGATTCAACATATCTTTATTTTCACTAGTAAATATAGTATATCCATGGCTACCAAAAACTATAAGAATACCAATATAATAACATAGTAAATAAAAGGATTCCATAATTAATTTATATATTATATATAATATATTTTTTTTATAATATATTTATTAAGTTCTTAATAATGTAGGTATAGGGATTAACTCATTTATAATATAAATATCTTTGTCATGTTTTTCTGGAATACCATTTTCAAAATAAATTTTTCCAATTGGATAATTAAATTGTAATTCATATACAATACCAGTATCTGGATTATACCAATATTCCTTAACATCATTTATGTTATCTTTTACAATTGCTTTAATTTTATAAACCTTTATTCTTTTCTTTTCACTTTTTTTACTATTAATTCCATTATCTAATTTTTTATCTTGGATAATATTATCTTTATAAGCAGGAGCTATAAATTTATTAAATAACGACGATTCGTTAAATTTAAAACATTCATATTTTTTTTCAATCATATTCTCATTTTTAAATAATTCACAATCTATGGCTACTTCTCTGACAGTTTGTAAAAACGAATCTATTAAATTGTGTTTTTGTTGAGCTAATTTGTATATTCTTTCATCTGTAGTTTCATCTTTATTAGCTTTAGTTGCATGATAACGATATATATCAACAAATCTTTCATCAACGGGAAAATTTTTATGCGAGCACATTCTGACAGCACGTCCTATTAATTGAATAATACGGACTTCATTCCAGTATGGTTCCATTATATGAACTTGTTTTACATTCATTAAATTAATACCTTCTGTACCAGCAGATGAAATTAAAATAATTCTTATTTTAGAACCGTCTTTATTTTCTTTATTATTAAATTCTATTAAATTTTTTTTTCTTTGATCTTTATCAATCATTCCAGTAAATTCTACATATCTAAAATAATCGTTACCTTTATTATTAAATTCAGTAAAACCAAAATATTTTAAATAAATTTTAAATATTTGCAAACCTTCCATAAGAACAAAACCAGAATATACAAGAACAGGCCCTTTTGATCGCATCATATAAAATAATATAGCTGTCATTTTACAAGAACAACTGTACATTATTTTTAATAATTCACATTTATGTTTATGATTTTTCCAAAAATCAATAAACTTCATAGAATATTGTGTTTTAAATATTTCAATATCTTTATCTAATTCTTCTTTATTATATTTTGTGCCTAAAAATTCATCAAATTTTTGAACATATTCATTAATTGCAGAGTTATAAGCTTTTATGCTTTTTTTCTTTTCTTTGTCAATATCTTGTTCTTTTTTTTGAATATCTTGTTCTGATAATCTAAAATTATTTGGTCTTGGTCTTCCTTCCCCGTCAAATTTATTTCCCATATTTGGAAAAACAAAATTACTTGAATGACGTGTATATACACTGTATACACTTTTAGAACTTTTACTACTAAATCTTTTTTTATTTAAAGTGTTTTCAATTGCTTCAAAATAATTATAAACTTTTTCTTGAACAGGGTCCATTTCAAGTAATTTAATTTTTTCATATTTTTTAGCATATAATCTGGGATCAGATCCCACATAATACGAAACTAACCCCATGATTCGACGTTGAAACATATTTTTATTGTCTGGATTAAGCATGTTTTGAGATATATAAATTTCATTAAATTTTGTTTCTGTTTTTGGAAAAATATCTGGTCTTAGTAAATTAAAACTTAATGCTATTTCATATGGATTGTTAACTGTAGGGGTAGCACTTAATAATATTACTCTTGTTTGACTGTTTTCTTTTTTTTCAGATATTATATGCTCATAAATAATATGAGCACGTTTTCCATATCCAGAAACTATATTATTATATACATTATTTATAAAATAATGTGCTTCGTCTATTATATATAAATTTTTTTTAGTTGCATCTGCTTCTTTAATAGCATTTAAAAATGTTTTATCAGCATTTGGTGCATCATAATGAATAAATTTTATATTAACCATCCTATCTTCTTTATCACTAGATGGAATCCATTCTTTCAAATCTGCTAGCCAAGGTTCATCATGCAAAGCTGCTTTTATTAATATAAAAACATTCCATTGAGGTGTATAATTATAAAGTATATTATAAATATTAATCGCAGCTGCTGTTTTTCCTGATCCAACGTCGTGATATATTAATACATCTTTATAAGGACTCCTGTAATCAAAAAATGAAGTTAAAAATTTTTGGTGCAATCTTAATTGTTTTAAATTCTCTTTTGTACTATTTTTTTTATTTACTTCTATACATGGATCCTCTTTTGATTCATATATAATAGGAGGTAACTCATATTTTTTAAAATTATGCAATACCCATACTGGAAATAATCGTCCATTTGTTTTTAAATCTATATAATTATTTTCATTAGACATATTATATTATATTATATTAATATAAATTAAATTTCAATATTTTCTGGGATTTGATCTAGATTAATTTGATTATATTTTAATAATGCTAATAAAGCACATTTTTGTTCCGCTTTTTTTTTTGAAATATCAGATGCCTCTGCAATAATTTCATTATTAAAATTTTTCACCCCCATAGTAAATGTTCTTTTGTTTATAGGCCCTTCAGATTTTATTTCTACATAAGTAGGATTTGACCATTTATTTTTATGATAAAATATTAACAATTGGTTTTTATAATTTGTATCCTGATATAATATACCTGCGTAATCAATTTCTGTTTCTAAGATAATTGTTAAAAATTGTTTACATGTTTCAAACCCCAAATCTAAATACAAGGCGCCTAAAAATGCCTCAAATGCGTCTTCTAATAATTTATTAGAATTCCTACCGTTGTTCTCTTCAATATGCTTTGATATTATTAAATATTGTTCAATACCTAATCTTTTTGCATATCTTGCTAACGAATCTTTGTCTTCTATCTTTGTCTTTAGTTTTGTTAAAAAACCTTCGTCTTCAGTATCAAATCTTTGAAATAAATACCCCGAAAATATACATTTTATAACAGTATCGCCTAAAAATTCTAATCTTTCATTAGATTTATCAAATAAATTTAATGAATTTGGAACATTATTTATTAATATAGAAGGATCTATATTAATATATTCATTCTTTGTATATGATATATGTGTCAATGCTTGTTGGAATAAATTTATATCTATTGGTACAATATTAATTTTAAATTTTTTAAACATTAATGTTACATCTTCTGATTTCAGTAATATATTATAAGTATTATATGGTAATATTATTTGTTCATTATCAGATATATTCTTCAATGACATTTTATTATATTTATTTTTTATTTTTTAAATAATTTATGTATTTTATATTCAATTTTTTTATATTAATTATTATTTATGATTTTTATTATAAAATATAATTAATGCTATTATACCTATAAATATTAACATACCTATAATAGTCCTATGTGATATAAAAAATTTTGGCTGTGAATCTAAAGGTAATGTAGTTAATCCAGACATTCTACCACCAATTTCAGTACAAACGTATCCCTTATCCGGTTTATATTGATATATGATTCTTCTACTATTTTGACCAGAAATATTACCTTCAAAATTATATTTTATATCACATGTATTATTATTAACTTTATTTATTTTAACAATATCGACTATTTTAAATTTACCTCCCATCTTTTCATAATAAAATGTTTTAAAACTATCTAATATTTTTTTATTATTACAATCTAAAGTATTTGATGGAATCGCGTTTTGACTATTATCATACCTCTTGTTATATTCTTCATTAAATTTATTACCATGCATTAAATTTAAACTTAAATCTGGAAAATTTAAATAAATATTATCACTTGGTGTATTATAATTATTATAATCTGTAGAACACTTGCTATTCCGACCGCAATATTGAATATCAGGACATTTAATTATTTTTTCTTTTTCTAAATCTAAACCACATTTGCCGTCCGTAGACATTTCAAAATTATTATTACCAACGTATTTTTTGCCAATTTGTTCAATAAATTCTTCTTCGTATTTCCTAACATCGCCATATTTACTATAAAATTCTCTGTTTAGCGTAGCTATTAGATTATTAGAAAAATCATTATAATAAGGAGAAATAAATTGGGCAAAAGGATTATTATTATTATATCTTGGACCAATATATAAACAACTTTCTTTATCATAGCCACACGTACCTTTTAGTGAACAGCATTGCCCATCCGGGCATTTCGTACTATTATTATTTAATCCACATTTACCATCCGTTGATATTTTTCGGTCGCAATTCAAAGATTTTATGTTTCCAGACACATCAACAATTCTAGATACACCATCACCATCAAATTTACGATGATCCATATTTATAGGTTTGTTTACAAACGCATCCGGCATACAATCAGTATTTTCACAAATACCAGCTAGACCGCCATAATTACAAAATTTATTTGAAGGACATTTATACGCCGCGTTGTCTTTAGTTACAATCCCACATATATTGTTTTGTGAAGGTAAAAAAACGTTTCTATTATAAATTTCTATTATTTTTTCTGTTTCAGACATAAAATATTATATATATATATATAATAATTTATTTATTTTTATTATTATTATTGTTTCCAAAAGAAGATATAATTAATGCTATTATACCTATAAATATTATTATAGCTAATATAGCATTAAAAGATAAAAAAAAATATGTAGATGAATCTAAATCAATAATTTCATCAATATAATTGTTTTTTGATTCTAGTGTAGTTAATCCAGACATCCCACCACCAATTTCAGTACAAACATATCCTATATCTGGTTTATATTGGTATGTGATTCTTCTACTATTTTGACCAGAAAAATTACCTTCAAAATTATATTTTATATCACATGTTTTATCATCAACTTTATTTATTTTAACAATATCTACTATTTTAAATTTTTTTTTTGTCTTTTCATAATAAAATGTTTTAAAACTATCTAATATTTTATTATTATTACAATCTAAACTTTCTGATTGAATTGTTTTTTGACTACTATCTAATGGTAATAGAGTTGCAAATCGTCTTCTATCTAATTGAGCCGGTTGTTGACTACTATCCTGTGCCGGTTGTTCACTTTTATCTAATGGATTCTTAAAAAAATTACTATTTGGGTCTTCTTGATTATTCTTTATTTTATTATCTAACCATTTATCAAAATCTTTATTAAATTTATCACCATGCATTAAATTTGAACTTAAGTCTTTTAATTCTCTTTCATCATTATAATATATTGCATTTGAACTTAAATCTACCAAGTCATTAGAGCCAAAGTCAAATTTTGTATAAATGTATTTATCATAATCAGTAGAACACTTATTATATTGATTACAATATTGATTATCAGAACATTTAAATATTTTTTTATTTTCTAAATCAATACCGCAATTCCCATTAGTCGAAATTTCAAAATTGTTATTATTATTATAATTATCGCTAATAGATTGTATTTTTTCTTTTTTAATAAACCATTTATTATATTCTTCATTAAATTTATCACCATGCATTAAATTTGAGTTTAAATTTAAATCTGGTAAAATTAAATTACCATAATAATTATTATAATTATTATAATTATTATATTCAGACGAACATTTACCATATTCATCACAATATTGAATATCTGGACATTTAAATATTTTTTCTTTATCTAAATCTAATCCACATTTACCGGTTGTGGATATTTCAAAATTATTATTATTAGTACCGGTATATTTATTACCTATTTTTTTAATAAAATCATATTGAAATTTCTTTACATCATTAATATTACTATAATAATCCCTATTTACTCGTTCAATTATATTATTTGAATAATAAGGTGATATATATATACAGCTTTCTTTATCATAAGCACAAGTACCTTTGATTGAACAACATTGACCATCAGGGCATTTTGTATTATTATTATCTAAACCGCATTTACCATTAGTTGATATTTTACGATTACAAATATTTGTTATTTTATTTCTAAATACATCACTACCATCAAATTTACTAATATTTATATTAGTATTATCTATATAATAAGGTAAACAACTGGTATTTTCACAAATACCTACATTCTCATCCCCATAATTACAATATTTATTTAAAGGACATTTATAAGCCACATTGTCTTTAGTTACAACCCCGCAAATATTATTTTGTGAAAGTAAAAAAACATTTTTATTATAAATTTTTCTTTTTTTTTCTATTTCAGACATATATATTTATATTTATATTTATATATATATTAAATATTTAATATAAGAAATTATTCTATATTTATGTAACTGGATTTTTCGTATCATTATTTCTAGTTAAAGCAAAAATTAATCCTAAAAAAATACACACATATATTACTATAGCAATTGGAGATAAAAATGTTTTTTTTAATGATTCAATATTGAATAATTCTCCGTTAAATGGACTATATGGATCTGCATTATTACATATTTCACCAGATTGGCAACTGTTATTTATACAACAATTTGTACCAAAACATTTTAAACCTCTACCTTCGTGTTTTAAACTTTTACCACAAAAATCGTTTGATTTTAAAAAATTATTAGGTTCGTCAATCCATTTATTATATTCATTATAAAAATTATCACCATACAAAACATTAGAACTTAAATCTGTAATAAAATTATTTTTTTGGTAATAATATGTATCATAATTGGCAGAACACTCGTTACTCTGATTACAATATTTGTTATCAGGACATTTAAATATTTTTTCATTTTCTAAATCAATACCACATTTACCATTTGTAGATATTTCAAATTTAGCATTATTTAAATATTTTTGTTTTATATTTGCAATTAGTTCGTTTTCATAATTAGTAACGTCATTAATATTACTATATACATTACGATTTGCATTAGCTATTATATCATCTTTTGGAGCAATATATATACAACTTTCTTTGTCATAGCCACATTTACCTTTCATTGAACAACATTGACCATTTGGGCATTTAGTATTATTATTATCTAAACCGCAATTACCATCGGTTGATATTGCACGTTGGCAACTAAAAGGTGTTTTATTTCTGAATACATCGCTACCATCAAATTTTTTTAAATCTATATCTATATTTGAAATATAATATTCAAAACAATTAATATTTTCACAAATTCCTCCATTATTGCAAAATTTATTTGAAGGACATTGGTATGCAGCATTGTCTTTAGTTACAATTCCACAAGTATTGTCTTTTGAAGGTAAAAATATGTTTTTATTATATATTTCTATTTCTGACATATATAATAAATATATATAATATAATTATTTATAACAATAAATTAATTTAAAAGAAAAAATATATAATTAATTTATTGTTATAAATAATGTTCATTCAATCTTTAATATTATGTATTATATCAATTATATTAATTCTGAAATTTTTTTATAATAATTTTTTTAAATGGAATTATTATAAAAAAATTTCAGATAAACAACAAAAAGTTTTATTTATATCTAATATTATAAATTTTAGAAACTCTTTATTTGATTATTGTAATTCATTAGAATTATCTGATATAATATACGAAATTGAAAACAATGATTTAGTATATATTAGTCAACTATTACAAATAAAAAATAAAATAGATAATTATTATAAACAAATTAATGACGAAGCATCTGATGATGATTCAGATAATAGCGATATAGATGATGATTCAGATAATAGCGATATAGATGATGAATCAGGTAATAGCGATTCAGATGATGAATCAAGTGATACCGAAACAGGTGACATTAAAACATATGATGAAACAGGTGACATTAAAACAGATGATGAAACAGGTGACATTAAAACAGATGATGAAACAGGTGAGGAAACAGGTGACATTAAAACAGATGATGAAACAGGTATTAAAACAGACATTTATGAAATCATTGATAATAAATCAATATTATAATAGAAGATAAAATACATATTATTTACATCATTGATAATAATTTATTTTTCCATTATCCATTTAATAGATTTATTATTAATATTACCTGAAGAATTTTTATAATTAATATTAGTAGGTATAGTATCAGTTTTGGGATCATAACTAAATGTAATTTTTAATCCTTTTTCTCTTCTTTTAGAATTTCTTATTTGTTTTTGTCGCATTGAATCTACAGTATTACCATAACATTCGATTATAAATTCTTGATATGGTGATTTATCAATTACTGTTAATTTGTTTTTTTTTAAATATTTATTTCTTGTCTCTAATAAATTAAAAAGAAATATTGAAATATCATTACAATTATTTTTATTATATATATAATTATAATGATAATTAATAATACTATAATTTAATAACATAATAAAAGTACCTATTTTTATTAAATTAAATTCTACTTTGTTTTGTAAAGTTCCAAAAACTATACTTTCAATTTTATTTTTATTAACATAAACTTCATGATAAGGTGTGCATATATCATTATGACCGTGAAATATTAAAAAAGGAATATTATTGTATTTAAAAACAATTCGTTTATCCCAAAATTGAAAAAATGGAACATATTCTTCTATTTTTAATAAAGAATCAACTTGATCTAACATGTTTTTTTGTGAAAAATATTTTAAAATAATTGAATATATTAATTTAGCATCATTATGGTAATGATCACTGAACACAATCAAATGATCATTTAATAATATTTTATCACTATTAGGATTTAAATAAAAACTTGGTAGTAAAAATACAAGTGTATTAATATTTTTAATATTTAAAAACATATATTCTAATAGTTCTTTATTAATATCTTCATTTTTTTTTAATTTTCCATTTTCAAGTTCTAATGGATAATGTTTTAATATTTTATTAGCACGAAAGAATACTTTTTTTTCTTTTAATCTCCAATAACTATTTATTGGGTCGTTGTATTGTCTTAGAATATCAATTAATATAACAAAAGGATGTATATAATTAATACTATTTATGCTAAGTTTTTTTATATTATAAAAAATAGGAGATGGCATATAAGTTATATCACAAACTCCTGAAAAATTTACAAATATAGTGTATGTTTCGGGATGTATTGCTTCTTGTACTCTAACAAATTTATATTTATTATTTAATATTTTACATAATTTCTCAATATCTTCCATTGGTTTTGGTGAATAAAATTCTACATCTTTACACTCATCATCATTATATATTTTATCATTTGGATCTTTATTTTTAATTAATTCATTCCATGCGGTACCTCCATATATTATTCTTTTATTTGATTTAATAAATTTTATTATATCATTTTTAATTGAAATACGTTCTTTAATAGTTGGTTCATAATTATTTAATTTAATGTAATTTACTTTTTCAATAATATTATCAAGTTCATTGTTAATTGCATCTATATCTTTTTCATTATATAAATTATATACTTCAATCATTATTAATTAAATATAGAAAAAAAATTAATAAAATTATTTTTTACACAGTTATAAATGAAAAAATTAATAATTTAATATAATTATTAATTTTAATACAGTTATAAATTAAAAACTTGGTAATGGATCAATAACACAATTATAAAAATTTTCTAATTCAATTATACTTTTAGGTTTATTACCAGATGGTTCTAAAACAAAATTAATAGCAATTCCTTTACGACCATATCTACCAGACCGACCTATTCTATGGATATAGTTGTATTTATTATTAGGTAAATCATAATTAAATATAGTGGAAACACTATGAACATCAATACCTCGTGCAATTAAATCGGTTGATATTAAAACTCTTGTATTGCCTTTTCTAAATGATTCCATGATAGTGTCTCTTTCTAATTGGCTCATTGTACCATAAATACAAGAAACTGTAAAACCATTTTCTATCATTTTTTTATTTATATAATCAATCTTATCTTTTCTATTAACAAATATAATTGATTGTTGAATTGACATTGTACTATATATATCAATTAAACACGATAGCTTATCTTCTTCGTTATCTAAAACAACATAATATTGTTTTATTCCCTCTAGTGCAAGATCTTCGTTTTTCACTAAAATCTTTATAGGATCAACTGTAATTTTATTTATTAATTCTAATACATCAGGAGGTAAAGTTGCAGACACAACAATTGTTTGAAAAGTATTAGGATAATTTAAATAATTAAAAATATCTTTTATTGTTACAATAAATTCATTTGAAGATGTCAATAGTTCGTCTGCTTCGTCTAAAATAATTAATTTTGATTTTGTCAAATTAAGGAATTTTCTACGTAACAAATCAAGTAATCTCCCTGGTGTCGCAATAACAATTTGTTCTTTATATTTATCTGCTGTACCGTAACTAATGTATCCGCTTGCTTTTTCAACACCAGATAATTTTTCTTCTACGTTAAATTTATTACTACATCCTCTATGTAAAGCTATTGAAATTTGTGAAAAACATGCTAATTTACATAAAATATTGTATGTTTGGATCGATAATTCCCTAGTTGGAGAAATAATTAATACTTGTAAATCTTTCAAACTTAAATCAACTTTTTCTAATGCTCCTATAGCAAAAACCCCGGTTTTCCCTGAACCAGCGCATGCTTGTAAAATAATATCTTTTCCACTTAATAATTTAATTAATGATTGTTTTTGAATATCCGATGGTTTTTCCCATCCGTATGCATATATACCTCTAAGAGTATATTCTTTTAAATTTATGTTATCAAAACTTGTACAATATTGATTTTCTTCCATAATATATATTTAAGCATATATATAATATATTTTATTCCTTATATCATTTCAGTAAATATCTTATACAGATTATTTCCTGGTCTAAAAGAAGCAATAAATAATTACTAAATTAAAATTATAATTATAATTTTAATATATATATATATATATATATTATATGGCTGATGCACATAAAGCACAATATTGTGGTCCTGAAGAGAGTTTGTGGTCTAGATTTTTAAAAAATGGACATCTTAGTCATGGACAATGTAAAAAAGACTTAGATGGTTATAATTCAGAACTATTTGTACAAATTTTTGCTTTTTGGAAACTATTTTTCATAATATTCTTTTTATTATTAATTGGACTTCTTAATTTAGGATTAAATTGGGATAAAACTGTACAATATATGCGTGATAATCAACAAACGTTTTTTCTCTATGAATTTTTATTATTATTTGCAGCCTTTTTTGTATCAACTATATTTATGTACTTATTTAGAATACAGACAATGCCATTGGGAGTATATAATATATTTATGATTACTTTTGTTATAACAGTATTTTGTGTATTAAAACATGTAGCATTTGAAATGTCAGGAATATATAGGTTTAATTTTGGCAATAAAACATGCAAAGAAAAAAAGAAAAAAGAAAAAGAAAAAGAAGAAAAAGAAAAAGAAGAAGAAATGAAATTGACGGATGAAGAAAAGAAACAAAAAGAAGAAGATAAAAAAATAAAGAAAGAATCAATGACAGAAGAAGAAAAGAAAAAAGAAAAAGAAGAAGAAGAAGAAAAGAAAAAATGTAAATGTGACGATGGTCCTTTTACAGGACCATTTTGGAATGGTTTAGGATATTACGGAATGGGTTTGACTCTAATACTAATTATCTTTTTTGGAATGTCAGTTTGGAAACCTGACGGATGGACAAAATCATTATTTAATTATCAATTTGAACGATATCAATCTATTTTATACTTAATATTAGGTATAGGATTACCATTTGCTATTGGTTGTTTATTAAATAATATATATGCTGATAAGACTAGAATGAATGATTGTCCAAAAGACGAAAATTATATATTTACATGTATTAAAAACGGATGTGCATGCGTTAGTATAGCATTTATGGCTTTTATTACATTTTTATTACCTATATCTTTAATTTTGTGGAGTTCGGGACGTTCTTTAGACAAAATATTAACGAAGGATAATAAATTAGAAAAAAATAATACAGAAATTTCAAGTTATTATAATTGTTCATATAAACCCGGTTTTAATTTGAAGAGATTCGGTTTGATATTAATTGAATGTGGAATAATGTGGTTAATATTTGTATTTGCAGAAGCAGGAATTAAATCTTTAAGAACAGGAGAATACTATTTAGATATTTTAAAATCTCATGAATTTTGGGAACACTCTGCAATATTTTCTCTACCTACAATTGTCCTAATTCAAATATTTTTAGAATATTCAGATTGGTATAAAAGTCATTTATTTGATTATGATCAAATAAAACAACATAATTGTACTAAAGCCAATAAAGTTGCTCCAGCACCAGCTCAAGGTGAAGCTTAATAAGTACATTTATGTGGTTTATAAATAATATTACCAAAGCCATTAAAATAATTAGGCAATACAGTATTATTTTTTAAATTTTTATTGTTATTCCATAATTTAATTATAAAAACATTATTTTTTTGATTAATACTAATACCATTAATATTATTATTAAATATTGATTCGCTTACTAAATCAACAGATAATTTTTCCCAAAGTTCAAAAGCATGATCAGAATTAACTAAAATAGACCATGCACCTCCGTTTTTATTATTATTATCTTCCCATATAGGTGTAACATTATCACGCATAAAATATAAATGCAAATTATTTAATTCTTCAATTAAATGTATATTATTATAAAAATCCCAAAAGTCTTTAATAGTTTTGATAGTATAAATTTTGTTATAACCAGATAATGTCCAATCATTTAAAACATGATGGTACCAAACATTCCAAACATTTTTTAGTTTTAAATCCATATATGTATTTTTTAATATATATAATTATATATTAAAAATTATGTTTAAGCCAAAAAATATATAAAAATATATTAATATATATATTAATATAATAAGTTTATATAAAGTTAAAGAATTAATAATAATACAAAATAATTATTATAATATGTTTTATTTAATTGTGAAATCAATATTAAAAATGTACTATAATATTAAAAGTTTATTACCGTATGAAAATAGAATTTACGTTATAAATAATAAAAGAAATTATGATATAACTATCTATTATTATTTTTTATTATTTTTGTATTATGTAAATATAAAAACTAACATATCAAATAACAGATACAATATATTAATTTTTTTAAAAAATAATAAAAGAATAATATATAATAATATATTGTTAAAAGATGCAATTATTAAAAATAGAACATTAAACGACATACATATTTTAAAAAAACCGTATTTATTAATTAATTTATGTATAAATGGAAAACAAATTGATTATAATAGGAAAAAGTTAATTTTTTGTCACGATGAAAAAAATACTTTAGATGATATATATAATGCATATCACTTTGAAAAAATTGAAAAATTAATAATTAATAATAAAGAAATGAATAGTAATATACAAATAAAGAATTTGATAATTAATTAATTTAAAAATATACTAATTAATATATTATAATGGCTCAAAACATATATAATGAGAATACAAAATATATTAAAGAAATTGAATTTTCAATTTTTGGTAATTCAGAAGTTAAAAAATATTCAGTGATAGGAAAAAAAGATGATTCAAACAATATTATTTTTTGGGAAACATATGGAAATAACAATGAACCTAAACAAAATGGTATTATTGATTTAAGATTAGGAACAACTAATAATAGTAAAGAATGTGCGACATGTGGTCTAAATTCAACTTTATGTCCAGGTCATTTTGGATATGTTGATTTTGTAGAACCTGTTTTGCATTATGGTTGGAGAGATAATATTAAAACAATTTTAGGATGTATATGTACTTGTTGTTCTAAATTATTAATTAATAAAACAGCTACCGAAATGAAAAAGATATTTCATAACAAATATGGCAAGGCTTGTTATGAAGAAATTAAACATATTACATCTAATGTAAATATTTGTCCAAACTGTAATTCACCAGTGCCAAAAATTAAAATGGAAATTAAAAATGGTGAAATTAAAATATTAGCAGAATATAATAATAATGAAAATGATGAAAATACTCAAATTATATCAAAAAAAGTAAAAGATATTATTTCTCCTGGTCGAATTTATGCAATATTTAGAAATATTAGTGATGAAGATTGTATATTATTGGGTTTGAATCCAAAAAAATCACGTCCAGAAGATATGATAATTGAAAAATTTCCAATCCCTCCTGTTCATATTAGACCATCTGTTAAAATGGATATGTTAGTAAACGGAACAGCTGAGGATACATTAAATAATAAAATTGCAGATATTATCAAAGCAAATAATGCATTAATGAGATATAAAGATATTAATAATATGACAAATGAAGAATTAAAATTTAAACGCGATTTTGTTCATGTTTTACAATATAATGTAGCAGCTTATTTTGATAATGATAATAATTTGCCAAAAACAGAAGTTAAATCATGTGGTCGTTCTATTAAATCAATATCTGAAAGATTAAAAGGTAAAACTGGAAGAATTAGATATAATTTAATGGGAAAACGTGTAGATTTTTGTGCACGTTCTGTTATTACATCAGATCCAAATTTAAACATTGATGAATTAGGCGTGCCTATTAAAATAGCTATGTCTGTCACTTTTCCGGAAACTGTAACAACTAATAATATTGATTTTTTATCAGTATTAGTTAAAAATGGAAGTAATGTACACCCAGGGGCAAATTTTTATAAAAGAAGAGACAGCAATAAAGAATTTAGTATTGATTTACGGTATAGAAAAGATCCAGTTGTCTTAAAAATTGGTGATATTGTTGAAAGACACATATTAGATGGCGATTATGTTCTTTTTAATCGTCAGCCTACATTACATAAAATGTCAATGATGTGTCATAAAGTAAAAATTATTAACAATGACAAATTATCAACATTTAGAATTAACGTAACTTGTACAACACCATATAATGCTGATTTTGATGGTGATGAAATGAATATGTTTGTACCACAATGTATTCAAACGCAAGTTGAACTTGCAGAAATAGCTGATGTTAAAAAACAAATTATTTCTCCTAGGTTTGGGGATCCTATAATTAAATTAAAACAGGATACTGTATTAGGAAGTTATAAAATGACAGAAACAAAAAAAATTATTAATTGGCGCGATGCAATGAATTTGATAATGTACACGTATAATACAAATGTATATGATATTAAAAAAAAAGACATTGATACGCATCAATTATATTCATTGATTATTCCACCAATGATTAATTATAAAGACAAAAAAATAGAAATAGTAAACGGCAAAATTAAGAGTGGTATATTAGATGGGTCTATTATTAATAAAAAAATTATTACATTTGCTTGGGATAAATACAGTGATGTAGAGACTAAAGACTTTATTGATAATACACAAAGATTAGTTACAAACTGGTTAATGATGCATGGTTTTACTGTTGGATTAAAAGATACGATTCCTTCTAAAGAACTATTAGTAAAAAGTTCAACATTTATGGAAAAAATAAAATTAAATATTGAATATGAAATTACAAAAATAGAAAATAATCCAGATATGTTAGAACCATCTATATTTGAAGATATAATTACAAAAAAATTAAGCAAGCGTAGTGAGATTGGTGTTCAAGCTTCTGAAACATGTGATAGTACAAATAATTTTTATACTATTATTATTTCAGAAGCAAAAGGTACTAAAGATAATTTAGGTCAAATTTTGTGTGGTAATACACAAGATCTATTAAAATTACAACGTCTTCCTAAACATGTTAATGAAAGATCATTACCTCATTATTTCCAAAATGACGATAGAGCTGAAGCTCGTGGTTTTATTACCAATTCATTTTTTAGTGGTTTTACTCCTACTGAATTTTGGTTCCATAGTATGACTGGTAGAGAAGGTTTAATTAGTACAGCAATTAAAACAGGAGAAACTGGTTATATTCAAAGGAAATTAATTAAAGGTTTGGAGGATTTAATTGTTTGTTATGATAATACTATTCGGACTAGTAATAATATCATGATTCAAACTTTATATGGCGGTAACCAAATTAATCAATCTATGAACAAAACAGTTAAATTGCATATACTAGCAATGGACAATAGTAGTATATTTGATAAATTCTGTTTTAATGACAATGAGTGTAAGAAATATAATATTGATTCAGTTCAAAATAATAAAATATACGAATTATTAATTGAATTAAGAGATTTTATGAGAATTGCTCAAATGAAAGTAATGAATGATTATATTTCATTAAGAGAATTATATTTCCAACCTGTTAATTATGATAGAATTATTCAAGATGCAAGAAATTATATAAGTAAGAAAGAAGAAAAAATAACATTTGATTATATTGTTGAAAAAATAGAATTTTTATTAGACCATGATAATACACCTTTAGTATGTATTAGCGATAAATCCAAGTTCCCTAATAAATTAAATGATGAAAAATCAGCAAAAATATTGTTTAAATTAGCATTATATGAATATTTTACACCTAAAAGGTGTATTGTAGAATATAAATTTAATAAAGAGCAATTTGATACAATTATTGATGAAATTATCAGAACATTTAAAAATGCAGTTATACATCCTGGCGAAATGGTTGGCATTGTAACTGCCCAAAGTATGGGAGAACCTTTGACACAGATGACACTTAACATGTTCCACAAGACTGGTGGTGGCTCAGCTGGTTTACAAGGGGTTCCGCGTATGATTGAATTATTGTCATACAGTAAAAATATCCAAATGCCATATATGTATATCTATCTCAAACCCGAATTTAATCAAGACAAATTGATAGCTCAAAAAATTGTATCACACTTGAAGTATACCATTATTAAAGACTTAATTAAAAAAATTGATATTGTATATGATCCTAATGTATCATCGAATGATAGTTATACAATATTAGATAATGTAGATATTAAAAGTACATTTTTTGTTAAACAAATTAATAAAAACATTGGACAATTACCATGGTTGTTCCGTATAACCTTATTAAAAGAAGGTATGCTAGAAAACGATATTGATATGTTGGATATAAAAACTAGTTTTATTAATTTTTGGGAAGAAAACTATGGTGAAATAAATGGATTAAAGAAAAATATTAAAGATTTAATTACAAAGGTAAATTTAGTATGCATATTAACTAATAACAGTAACTCAATAGAACCAATTATTCATATTAGATTTGATTTTAATAATGTTGATAATAAAATTTTATTAGATTTTTATGAATTAATACTTAATAAATTTAATCTTAAAGGTTCTGAAAATATTAAACGCAATAGCGATATTAATCAGGACAATATGGTAAAATTTGATAAAGAAACAGGAAAGTATGAAATACAAAAAGAATATGTTATATATTGCAATGGCATTGACTTAACTATGATAAAAAATATATCTGCTATTGATATGAACCGTACTATTATTAATGATTTATATACAGTATATAAACAGTTTGGTATTGAAGCTGCAAGAATGTTGTTAATTAGAGAAATGAATTATGTTTTTAATTCTACACCTGTCAGTTATCACCATTTATCTTTGTTAGCTGATGTTATGACTGCTACAGGTGGTATCACATCTATTAATAGACATGGTATTAATAAATTAGATACAGACCCATTGTCCAAAGCTTCATTAGAAGTACCTGTAGAACAATTATTAAAGGCAGCATTATTTAACGAAATTGATAAAATGAATAGTGTATCGTCGCAGATTATGGTTGGTAGAGCATTTAAAGGAGGTACAGGTTTATGTGAAATTGTATTAGATGATGATCTACTTGATAACACTGAATTCAATGATGATAAAGACAATAAGAAATATAATAAATATATTGAATTAGAATCAAATACTTTAATGGATGATATTTTTAATCGTACTGATATTGATGATATTTATTTACCTAATATGTAATTAATATTGCATATTCCTAATATGTAATTAATATTGCATATACCTAATATGTAATTAATATTGCATATTCCTAATATGTAATTAATATTGCATATTCCTAATATGTAAT
>Ga0114968_10001130_pt1 | contig 20270 bp, 21 predicted proteins | sample M_130807_EF_Meta_FD_87020 | JGI IMG/M metagenome (GOLD analysis project Ga0114968, IMG submission 87020) | Freshwater microbial communities from Lake Montjoie, Canada to study carbon cycling - M_130807_EF_MetaG | ecosystem: Environmental > Aquatic > Freshwater > Lake | place: Lake Montjoie...
ATAATAAAAAGATATATTTATTTAAAAATTTTTTTTTTTTTTTTAAAAAAATATAAATTTTTTTTTTATTTATTTATTTTAAAAAAAAATAATTCTTATTATATTCTTTATTAAAAAAATAAATTCTACTTTTTTTAAATTTTTCCATCGTTGAAAGAATGCAAGCTTTTGCAGCGCCTCCGGAGCCTAAAAAGAGAATATTTTTAATTTTTTTTTTTTTTTTGATTATATCCAATGTATAATTGCAACCATAATAATCTGTATTATAGCCTTTTAGTTTTTGTCCAACTTTTACAATTGTATTAACAGAGCCTATTTTTTTAGCTTTTTTATCTATTAAATCTAAGTAATCTATAACTAAATTCTTATATGGAGTTGTAACAGAACCACCATAGAAATTTTTTAATTTTTTTAAATTTAGCAAAAGTTTTGAGAAATTTTTTTTTTTGACATCCAATGCTATCATTTTTCTTTTGATAGATAGATTTTTAAAGGCTCTATTCCATAACACAGGAGATCTTGCCCCTTTGGATGGGGTTTCGCCAATTATCGCAACAAAATCTTTTATATTTTTTTCTTTAATATTGTTATCAATTAAATTTTGAAAATTAATTTTCATTTTTAAAATTTAATTACCTAATTTAGATTGAAAATTATTTTCTTTAAAGTATACCCAAGTTTTTTTTTCGCTGCTTCTATAGAGCATATTTAAAAGCTTTATTGTATTTAAAGTATCTATGGCCTTTAAAGGTTTAATAGTATTTTTAATTTTTAAAAAATAATCTGCGATTCCTTGCAAAACACTAGTATGTGAAAGTCCGTAGCCAGTCGGTACTTCGCTTGAAAATTTTTTGGATATTTTATCATTATTTTTTACATTACTTAAGTCATGGTTGAAAATTTTTAATTTGTTACAACATAACCCACTCAATAAAATTTTTTGATCTTTAGTGATAATTTCTATAGACGCTTCTAAATCTTGAGGCCTTATAGCGGTAGTTAGACTGATCTGGCAGTTAATATTATTTCTAAAACAGATTATTCCAACATGAGTGTCTTCAGCTTCTAACTTATTTGATTTCTTTTCAATAATACTAATACATTTAATTGGTTGGCCGAAAAAATAACATAATAGATCTATATAATGAATTCCTTGTTGTGAAAGAACACCTCCGTCCATTAGCCAATTTCCATGCCAATCGTTGTAATAACTCTGATCTCTGCTCCATATCAATTTTAAATTAACAAATATTATTTTTTTTACAATTTTTCTTGTTAGATATTTTTTTACAAAGATAACTGACTTGTTAAATCTATTTTGAAAAACGACAAAAAAAAATAATTTTTTTTTTTTAGCTATTTTTTGTAATTTTAAAAGTTGATCGACCTTAAGTGTTGGTGGTTTTTCAACAACGACATTTTTATTTGCATCAAAACAATATTTAATATGTTTAGCATGATTACCTGACTCTGTTGCAATATAAATAAAATCTAATTTTAATTTTAAAAAATCTTTAATATTTTTTATTAAAGGCAAATTAAGTATTTCAGAAAATTTAATGTTTTTTATTCTATCCTTATCAAAGACTCCTTTTATTTTAATACCCGTAACTTCTTTTGTAAAAACATCTAATAATCTATTTGAAAAAACTCTCCCGAGTCCTAAAATACCAAAAAAAATTTTTTTTTTACTATTAGTGTTCATTAAAATTTATTTTTCTTGAATATACCACTTATAAAATTTTTCTAATCCGCTTGCTAATGTATAATTAAATTTTAGTTTAAAGAGTTTATTCTCTATATCTAAATTGGCTTTTGTTGTTTTGGCATCCCCCAGTTGCTTTTGAATAAATTTTTTTTTAAAATTGAAACCAGCAATCTTTTCTAAAGTTTTTATAAAAGTAATTAATTTTATAGTTTTTGGATTTCCTAAATTATAAACATCGGCAGAAATATACTTTTTTTTAAAAAAGTAATTTTTTATTTTAAATAAATTTAAAACTAAATCATCAATATAAGTAAAGCTTCTAGAATGATTTCCATAATTATAAATCTCAATAGCTTTATTTGCTGAGACTAAATTACAAAATTTATAATATGACATATCTGGTCTTCCCCATGGACCATATACAGTGAAAAATCGTAATCCTAAAAATTTTTTTTTGTATAAATTACAATAAACATTTGAAATTAACTCCATTGATATTTTGGATGCTGAATAAATAGATAACGGTCTTAAAGGAGAACTCTTTGAATAAGACTCACTTTTATTATCACCATAAACTGATGAACTACTTGCATATATAAAAAGTTTAACGGAGTTAGAAAATTTAAAAAATTCTAATAATTTTATATAAGCTAATATATTATTTTTTATATAATCTTCTGGATTTTTAATTGAATGTCTTACTCCTGCTTGTCCGGCGAAATGATAAATTACTTGAATCTTATTTAGAAATTTTCTAATTTTATTATAAACAATATCTTTTGAGAGATCGCCTTTAAAAAATAAAAAATTTTTATTTTTTTTTAAAATACTTAATCGTTTTATTTTAATTTTTGGGTCATAATAAGAATTAATATTGTCTATTCCTATAACCTTTTTATTCTCACTTAATAGTTTTAATGAAGTATGAAAACCAATAAATCCTGCAGATCCTGTTACTAAATTATACAATCAAAATCCCTCTATATATTTATTCTTAATGTTTTTTTTTAAATTAGCATAAACTTCTAGCAACAATCCGGGGGTTATTGTGAAAAAATATGTTCCAATCTTAAAATCTGGAGTAATAAATTTTTTATTATCAAACGAAATTTTTGGTATCCAAATTGCATTATCCTGGGTTTTAACTAGAATGCCTTTTTTAATATCTCTGTCAATAACCTGACCATTTACAAATTTATAATTTTTTACATGAGAAATATTTACTTCTTTTATATAAATAAATTTTTTTTCATTAACTAAATAAGTAATCGAAGAATTTTCTGGCGATCTTGATCTAATTTTTCTTACGATTTCATCAGATGATAAATTCCAATCTAACACAAGATCATTTCTTGCTAACTTCGGAAAATATCTTCCAAAACTATTATTTTTTTTTAAATTTAATTTCTTTTTTTTTAAACACACTAAAATTGCTTTATAAAAAAAAACAACGGATGTTTTTTCTAATTTATCAACAATTTGATTAAAATACTCGTAACCCGATATTTTAATTTTTTTTTGCGCTATAATATTTCCTGCGTCGTACTTATTGTCCATTAAATGAGCTGTATGTCCAATAAAATTTGCTTTATTTATTATTTCTCCCTGTATAGCTCCGGAGCCTCTGCCGTAAGGAATTAAGCCAGGGTGATAATTTAAACAACCTTTAAATGAGGAATGTATTAAACTTTCTCCAAATTTTTTATTATGTCCCCAGTTGCAAAGTAAATCTATTTTTAATTTTCTTAACCGATTTATAAAAAAAATATCATTAATATTTTCTTGTCTATATATTTTTATATTAAATTTTTTTAATAAACTAATTATATGTTCTAAATAATAATATTTATTATTTTTAGAAAATAAGGGTACGACTCCAGCAATAATAATTTCATTTTTTTCAATTATTAATTTAACTAACTTAAATAATGACTTTCCTCTCCCAAAAAGAATAATTTTTTTTTTCATTAATTTAAAAAATTTATATAAGATTCTTAATCTTTTTATTTAAATTTATTATTTGACCAAGATTTAAAAATTCTTCATTTGTTTCTGAAGAATATTCAAAATCTGGCAAAACTTTTTGCCCTTTTTCTCCTAAAATGCCAAAATAACTTTTAATATACTTTGAAGAATCTTCAGAAAAAGAAAAATAAGGAAGGATTATGTAAAAATTTTTAAATTCTAATGTTTGATTGCTCATTTCTTTTTGGCACATTAATTCATGTATTTTCTCTCCAGGTCTAACACCAATAATTGTTTTTTTAATATTTGGAGCCATAGCTTTCGCTAAATCAATAATTTTTATCGAAGGAATTTTTGGTATAATGATCTCACCACCATTCATAATCTTAAAAGCTTTCAAAACAAAATCGACTCCCTGTTCTAAGGTAATCCAAAATCTTGTCATTTCAGGATTTGTAATTGGTAAATATTTAGAATTATTATTTATGAGATCTTGAAAAAAAGGAACTATTGATCCTCTCGAACCAACAACATTACCATATCTAACTACTGAAAATTTTGTATCTTGCTTACCTACTAAGTTGTTAGCAGCAACAAATATTTTATCAGAGGCTAATTTTGTAGCACCATAAAGATTTATAGGATTTACAGCTTTGTCTGTTGACAAAGCTATTACCCTTTGAACCTTAGATTCGATAGCAGCGTACACAATATTTTCTGCACCATAAATATTTGTTTTAACAAATTCCATTGGATTGTACTCTGCTGCTGGCACATGCTTTAATGCAGCTGCATGCACAACATAATCTACTTCTTTCATGCCCAGTAAAAGCCTATCTTTATCTCTAACATCTCCTAAAAAAAATCTTAAACACGAATATTTCTCTACTGGAAATGCACTCCTCATTAAAAATTGCTTATACTCATCTCTAGAGTAAATAATTATTTTCTTAACTTTATATTTTGCTAATACCTGTCTAACAAATTGCTGTCCAAATGAACCAGTTCCACCCGAAATAAATATAGTTTTGTTATTAAACATATTTTAATTTTTTATTAGTTTTGTACCTTTATAAATTAATTCTGCTAAATTCCAATCTTCCATTGTGTCAATATCTACTGCTTTATTTATCGAGATCTCAAAACCAAAAAAATTTTTTGCAACAGTAGTCTCATCAAATTTTTTAAAACATTTTGAAGTAAAAACATAAAATAATCCAGCATCATAATATTTTTCTTTTAAATCCTGCGATCTAATTAATAAGTTTTTAAAATTTAAAGGTTTAACTTTTTTATTATTAAGTTTCGTTAAAGCCCACTCAATAGGTGTTCTAAACTTAGATATTACCATTAATGGTTTTTTAATTTTATTTTTATTTAAAAACTTTGATGCAGCTAAAAGATCATTTTTGTTTATTAAAGGTGCGCAGGGCAATATACACCATATCTCATCATAAACTTCACCTAAAGATAAGTACTTTTCAAAAACAAACTTACAAACCTTAAATAATCCTGTTGAATTATTAGAAAGTAATTTTGGTCTTAAAAAATCTATCTTTAGATTGCTATTTTTGACAACACGAGAAATTTTTGAACTATCCGTAGATACATGTATTTTCTTGAATAAATTACTTTTTTTTGCACTATCAATTGAATAACTGATAATCGGTTTCCCACAAAAAATTTTGATATTTTTATTCTTAATTCTTACCGACCCACCTCTTGCTGGAATAATTGCTAATCTACAGATATTTTTATTATTCATTAACTACTAATTTAGTCTTCTAAAACCAGAAGCGCAAATGGGTCCTTCTAGAAATTTTTCAATTTTTTTATTTTCCTTGTTTAATTTATTAATTTTACTAAATACATCTTCAAATGCATTAAAATATTTATTTAAAATTTTTTCATTATGAGATATTGAGACAAAAATTATATTGCTTGCTAAAAATCCTTTTTTTAACATTTCTTGAGTAAAGTAAGTTTTATAAATTAATGAATTCTTTCCTTCAAAATTAAAAGTTGGGATGGAGTATATTCCTGAAATTAAAATTTTAATATTATAAAAGCCAGATACCTGTTTCCAGAATTCAATAATTTTTATACCAATTACTGGCAAGATCTTCCAAGACTTAATTCTTTGCATTATTTCTAATGTCTTTAAAGCTGCTGAAGGTCCAATTCTTTCTGTCCAAAAAGTACTACTGATAAATGTATTCTGGGCAGCTTCCATAATTTCTTTCTTTCCTATTACAGCCGTAATAGCATAACCATTACCTAAGGTTTTTCCAAACATTGCCATATCTGGATTAATCCCAAATTGTTTATGAAGACCTCCAAATGTTTGGCGAAAACCTGAAGTGCACTCATCAAATATTAAAATGATATTATTTTTATTAGCTAATTTTCTAACTTTGAATAAAAAGTTATTAACAGGCTCTATCTGTCTTTGGACTTCCATTTTGATAACACCTATATTATTTTCAAGAACAATTTTTTTTAACTGTTCGTAATTATTATATTCAAAAGGAAATACTGTTTGTTTAAGTGACTTAGGAACGCCTTCGGATTTCAATCCTGACAACAAATGAGATTCTAAACTTTTTTTAACGTTTAAATTTGCCGATAAATACCAATCATGCCAACCATGATACCCACATACAGCCACATTATCTTTTCCTGATGCTGCTCTAGCTATTCTTATAGCAACTGCATTTGCTTCGCCTCCAGATCTGCAAAATTTCACCATGTTTGCCCAGGGGTGGATTTCAATTAACTTTTCCGCCAACAAAACTTCTTCGGAGCAATTTAAACTTGTCATAATGCCTTTGGTGATAATTTTTTTTACATAATCATCAATTTCTTTATTCGCATAACCCAATACATTAGTTCCAACCAGAAATAACATATCTAAAAATTTTTTATTATTAAGATCCCACACATATGCATCTTTGGATTTTTTAAAATATGTCGGCCAATTATCTGGGAGCAAATTATCTGGTCTTTTTGAAAAGAGCATATTTCCACCGGAAATGAATTTTTTTGCTCTTAGCCAGAATTTGCCATTTAAATTGTTTTTTTTATGTTTCATTATTTGAAAATAAACTTAACTTAATAAGATAAGCTTATATAATAATTACAATGTTTTATATTGTCGTATAAATTAATAAATGATTTTAAGAAAGTAATATATAAATATTGTTTACACAATAATGACAAATCAATGGCCATCATCAGAAAGGTATAAGTTTAATAATAGCTTAAATAAATATTCTCAAAAAAAGTTAGAACATATAGAAAATTTTTTTCTAAAAAAGTACAAAGCAAAATACGCATTTTTAGCTCCTTCTTCCAGATCATCAATAAATATTTTATTAAAATTTTTAAAATTTAATAGATCACATTTGGTAAATATCCCAAAATGGAGTTCTCATTGTCTATTCGAGACAATAGGTAGTATTACGAATGTAGCTGTTGAAAACTTTAGTAGTGACCTTGTTGTGGTATTTCATAAATGGGGGAACACATTTCAATACAGAAATAAATCACAAATTATAGTCGAGGACTCCGTTGACTCTTTGCCTAAAAAAAATTTTAAACCTTTTGCAAACAACGGAATTCAAGAAATTATTTCTCTACCAAAAATAATTGGTGCTTACAGCGGTGGAATAGTTTTAACTAATAATAAGAAATATTATAATTATGGAAAAGATCTTCAAAATAAAGATATAAGCTTGGGAATAATTCAATCTAAAAAAAAATTTCTCTACAGCGAAAATAAATTAAAAAAATTTGAATCGTGGTTCTATGATGAATGCAGAAATACTTCTTTTGATGGAAATGTTGTCGAGAATATTGCTAATTGTTTGGAAAATTTCGAGAAAAATACTAATATTTTAATTAAAAGGATGAACATTATAAAAAAAATTTTCCCAAATATATATTTAGATAAACAAAGAATAGGGCCCTGTTGTATTTTTCGATATGAAAATTATTCTAAATTTAATAAAGAATTAGAATTAAAATTTTTTAATTTTAGCCTAAAAACAAAAAATAATAATTTTGAAAAATGTTTTATTTTTCCTATTCACTACCAAATTGCTGAGCGTGAATTTGAAAATAAATTAGAAAAATTGATAATTTTAAATAAAAATTAACATTCAAATCAATTGCTAAAAAAAATAAAATTTACAGAAATAGAAAAAGAAGATTGGGATTTTTATATTGATTCAATAAATATTTACTCTCCACACTATAGCTCTTGGCTAATAGAGTACTATATAAAATTTGGCAACATCACAAATCTCTCTTATATTTTGCTTGATGGAACAACTTGCTTGGCAGTTGTACCTTTGGCTTTAAGTTCAAAATATTTATCATTTGGACAAACATATTGCCCGAGTCCTTTCGTTAATAAGAATTTGAAAGAATCATATAGAAGAAAATTATATAAATATATATTTGAAGATATAGATGATTGCATAAAAAATGCAGGTATTCAGAGATATCTTTTTTCAACACACCCCTTCCAAGGGTTTAATGCTCAAAAAAAATATCTAGATTTAAATAATTATTTTGAACTTATTAAGTATGCAACTACTACTAAAATAGTTAATACTTTAATTTTAGACTTATCCAAAACTAAAGACCAGCTTAATAATGGATTAAGCAAATATCACAGAAAAAATATTAAAAAAGTTGAGAATAAAAAAGTTAGGTTTAGAATAATTAATAGCAATAATTCCTTAGAAGATATTAATAAAACATTTTATGATTATAAAAATGAACACTTGAACTCTGCTGGTAAAATAACTCGTCCGGATGAAACCTGGGAACATATGAAAAATTGCATAATGAATGATAAAGCCGATCTTTTTTTTATAGAAAAAGATAACGTCAGAATCTCTTATCTATTTTGCGGCAAAAACAAATATTTTGCTTTTGGTTGGTCACAGGTAAATATAGATAAATTTGAAAAAGAATTTATGCCAAGGCATTACTTAGAATGGATGGCAATTCAATATTATAAAGAACAAAAAATAAATTTTTATGAACTTGGCGAAAGGTATTACGATATAATTAAAAATGAATATTCTGAAAAAGAACTATCAATTTCATATTTTAAAGAAAAATTTGGATCACCAACTTATCCTAGAGCTTACTTTGTCAAAGTGTAATTTATACGATTTATGATAACTTTTAACCCTCATCAAATAAAATATAAATTTTTATTAGCTTCTTTTTTTTTAAACTTTTTTTCAGAAAAAAAATATATTTTTAATAAGAATATATATTATACAGGCTCTGGAAAATCATCTATTTCACTAATTTTATCTTTTTTAAAAAATGAACAAATAATTAAAAACAAAACTTGCAATATAGATGTACCAAAATGGATGGGTTTTTATATTTATAATATAATTCAAGAACACTGCAATCCAACATTTGTGCACACGAAAGATTCGAAAATATTCTACGCATATCATCAATATGGTTTTCCTCAAAATATGGATAAAATAAAAGATTATTGTGAAAATAAAAAATTAATATTAATTGAAGACTGCGCTCATGTTTTAAAAAGCTATTATAAGAAAAAAGCTCTTGGCACTTTTGGGGATTTCTCAATTTATAGTTTTAGTAAATTTGTTTATTGTCATTCATTAGGTGGGGTTTCTTGCAATAACTCTACATTGACAAAAAAATTTACAGAGCATTATTTTATGAATGATAAAAAATCTTCTAAAATTCTATTGTTCTTAATTAATCTACATAAATATCTATTAACAAATTATCCGAATAATAAATCTGTAAATTTTTTTAATAAAATTTTTTATAACATTTATTCCACTAATTCAAATTTTACGAAAAGTTCAGTATATTTAGTAGATAAAAATATAAAAGAAGAAATTGATAAAAGGAAAATTATTTATGAATATTTATTAAAATATTTTTCTTCTTACTCAATCTTTGATTACTTAGAAAAAAAGGATGTAATACCATGGGCTGTACCTCTATTTATTAAAAAAAATATATTTAAAATTCAAAATGAATTAAAAAATATTGATGTAGAAACTGGAGTTTATCATTTTGACATCAATCGTTTCTCCATCAATCCTAAATTTAAAAAAACACTATTACTTCCAATAACTTTTGAGCTAGGATCAAGTAAGTTTGAAAAGGCGCTTAATATTTTAAAAAGAAATATCTAGTAGAAAAATATTATAAATAATAACATTTTAATGCTGGGGTAACTTAAGAAATCAATCAAATAGAAAATATTTTGAATAATTAAAAATAATAATCAAAAAAATAATTAACTTGTTTTAATGTAATATTTTTCATGTTTTTTTTTAAAAAAAAATCTCTATACCAATCACAAGTAAACTCTAAACTTTTTTGAGAATCTAATAATGGTTTCCACTTAAGTATTCTATTAGACTTAGAACAGTCTAAACTTAACAATTTAGCCTCTCTGATATTTTTATTATTCTTTTCTTTTCTGTAAATAATGTTTTTATTATATTGAAAATTATTACATAAAATCTTTACTACTTTATCTACACTAATTGCTTGATTGTGATCAGGTCCAAAATTCCAAGCTCCAGAATATTTATTCTTATCTTTGTCTAAATAAAAAGCTAACTTCAAATAACCAAACAAAGGGTCGAGAACGTGTTGCCAAGGTCTAGTTGAATTTCGATTTCTTATAATAATTTTTTTTTTATCTTTTATAGCTTTGATGCAATCTGGAATTAATCTGTCATTCGACCAATCTCCCCCACCTATGACATTGCCAGCCCTTACTGACGCAGCTCCGATCTTATTTTTAAAAAAAGATTTGTAGTAACCATTGAATATATTTTCTGCCGCAGCTTTTGATGAGCTATATGGGTCGTAACCTCCAATTCTATCTGTTTCTTTATAACCCTTTGTCCATTCTTGATTTTCATAACACTTGTCCGAAGTCACATAAATTAAACTTTTGACGCTGTTTTCTAATCTACAACATTCTAAAATATTTAATGAACCAGATGCATTTGTGCTAACCGTTAATAAGGGATCTTGATAAGATTTTTTTACAAGAGGTTGTGCGGCTAAATGAAAAACTACTTCTGGTTTATATTTTTTAAATACTAATATTAAACTTTTAAAATCTCGAATATCGTCTTTTATAAATATAATATTTTTATCTAATTTTAATATCTCGAACATGTTAGGTCTGCTAACAAATGAATTAGAATAACCTATAATTTCAGCTCCTAATTTATTTAGAATAATAGTTAACCAAGAGCCTTTGAATCCTGTATTACCAGTAATCAAAACTTTTTTATTCCTATAAAAATTTTTCATTTTAAAAGCTTATTTTTAATTTTTTTAATACTAATTTCTTTATAGGGGTTTCATTTTTAATTGCTACCGGACTTCTTTTTCCGATTAATTTTTCAAAATAAATAGGATGAACTCCGTAATTAGGTCTAATAACTTTTATATTGTTATTATTAAATCTGTCTCCTTTCTTAATATCAGATATAGCATAAACAGACCTTTTAAATTGTAAGTTTTTTTGTTCAGATTTTTTCCTAAAAAAATATTTTCTTCCCATCATTAAGGATGTCTCTCTAATGGCGTTAGCATAATCTTTGATTTCTTTACCTTTTGCAGAAAAAACAACGTCAAAACCTTTTTTTTGACCTTCTAAAGCTATATGTTTTTCTATCACTTCTGCTCCTGAGGCTATAGCGGCCGCAACAACTTTATTATCTGTTGAATGATCTGAAAAACCAACTTTGCAATTATATCTTTCTTTCAAAATTCTAATATTATTAAAATTAAAATCAGAGATTTCTGATGGATAATTACTAACACAGTACAAAAGTATTATTTCTTTTGCTCCATATTTTTTAGCAGTTCTGTAAGCCAAATCAATTTCCTTAAGATTAGACATTCCCGTTGAAATAATTATTGGTTTTCTAGTCTTTGCTATCTTTTTAATTAGAGGAATATGATTAATCTCAAATGAAGCTATTTTATAAAACGGACAATTAAGATTTTCCAAAAGATCAACAGCCGTCTCATCAAAAGGAGAACTAAAACAAATAATTTTTATTTTTTTTGCATAATCAAAGAGTTCTTTATGCCATTCAAATGGCGTTTGTGCCTTTTTATATAAATCCCATAATGTTTTTCCTTTCCAAAGGCCTTGTTTGATTTTAAATTCTGATTTATTGCTATTAATTGTTAATGTTTCGGGTGTATAGGTTTGAAATTTAACTGCATCTGCTCCATTTTTTTTTGCAATTTTAATTAATTTCTTGGCATGAATTATTGAACCATTATGGTTTGCAGATATTTCTGCTACAAAAAAAGGTATCTTTTTTAATAGATTTTTAGATTTCAATTTATACTTTCAAATTATAAGGTTATATAAAATAAAATATTAATATTAAAAAGTACATGAAAAAATCAAATAAAAGCAAGGAATACTTAAAAATTATTTCTCAAATCGAAAATATAAGAAAAAAAAATAATATAAATTGGATGAACATTCTTCGCATTGCATTCAAATATAATTCTAAGGCAACAGCTAAAGTTATGTCGAAAATATACTCTGATGACAAAAGAATAGGTGAATTAGTTAAGAAATTAACCTAAAGATCTTTGATAAAAACTATATTGATTTTTTGATTTTAAGAAAATAAAATTATTTTTTAAAAAACAACTTATACTAGCTAAATTATTTTTCTTTATTTCCGCTAATAATTTTATTTTTTTAAATTTTATAAATCTTTTTATCGCTGCAGCTAGAAAAATATCAGACAACTTTTTGCCTCGCATTTGTGGATTTAAATTTATAGAAACTAAAGCATATCTCTTTTTAATATCAAATCTAACAATTCCTACTTTAATTTCTTTTTTTTTATAAAAAATGACTCCAATATAAAATTTTATTTTAGGATTGTGTAAAACTTTACTAAACCACTGATTATGTTTTTTTAAACTAATTTTTTTTTTATTTTTTGAAAAAAAAATTGTTTTTGAATCATTTCTCCAAATCCAAATATCTAATAAATCTTTTTTTTTAACTCTTTGAACTATCATTAAAGAATATGTTAAAAACTTTCTTTCTCATCAAGCATAGTTATTAGTTTTTCATGAATTAGTTTTTCTATAATTGGATACAATTCCCAAATAGGCACTTTACATAAATCTGCAATTTCAATTAAAGATTTATAACCATCCGAGTATGAGATTACATTCATCATTAAATTAACTTCTGTTGAGCTTATTTTAGTAGAAACGTTTGGATACATACCTCTCTTTCCTAACTGAGGCTCACATAAAACGTTTATTTTTGGATATTTATTATTCTCTAACGTCTCAATTGCTAGCTTAGTTATATTATATCCTCCTAGCAGGCCATCTGGCGTAACTACATTAACAAGATCATCCATAGAAGTATGATATTCTTTATACCTGCCATATTTAGTTCTCATAATTGAAGCAATTGGCAAATCTACCCCTGGAGAACAATACTGTCGTTCATCGCTACCTCTGTCATTCCAACTATATGATTTGTATTCGGGATAAGTGTATTTTAAAATATGTTTAGCAACTAAATCAGAGATAGTATTGCCATTTCTTGATGGTAAGTACGAATAGTCTCTATTATCTCCAACGCAAGTAATATTAAAACCAGCAAAAACTTTGGATTTAAGTTTTTTAATATTTTTACTTAAATAAGTAATCGATCCAATAGTTTCAGGTATAAAAACAAAGCGATAACTATATCTATTATCTTTTTTATTAGACAACCAATTAGCAATATAGCTGGACACTACTATGCCTGATAATTCATTGTTAGCCATCGATGGATGACAGACATAAGTTGATAAAAAAATTTCTCTATCAGAACTACCTTTAATAAAAATTTCACCATAAGTTAATGATCCGCTAAATAGTTTTGAGTCAATAAATACCTGATAATCACCTTCTTCTAATAAATCTCGTTCATTTTGAGTTAAGCAAAATCCCCATCTTTCTTCATAATAAGACGTTACATAAGGAATTGCTGAAGGCTGATCTGGAATAGAATATAAATGTTTTTGAAGTTCTTTTAGATTTATTTTTTTTTGAACAGGAATGGAATATCCTAATAAATGTAGATTATTTTCTTTAAAATTACAAATTTTTTTTCCACTAGGAGTAATAATATAAGCGTCATTAACATACCATTCTCGAGGTACCTCCCAATCAAAAACTTTTGTGCCACTTGGAACTTCATATATGGAAAGTTCTGGATTTAACTCCTTTAAAATTAATAACGTCTTTCTAACCCCTTCTCCAGTAATGCTTCTATTAATTGGCCAAAGACGCTTAGCTAAATTATGCAACTCCAATCCTAAACTTTTAATATTCATAATAAAGAACGCTTAATTAAATTATTCATCTCAATAAAAAATTTAAAGTTTAACTAATAAAAATAATACTAATTATTTATATTTATTATTTAATTAACTTTTTCATACAATCATCTTTTGGATGCATACTATCGTAAAATTCACCAATCTCACAATCTGCTAATTTAGGATCATAAGATCCTACTATTTTAATTTTATGTTTACTTGCAAGTTTCATAAATTTTTTTTCTATGTCCAAATATACGGGCATCTCATTAATAGTTAATTTAAATGAAGGCTCATAATATGGTGTCAAAACTAAAACTACTTCTTTTTTGTGATAATTCTTCAAATAGTCCAAAAAATTGTCATAATTTTCAAACTGATCAATAGAAAATTCATAATTATACATTGAGTATCTTATTATCTCTGATTTTTTTTTTTGATTGCTGTGTTTCAAATCATAAACTCTTTTTCCATCTCTAAGAATTATGGTTTTATGTAGCTCATTTAAAATGTTGCTCGATATAATAAAATTAGGGTTTATATTTAAAGTATTATAAACCTTTTCAAAAATATTTTCACTGAATGTAAGACGAGCTATTTTAGTTTCTTCTTTAACTATTTTTTTTTTATTAAAATTTATTTTTTTTACTGTACGGCTCCAAGAGTTAACATTTGAAAAAGCTATATCATACTCTGATTTTAAAGATTGCCATCTTTTTTGATTATTATACTTGTTAAACAACCAAGGATCTGCTCCTAAATAAATAGTGGTAGGGTTAAATTTATCTAAAGCTAATTCGGTTATCACAAGATGATCTTCAATTGAGGCTCCGCTAACAGAAAAGTTCAGCGTTTTATCTTTTAATTCTTTTTCCCCAAGTTGCATCGTCCTTGATGATCCGATAACTAATATTTTTGGATTAAAATTCTCATAATTAATTCTGCTCTTGATAAAAATTCTCTCGTCCATTGAGATTCCAAAAATAGCTTTATTTTCAGATAATAATTTGGCAAGCTTGGGCCCATTTCCATATTTTTCAAAATAACTAAATGTTAAAAAAGAAAAAATTATAAAAAATAATGTCAGACAAATCATTAAATTGACAAAGTTTTTTAAAGAAATAAAATTATTATCACGGAATGGTTTCTCAATAAATTTGTACGAAATAGTTGATAAAATAAAAGATAATAAAATTATTAAAAATTTTAATTGTAGATTTATTTCATTATAGTAATTTTTTGCAAAAGCTAAAATGGGATAGTGCCAAAGATATAAACTATAACTAATAATTCCTATGCCTACAAAAATTTTAGTTGATAAAAATTTTTCAACTAAAGTACCTTTGTTTGAAAAAATAATTATTAAAACTGTGCCAATAATAGGAAAAAGAGCCGTAGGAATTTGATTTGAACTAAAATTATAAAAAAAAATTGAATAAACAATTATTCCAAAGCCAAATAAACTTAAAATATTATTGAGCTGCTTTGAAAAATTAAATCTATTTTTAATAATTAAATATGCAGCAATTGCACCAATACTCAACTCCCAAATTCTTGTTAAAGTAAAATAAAAATTTTCATTTGGTGCATTCTTTAATCCCCAAAAGCATATTAATAAACTTACTATAAAAATAATTTGCAGCGCATAAATTATTAAGCTTTTTTTAAATTTCCAAATAAAAATTAATATAAATGGAAAAAAAATATAGAACTGTTCTTCTATAGACAAACTCCAAGTGTGTAATAGCGGCTTTAATTCAGCCTCAGATTCAAAATAAGGTGTTTCCTTCCAAAAAAAAAAATTAGATAAAAATATTGTAGTAGCTATTAAACTTTTTGAATAACTTGTTAATTCATCTCTACTTAAAAATATCCATGCAAAAGGAATAGTTGTTATTATAACAAGATATAAGGCTGGCAAAATCCTTCTGGCTCTTCTTTCAAAAAAAAATTTAATTGAAAAACTTTTATTAATTAAATTTTTTATAATTATAGACGTGATTAAATATCCACTTATTACGAAAAAAATGTCTACTCCTACAAATCCTTTTTTAAAAACTTCAAAACCTGAATGAAAAAAAATTACTGGAATAACAGCAAATGCTCTTAAACCATCAATTTCTTTTCTATAAACTAAACTCATTTAAGATATTATTAATACTCATAAGATAACTTCTATCAATTCAACTATTACATCAACGGGTGTTAAAAAAAAAATGACCCTAGCACCATTAAAAGCGATTGCGGGCTGAGGCAAAGTTAGTGGAAGACATCCAAAATTTCTATATTTCTCAATAGTTAAATCAAAATCATAAACTTTATAAGCTATATGATTTAAAATATTTTTTTTATTTTTTAAAATTGAATCAACAGGATTCCCAAGTCCATTGGGTGCCACGAGTTCATAGCAAAAATTATTAGAATCGTAAAGAAACTGAACTGAAACTTTAAGTAATGGATCATGGAATTCTTTACTTAAGTTAAGTATTGGAAATATTTCAATTAATTTTTTTCTCCCAAATTCTAAATTTTTACAAAAAATTCCAATATGATCAAATTTCATTTTTTATAAGAACAAGTTTATTTTTTTTAAGTAACTGAATCGAGCAATTTAAAAAGTCGTGAGTATTTGTCGCAAGAACAGGGAACCTGCCTACATTAGAAATTAATAATTTTTTTTTATTTATTAATTCTTTTTTTAATAAATTTAAATCTAAAATAGAATTTATTTCTACCTTTCTAACATAATATGAAGTTGTTACCTGATTTTGATTTCCACCTTTAATTATGTAACCACTAAAATTTTTCATATATCTATAAGGAACTTCAAAATACTGCTCAACATAATGCGCAAAAGTCACCCTGTCAAAATCACAGCCTAAACAAATAATTTTCCCACCCAGCTTATAAAGTAAATCAAAAGCTGTTCCTTCTCCGAAGCAATCATCAATTCTTGACTTCTCAAATTTTTCAAAATGCTTTCCTATTCCAGCTACGCTAAAAATTGGGTGGCTTGTACGACGTATAAGAGGATATCTCCTGAAGGTCTCACTAAATTTTCCAATTTCACCAGGAGTATTATTCACATCAAAATTTTCATTTTTTGTAAAACTATATGAAAATGTTGGCACTACAACTGTTCCTTCTGGAGAAAAATATTCAATTATTTGACGAATCAATTCTTGAATGCGTTGATTTGAATGAATATGAGTAAATTGGGCAGCAACCCCCGCATCACCATGTATCATTACGACATCATTGGGTAAAATTCCTACGTTTTTGAAAGAATTTGCAATACTTATTTCTTTTTTTTTATCTATCATCAACTATTTTATCTTACTCTTGAGTGCATAAAGCAATTCTTTCACAGAACGTATATTTGCCATTTCCTCCATTGTAAAACGAACATTATAAAATTCTTCTACTGCAAGTAATAAGTTAAAATTACCCAAGGAATCCCATTCATTAAAGTCTTCATATTTTAATTCTTCAATTTTTTTTGGAAATTTCTTTACAGGAAATACTTCATAAAGAATATTTTCTATATCTTTAAGATCTAATACTTTCATATATATCTAAAAAGGGGAAATTAGTATGAGAAGTAGGTATAATATAAAAATTATTGTTTATATTATTATAGATAAAATTGTCTTTTAAATTTTTAATTAACTGAAATCCATGTTCAGAAAAAAAATTCTTTGCGACAGAATTGCGACCACTATCAATAAACTCTCCAGCTAAATATTTATAATTATTTTTTTTAGCTGTGATTAAAGACTGGTAAAGCATCCATGTTTCAAAATGCCTTCCTAAAATACGACAACTTAATAAAAATGTGTCTAAAAACATTATTTCTGGATTCATTTCTGTGAGACATACTAATCCTACAATTCCATGATCACCATATTTATCTGAGAGTCTGCTTAAAAAACAAAAATCTTTGTTTTTTTTTGAGATTGAATAAAGGTCCTCAGAATTATGTCTAATTGTGCGTAAATTAAATTGATTTGTTTTTGAACACAATTGAACTGCTCGAGATATATTTGACTCATCTAGCCCAAATCTTGAAGCTCTTAAATCTATCGATTTTAAATAAGAATGCTCATCGATAACTGCTGTACTTTCTTTAATAAACTCTGCTCTACTGCGATATTGCTCGGTTTTACTTAGGTCTTCTTTTGTTATGTCAAATTTAGCAAAATAATCAAGACTTTCTAAGTATTTTGGCCATTGAAAAACATCCAGTGGAACTTCAATTGTACAAACCTCTGGTAACATATTTTTTACCTTATCTCTTTCAATGGGATTGTCATCCCAAAATACCAAACTGTCTAAGCCAATATTAATTTCATTAGCTATTTTTTTAATATTATAAAATTTTTCATTCCAGTCTAATTTAAAAGAAACTATATCTTCTTTTTTAAGAACCATTGAATTATGCTTTTCAAATACATTCCAAACTTCTGACTCATTATTTTTACTAACAAGAGCGAGTAAAGTTCCTTCGCTAGATAATTTTTTTAAAACCAATTGAAAATCAACAAAAGCCCTCCCTATTCCGTCCTGTCCAAGTTTAATTCCATTAATACCTTCTTCTCCTATAACCCCTCCCCAAATTGTATTATCGCAGTCTAATAAAAGCATTTTTGATGGAGAAAATTTATAACGATTTAAAATTCTCTCTATTACATCAGCTATTTGCTTAATTCCTTTTGCTGAGAATCTGCTACTAGCTATATACCAGTTTCTTTGATCTAAAGAATTTTCAAAACCAACTTCTGAAAAAATTTTATCAATATCAAAAAAATAAAGATAAAAATATTTTTCCGCAAGATCAGCTAATTTTCTCATGAACCACTGATTAATTTTATCGTTTTTAGTAATTTTTCGTGCCTTAAGAAATAAATGATAACTATCGCAAGAAGAAAAAAAAACTAAAATGGGCGTCTTAGACTTAGATAATCTACTAACCAAAAGAGTAATAAATGACTCTAATAATAATTTAATTTCATCTTCAGTTTTATTTTTATGATCGATTAAATCATCCAAAAATAAAATAACCGATATAGCGTCTTCTAGTTTTGAATTAATTAATGCTCCACTCCAATTACCATAATCGCAAAACTCAAGTTTAAAATTTTTTTCTAATAAATTCCAAGATTTATTTTTTGGTAATAAAAAAGAGGAGCCCGAAAGTATTAGTTTCATATTTATAAATATATAATTAAATGAATAAGATTAACTAAAAAATATATCAATAATTAGACTATTTTTTTTAAAATAACGTCTGGCTGTCGAGCAAATTTAATATATTCTTTTAGGTAACTATTCTTATTTATTTTCAAAAATTCATTTAAAGCTTTTTTTTCTCCTGGCCAAGATTTATCATTGCCTTCATCAAAAACTATTAAACTATTTTTTTGCATATAGGGATTTATTGCTTCTAGTATTTTTTTCGTTGGTTGATATAAATCAACATCCACAATTGCTAAAGAAAATTTTTTTTTATTAAAAGTTTTTTTAGACAATTCCATCGCGTTCATATCGATGATTGATATATTTTTAAATCTAAAAAAATTTATTAAATCTTTTATAAGTTTTTTATTACCTTTATATTTGCCGTAAAGTCTCTTTTTTGATTTATCGGCTTTCTCGAAATGCAATAGGCCTTTAAAGTGATCAAATAAATATAATTTTTTTTTTATTTTATAAATATCAATAATTTTTTTTATTAAAAAAGAAGTATTTCCTTTCCAAACTCCAAACTCAATAATATCTCCTCTTACATTCTTAATTCTATCTACAATGTTTTTTATAGTTAACGTCTTAAATAAATTTGAATCTCCACAAAATAAACCGTAATTAGAAATTAAATCAAAATTGCTAAATTTATAACTGTGTATTATTTTTTTTATTTTTTTATATTTTTTTATAGAATAAAATGATTGTTTTTTTTTCATCAAGCTTATCTTTTTTTTATTTGTAGAAATTGTTAATTCATTTTAGAATTATTTATAATATTAAGAGAATTTTTCAAATTGAACATCTTAGAACATTGTAATTTGTATCAGAAAAATTTTTCAGTGCATAAATCAAGCCAATTGAGCTATTAGTAACGGTAAGCTTAACGTGTTACCACGCTTCCACACCCGTCCTATCAACGTCGTAGTCTACGACGGCTCTATAGGAAGAAC
>Ga0114968_10001133_pt1 | contig 20236 bp, 24 predicted proteins | sample M_130807_EF_Meta_FD_87020 | JGI IMG/M metagenome (GOLD analysis project Ga0114968, IMG submission 87020) | Freshwater microbial communities from Lake Montjoie, Canada to study carbon cycling - M_130807_EF_MetaG | ecosystem: Environmental > Aquatic > Freshwater > Lake | place: Lake Montjoie...
AGCGCCCGGCGGTCTTTCGCCTCCGCTTGGCGTAACTCGGCGATTTCCATCACCTCGCACTCGAGCGCGTAGCCCCACTGGGACGTCAGTTCTTCATTCTTGACCAATGAGCAATTGTGTTTGGACGGCCCACCGATGGCCCAGAAGAAGGGGGCAAAAAGGGTATCTTTGCCGCTGCCATGGTTGCCACCCAGAAGGATAGCGTGGTTGATCTTGTGCCCTGGGAACTGCACCTTGTGGGCCAAGGCGTTTAAAAGGTGCTCGCGCTCGAACCGCTCGGGCACCATGCGCTCAACGTGGGCCAGCCACAAGGCCGGGTCACCAGCCACCGGCGCAGGGCGGGCGTCACGCCAGCGGTTGCCGTACACCTGGCCTTCGCGGGCCACCAGCACGGACGCGCCTGCGGCGTAGGTGATGCCGACCAGAGACTTGGCGCCCTTGCCCTGGCGGTTCTCATCAAAGGACGTGGCGGCCTCGATGCGGCGCTTGGCGTTGTGTATGGACTTGCAGTCGATGTGCCGATATAAGGCGTTGAAGGTGTTGCGCGAGACCTCCCGGCGGTCGGTCATGTCGAAAAAGGCGTCATCAGTCTGGACATACGCGAAGCGCTCAAACCACTCATTCTTCTCAATTCGGCCCAGCTCTTTGCGCTCGACCTCAGCGATAACGCGGGCGGCCTCGTCTGGGTAGTCGGCGGTCGGGGTGAGCTTGGCGCGCACAGACTCCATGGCCTGGGTGAGCAGTTCCTCACGCAAGCCGGGGGTGTGGGCGGGGCCACCTTGGTCGGCCACCCACGTCAAAAAGGCGCGGGAATCGAAGTCAACGCAGTGGCTGTGCAGGCAGCAATAGGCGCGGTTAGCGGGCATGTAGCGCCCCTCTGGGTTGCCGTCGGTATGCTCAACACTGTTGGGGCAGATGACGCCCGCCCAGCCCTCGCCATTGGGCTTGGAAAGCAGCAAACCCTGGCCACTGAGCCACGCCATCACATCGTCCGCGCCATCGTCTGAGATGCGGATCGGGCGCAAGGTGAGCGAGTCGGGCTCGACCGGCGTCACGTCTAAGGCGGTACAAATGTCACCTAGTGCGTATTCGCGTTCTGGGTTAAAACACACCAGGCGCGCGGCGAAGTTGTCGCGGCCCGGTTTGAGGTTGACCGACCCCGGCAGTCGGAAGTTGCGCACTGGGTTGCAGGCACCGGGGTCGGTGTAGCCCGCCTCGGCGATGGCTTTGATGGCCGCGCTGAACTCGGCTTTGGTTGGTTGGTCGCTGAAGGCATAGCCCCACTGAAACGACCCGGGGGACGTCTCCATGATCCAAGTCGGGTCGAGCGGGGGCGTCTTGGACTTGGTGCCAATGTCGTCCAGCATCATCACAAGGATGTACTCGCAATTCGCTGCGGACGCTGACACGCGGCCCTCGGCGAAGCGGTCGATAATGAAGCTGGCCGTGTTGCCATACCAAGCTTGATCTGCTTTGATGCGCTTGGGGTCGGGCAAGAACGCCGGCCATGTGCATTTGACGGCCCCATCGGCGTGGAGTTGTATCTCACCGTCTTTCAACTGTGGTTTTTGCCTGACAATTAACGCCGTCTCGCCACTTGGGGCAAGTTTTGTAATAAAATCCAGAAATTCCAAAATGTCTCTCCTTTAAGAGCCCGCCTGCCAGCGGGCTTTTTACTTGCCGTATCTCGACATGATCGCCACCTCTGCGTCAAGGGGCAAGCCCTTGGCCCATGGTGGCGGCGTACACATCACCTCTTTCAATCGCACGGCCATTTCCTCTGGCCGGTCGGTCTCAATGACCACCTCATCATGGACGTGGAGCACCACATCATCAAGCTGGCGCAGCGTATGGCGCAGCAAATCATTGGCTGTTGCCTGCGTGATATTCTCACACGCTAAGCCTTTCCAAAGCCTTGCCCGCGGCCATTCTTTTGCGTCTGCTGCTGGTTTCCATGCGGCCTTGGCGTAGCTCACTCCATCGGCGTCCAGCTTGGCAAACGGGTAGCAGAGCACCCGCGCGGAGGGCAGAGCATACCAAAGGTGCTGGCCGTCGAATAGGTAGGTGACCCGCCCCACGCTGAACTCATGGCCCTTGTTGCGCATCGCTCTGGTGTAGGCTTCTTCTAGGCTCTGCCAGTAGGGTACTGACCAAGGGTTTGCCCTACGCCATGCGTCCACCATGCGCTTAGATTCGAACTCAGTGAGTTGCACGCCGTAGGCGCGGCCCATGGCCGCGAAGGCACCGACGCCGCCGGCAAAACCGCAGGCGAGCTCTTGCACCTTGCCGATCTGGCGCTGGTCTTTCGTTACTTCATCGACCCGCACGCCAAAGGTGGCGGCGGCGTTGACCTTGTACACGTCCTCGCCCTTGGCAAAGATGGCCAGCTTGTCGTCCCCACGGCCTGAGAGCCATGGATTGGCGCGGGCCTCTATCGCCGCCCAGTCAGCCACCACTAGGGACTTACCCTTGGCGGGGATCAGTGCGGGCCTGAGCATCCCCTTGAGGACATCAGTAACGCGCTTTCCAAATCGAGGAACAATTGAATGGCCTCTGACCATTGCAGTTCTAACGTCTTCGGGCGATTCGGCGCACTTGCGAGTGAAATTGTGAACCTGGGCTCCATAGCTGCTGGCTCTGCCTGTGGCGCTGCCGCCTGCGAATACAAACGCGCCTCGTACTCGGTTGTCCTCGACATCTGCCAGGCTTGCAAGGCGGCTGAACTTCGCAACCGACGACGCCCAAAGGTCGTCGGCGCACTGGATGACTTCTTGAACATGGGGTGGGACATCCTCACAGTTTAAAAGATTGGCGCGCACAGTCTTGTCGATGCTGTACTTACCGTCCTTCTCCATAAGCTTGAGCGCTTGCGGCCCCACGCGCTCAATGACCCACTGGCGCATCTTGGGACTGCGCACGCTGGTGATCGCGCCCTCAGTGACCTCGGCCACGATCTGCTCGATCTCGACCAACTCATCGCTGGCGTACTTCACGGCGGCCTTGCACAAGGGCACATCGACCAAGACGCCTCGGTCGTTGATGCGCTCGTTGACGTGGTAGTCAAGCAGCTCTTCCTCTGACAGTGGCCGCAGCGCCTTGCTGATCGAACGCATGGCGCGCACGTCTTGCTCGCAGTAGGCCACCATCTCGGCCATGAGCTCGGGGTCGTTGCGGAACGGCGGTATGCACAGCAAGCGGATCAACTGCGCGCCCCGGTGATCCTTCTTCATGGACGCGCCGGCAAAGCGGCCAACGTCTTCAAGCGAGCCCGGCGCACAGTTGGCGCGGGCCTGGGTGGCGGTGCAGACAAACTGCTCTAAGGCAAAGTTCTGTTGTAGAACGTACCAAAAGATCAGGCGCTCAAACGCGGCGTTGTGGGCGTAGATGGAACCAGTGTAATTGGCCACCTGTATAGGAAACGGCATTTTCTTTACATGACCATGCTCATCATGTACAAAAGGAAGCCAAGTCTTTACATCATCATCGTCAAACGCATATGACATGCACAGCACTTCGGTGCTTGCATCTTGAGCGTAATTGTAAACGCCCGCGACTTTTAGGTCGCAGGCGCTACGGGTTTCAAAGTCTACCCAGAGTGTCATTCGCCCGCCGCGTCTTCAATTATTTTTCGTCTGAGTTCAAACGGCGCGGCTGAATAGCAATTCGCGCATATGCAGCGGAACAGGATTGCTACCTCGGATTCCACTGCGCCGCAGTAGTTACATTTGTCCATTTTTACTCTACTGTGTAGGTGGGGCTTACTCGCTGCGTCTGTGATAGCTAAACGGGACGGAGTTGCACCGCGACCTGACACCCGCACAGCATCCGCTTTCAGCCCCTATTTCAATCAGGCAGACCGACGACGACGGCCAGCGGGAGCAGGCGCGGGTGCCTCTTCGGCAACCTCAGGCTCACCGTCCATGCTGACCCACTCTTGCACCTCAAACACCGGGGTGTAGATTTTGCCGTAGGACTTGTGGGCGTAGTGATCCTTTTTGAGTTTCACGATTGCCACTGGCTTTGCCTGGTCTTTTTCGACCTGCTCTGCCAACGCTACAGCCAAGGTCTGCACAGAACGCTTACCGCCCACTGACGTGGTGGTGTACCGCGCTTCCATGCCCTTGTCTTCACCGCTGATGCACTTGAGGCTCATGCCCACTTGTGTCTCCCAGCCTTTTTTGGCGCCTGGGGGCGCTTCATCAAGCTCGGGCAACGGTTGGGACACCGACGCCATCTTCTCGGCCAACACTTCACCGTCACCCCAAGCAATGAAGCCGTGGACAAAGCTGAAAGGATTGATGGCCCAGGTGGAGTCGTCTTCCACTTCGGTTTGATCAGCACCGAAAACCCAATGGCCAGTCTTGTCCATTTTGAGGATGACTGTACCGGCTGGGCCCACGTCTGCCTGGATCGCGCGCAAAGCGGTTGAGAGGGTGGAGACTGCGGGCAAGCCCGCTTGAGAGAACGCTACTAAATTTGACATGATAGTCCTTATTGAAGTTTAGAAATAGCTGCACGCAGTTGTGAGCTAATTTGAACCACCGCCGGCCTGGGATCACTCTCAGACGCGATGGTGGTGCCTGATGACACTGACACGACGAGATCGTCGGGCAGCGCCAACTTGCGCTTTTTCAGCACCTTCTCCATTTGAGCAGGGCTGAGTAATTCTTTGCTGTAGATTTCATTGTTCTCTAGGCCTATGCCATCAAGCCAATGCACCACATCTTTTTCATCTGTCCACTGACGTGTGCCACGCTTGGCCACAAGTTTATACCCTGGAACTGACGCGCCGCTGTCAAGGATTTGGTGTGCCAGCGCACGCAAGTCTTTGATCCAATCTTCTAGCATATCAGCGTTGGCCAAGTACGCGCCAAGCGCCGGCGCATCAATCGCACCAATCTGCGTCTTCAACGCCCGGTCAACAGCGCCGGTCATCTGTGGGCAGATGGGCTTGGCTGCGCACCAGCGGCAATGGTCGCCGGTCTTGAGTTCAGCGTCTGGCCTTTGCGCCAGCTTAACGGCCTGCGCCAACTGCAACTCAAACTCAGCGATGCGCTTTGGCGTTGTCACCCAACGCTTGACCTGTGGTGGCTGCACGATCACGCATTCGATCTCATCAACGCCATCAAACGCCCACTTGGCGGCTTCAGTGCGCATGGACGCGGCGGCGTAGAACATCAGTTGCGGGTTCTCTTCTACTTCCACAGCAACACCATCACCAAACTTCCAATCAAGAACAATTGCGCGGTTTCCGATACGCCCAATGAGGTCGGTAGACCCAAACACACCAGGCAGTAAGTCCCCAAAGCCAACGCGAGTTTCAGCTTCAATTTCCATCTCCTTGGTTGGGTCGATCTCATCAAGCGCGGCCAGTGCAGGCACCAGTTTATTTTCAATCAACTCTTGCGTGAGCACTTGGTCTTGGTACTTGGTGCCCAAGTAGTGCTCGGGTGGGTTGTCGGTCATCACGATCTCAGCAATGACGTTGTGCAACAGAGTGCCCTCATCAGCGTATTTGTTGCTGGGCTGGGGTGGCATCTTTTGCACCAAGGCCACTGAGCCTGGGCAGTTGATGACGCGCTTGGCGGTCGAGCCGCCGACGATGTTACTGTGCTGCATTTGGTGTTTCCTCTTTAGTGAATTTGATTTCGCCGCTGTAAGTGTAGGTTTTGATTTCTACTGAATTGAAGGCATCTGGGAATCTGGCTTGCGCCCATTCCAAGAGAATTTGCTCTGCTTCTTTGGTGGTGATTTTCAGTTCCATGATTAAAACGCCTTGAATTTACGATACCCGCCCATGAGCGAGAACATGTTGATGGGATAGCGACGCTTGCCTTGGCGTTCCCAGACGATGACGATTGTTTCAGCGTCGTACTTCCAGCAACCTTCTTCAGTCAGCCCGTCACGGGTGTAGAAGTAAGCGCGGGACTGTGCTTTGTCAGCCTCGCACACGTCAGTCATTATGGTGATTTTGCCGCCCGCTTGGTTGTCGGTTTCGGCAAAGTTGTCGGCGTGCGCTACAAAGGCAGCGGCCAACAAAGTCAAGAAAAGATGTTTCATCGAAGTGTCCTTTAGTTGAGTTGATGAGCCTTGACTGTAGCACAAAAAATAAAAGTGTGCTAAACTTTTTGACATGCTTGAAAAAGAAGTTGAAAAATATTTTGTTTGGACTGTGGAGCGCATGGGCGGCAAGACGTGGAAGTTCACCTCACCTGGGCGCAAAGGTGTGGCTGACCGGATCGCTTGTTTGCCTGACGGCACGACATGGTTCGTGGAGTTGAAGACCAAGGGTGGCCGGTTGTCGCCCTTGCAGAAAATTTTTATGTCGGACATGGCGCTGCTCAACCAGCGCTATGCGTGTTTATGGACTAAGGAGCAGATTGATGGATGGCTTATTTAATACCGTAGCGGTCAGCTTCATAGGCGACAGCGTTGAAGACGCCGCGCCGTCTGGTGGCGTGTTGTACCCGCCTTACGAAGCGCGGCCCGCAAATGACAACAACCCAGACGGGTGGTGGTTTGTGGCCAACAATGCGTTCAACACGCTGTCGTTCAAATCGAAACGCGGCGCTAAATTTACAGACAAAGAAACCGCGCTGGCAATCGTTGAAAAATGGAACTCATTGCCCGAGGGGACAAAGTTTGACATACCGCCTGACCCGTATGTCGCACCGCAATACGGCCAGTTAACTGACGCGCAGATGGCCAAATACGTCCGCAGCAAGCGATTGGTGGGCGACCGCTGGGTGTCGCCAATTGTTTTGCCTGGTGGCCCGCAAAGCGGAGATGCTATTGATGCCTACGTTGAAACTTAGACCCTACCAGGAGCAGGCCGCTGACTTCTTGTACGAGCACGACCGCGCCATGGTGCTGGCGCCGGTGGGTGCTGGCAAGACCGCGATCACACTCACTGCCATGGACGCCATGATCAAAGACGGCCACGTCAAGCGCTGGTTGGTGGTGGCCCCCAAGCGCGTCTGTACCGACGTGTGGCCCATCGAAGCGGCCAAGTGGAGCAAGCATTTGAAGCTGGCCATCGCAGTCGGCACGCCCAAGCAGCGCAACGACGTGTTCGGCAGCGACGCCAATGTTATCGTGATTAACTACGATAACTTGCAATGGTTAGCCGGCGTCTGCGACGTAACAGGTGATGGCCTGCCGGTGGACGGCTTGGTGTTTGATGAGCTCACGAAACTCAAGAACCCATCAGGCGCGCGCTTCAAAGCGTTCGACAAGATCATCAAGGACGTGCCCATCCGCTGGGGCTTGACCGGGTCGTTTACCAGCAACGGCTTGGAGGACGTGTTTGGCCAATGCAAGATCGTTGACCAGAGTTTGCTGGGCCGCGCCAAGGGCGCGTTCATGCAACAGTACTTCGTGCTGATCAACAAGGAGTTTGGCGAGTGGGCGCCACGGGTTGGGTCGTTGGCCAAGGTCATGGACAAGATCAAGCCGGCGACGTTTGTGCTGGAACCAGGCGAATACAAGGACAAACTGCCCCCGCTGCACGTCGTCGAGGTGCGTTGCGACCTGAGCGACCGCAAGCCCTACGAAAAGATGAAGGCCGACTTTGTGGCCCTTGGCGTTGCCGCGATCAATGGCGGCGTGGTGACCGGCAAGCTGCAACAAATGGCCAGCGGGTTCGTGTACGACACACGCAAGCAAGCCTCCGAAACACCCGGCAAGTTCATTGTCACACAGACACCGGTGTGGTTTAGCCCGCACAAATTTGATCGCTTGGAGGAACTGCTTGATGAGAACCAACACGCAAATACCATCATTGTTTACCAGTATCAAGAAGAGCTTGCCGAACTCAAGCGCCGGTTCAACCCCACGACTCTTGACAACGACCGAGCCATCGAGCGATGGAATGCTGGACAAGTCAGGCTATTGGCCGTCCACCCCAAGTCCGCAGGCCACGGCCTCAACCTCCAGCACGGCGGGTGTCACATGGTGTTTCTGTCCCTGCCGTGGAGTTTGGAGTTGTTTGAGCAAACCATTGGTCGTTTGCACCGCTCAGGCCAAGCACACGCTGTGTGGTGCTACGTGATGCTGACCAACAAAACGATTGACGAAAAAATTTTTGCCGCCTTGCACGACAAGCGGGCGGTGTCGGATATTGCAATGGAGGAACTTAAATGACCAGACTAGACCTGTGGAAAGCGCAACTCAAAGCGGCGCGATCCATATTGAAAATTCACCGCAAGGACGCCAACGCCGCAACGCGCACATGGCAACACACTATCGATTTGATAGCTAAACTGGAGACAAAAATTGGAAATCACTTGGCGAAAACTAAACGCTGAACTCAAGACTTTGGATGAAGCCAAGGTTTTGGAGATGCTGACCCATGAACGTGAGTCAGCCAAAAGAGTGTCTGTGCTGGAGCGACTGCACCAGCGCTACACGGCCTTGCGGGCATCCCGCGAGCGTATTGAAATACTACAGGAGGCAAGACGACCATGACCCATTGGACACCCCCACCAGGCACCAAAATTGTGATGCCAAGTCTTTTAGTGACAAACGCCAAATTTAAGCCCAGCCGAGGCTCAGACGTGCAAGCGACTTGGCGCAAGCAGGGTTGGACTGCACCCAGCGCAGGCTTGCCCCCGCCCCCGCCTGAGAAGGTTATTGAACCACTGCGCCGAGTGAGGTGAGCCATGCCAGCATTTGACACATGGACTCAAGAGAACCTGGCCAAGTTTGCTGCGGAAGCCTACGCCAAGATGCAAGAGCAAGACGAGCGCATCCAGCAGTTGCAAAACGATTTGAAAACCGCGATTAACGCATATAGGGAGATGTTGAAATTCGAAGAGAAAAACACATGAAATGGATTAAAAGCGCAGATCAACTGCCAGAACATAAGCAACGCTGCATTGTTGCGTGGGCAGATCAATCTGTTTCGCATACAGCAACCTTATATGAACATCCATCAAAGCCGGGTGTTTTTCAGTGGTTAGCATCTAATGGAAACACCGTATATCACCATCCACTGTATTGGATGCCTTGCCCAGAAATGCCACCAAAGGAGAAGACATGATTGAAGCCATACTTGCCGTTTTTGCGGTTGGATTCCTTGGCGTCGCAGTGGGCGTTGGCGTGGTTTGTGTCATGGTCTGGATGGCGCTCAATGAAGACTAGAGGCGGCGCCAGGCCAGGCAGCGGGCGCAAGCCCACACCCATCAGCGAGTCCAGAGCCATAACGCTGTGGAACCAAGGCGTCAGCAAGAAGGACATCGCCAAGCGCTTTGGCGTGGACTACCAGGTGATTCGGTACTTCTTCAAGAAGATAAAAATGTTCAGGACATGAACAACGCGGCTTCGTCTTTGCGGCGGTTCTCAAGCCCTCGGAGCACCTTACCGCCGGCTTTGCAGTACTGCAACAGCGACGCTATGGCCGCGTCTTTTTCCCCGCGAAGAACCTTCTGACGGAAGGTGCTGCGCTGTAGCGTTCCCAGACCAACATTGAAAGCAAAGCTGACGCAAGCATCGAATTGGCCTTGGGTAAGAGCCACGGGAATGAGTTGCCCCACGCCGCGCTCAAAGCGCTGAAGATCGGCTCTAAGAATTCCATCTACTTCGTCTTTTGAAAACGTGCGATTGTCTTCTGGGCGAAGCGGGTAAGCGCCTCTTTGATCGATTGGAATTTTTGCTTGATCTGGGTAAAGAACATGACCTACTCCTATTGTCCAAAGCTGTGCTGGGCATCGATACGGTTTGTACCGAATGCCCTCATGGTGCTGGATCATCTTGATCACATCAGCGCTGACGTTCATTTCGACTTGAATGCTTGGCCACCAAACCAGAACGAAACAATACACGCCCAAATGATCTGGGTCTCATCGTCCCACAGGTGATTGAGCGCCACATCAAAGGCAACGTCTGTATGCCAGGCGTAGTAAAAACCAAAGACCTCAACGAACATGAACATAATGAACATGCCGTAGGTGATGACGCTACGGGTCGCTGCGCGCATGTTGGTCACCCATTGGGCCGCTCCTTGACCCAAGGCTATGTCGTGCGCATAGAGCGCTTGGCGCTCCTGCATGGCCGTCTGGTTGTTGGTGACCTCGGCGTTGATCTGAATCTGCTCGGTCTGGATGTGCTCAATGCGCTCTTGCGCTTCCAGGCCGGCTTTCTTCAACGTCAGCTCGCGCTCGGTTTGCATGGCGGCCAGCGCCAGCTCATGCTTCTTGTCAGCGCGGTCCTGGAATAGCTCAAGGATTTTGGGCAAGCCGCCCATCAGAAAGCTGATAAGGGATGAGAACAGGGTCAGCATGCTTAACCTTTCAATTCAAAATTAAGGTTGGTGTGGCGCGGGTATTGCACAACGCGCTCACCCTCGGGGCATTTGTATTTGATGGTCGCCAGCAAGGTTGCCTTGCCTTCAGCAATCTTTTCTTTTCTCACCATTGTCAACTGGTAGGTAAACGTGTCAATCTCTGGGCCTGCTGGGCCGCTGAATCGGCTTGCTGTGGTGGTCGCCTCATGCACCATACCCGCCGCATCCCGAATGCTTGGGGTGAAGCTCTCAACAGAACAGTCGTCCCGCTTCTTGATCCGCGCAACGGTAACGTTGATCGGCTGCCCAGCTTCTGCCACGATTTTGAAATGCTCTGGAGACCACTCAAGAATGGCCCTATCAAACCAACCAAACTTGTCGGCCAACGTATAGCTGCCGCCCAACGCGGCAACACTGGCAGCAACTGCTCCAATGGCTTTGGTGAGGTCGATCATTTGTCAGCCTTTGCATCAAGTTTATCGAAAATTTTGCCCAGCATTTCGCGGATGTCGCGGATGTCGGCCTTGTAGTCGTCTTTGCTTATGTAGTTATGTGGCATGTTGCGCACGTCACCGTCTAGCCGGTCGATGGCGATGTAGATGCGGTTGAGCGTCCACCCGCCGAAGAACCCGGCGATGGCCACGGCAATGTTGAAGAGTATTTGGTAGTCCATCATTCGGCCAATTTGTTTTGGTTGTCAGGTGCCAAAGCGTTACGTTTAGCTGCGCGTGTCTTTGGGCCTTGTTGCTTGCCAGACACGTCAGGGCGCGCAGCGCTTAAACTCTTTTCAAGCGTTTCTAGCACGTCAACCATCTGATCGCGTTTTATAGCCGCAGCGCGCCTAGCTTGCTCGCTTGCGTCGCGCTTGGACATTTCGTCAAACATTGCGGCCTTTTCACGGGCCTTGGTAATTGTGTCTTGAATCCAAGCGCGATCCATCATCTTTTCAGCGATGGCTTTGTTGGTGAGCGACTTGAAGCCTGGCGCCACTTCAGCAAAATCAACCTTAGCTTTTTCCCACGCAATTTTTTCAGTTGCGGTCAGATCAAACAGTTTGCCTGCGGTGACTTTTTTGGCTGCGTCATCTAGCGCCGACAACTTCTGAAATGTTTCAAGCGTTGCGCCCTTGATGCCTTGGCTGGCCTCGCGGAAGCGCCCGGTGATGGGGTCAAAGTCAAGGATGACTTCACCGGCAGCGGGTCTGCGCGCAGCCGCTTCAGCCGCTGCCTGTTGCGCTTCCGCTTGCTGGCCCAACGTGCGCGACACGCCCGCACGACGGGCGTCTTCTGCACGCAAAGCATTCATAGTGCTTTCTGCGCTGGGCGCAGGCAACGCGCGGGCCATGTTTGGCGCGCTTGGTGTTACCTGTGGGCCGTAACGCTCGGGCGTCATTACAAAATTTGGCGGCGTAAACGCTTGCTGCCCGTAGTTGTACGGCACAAGTTGGTTAGGGCCGTAGTTAATTTCCGCAGGCGTTAATCCTGATGGGATGGGCCGATAGTCAGGCGGCATGGCCGCAGACTTTTGAAATCCTGGTTTGGCCATGCTACGCGCGGCCATTCCAGCGCCGATATTGCCCAGCGCTGCTCCTACGCCGCCGCCCACGATGGCGCCAGGCAAGCCGCCTATTGAACCAACAAGCGCGCCAGCAGTGCCGCCCGCGCTAGACCGGGTGAGCTTTTCCCTAAAGGTCGGCTCACGAACTACGCCGCCTTGCAAGTTCTCAGGAAAGTTGGCCGCAGCGTTTGCAATCTTTGCAGCGTTACCTGACAGGGGTCTGCCTTCAGCGGCCATTTTTGCCAGCGCTTGTGGGTCAACCACGCCGGTAGCCAAGTTGGTGGCACGGCGGTAGTCGTAGATTCGTGCGGCCAATGAGCGCGCATTTTGAAACTCGGTCAACAGTCGAGGGTCGGTAATGCTGTTCTCAACCGCTTTTTCCAGCGCGTTGGCAATGCCCATGCTTGCATCCGCGCGGGCTATTGCTTCGGGTGACGGTGGGTTGATGCCGGCAGACTGTTGGTTGTAAATTGCTTGCGCGTCTCGGCGGCGCTGGCGAATGCTGTCTACAATGATTTTGCCATCTGCGCCAGCTTGCAGTTGTTGCTTAGCTGTATTTACAAACTCATTGATGGCATTAGCTTGACCCATGTCGCCAATTGTTGGCGCAACACGCAAGTTGTCAAGATCATCCAATATGGCGGCATCGGCGGTCACACGGGGGATTGCCCTAACCTTGTCATACGGCACGCTAATTGCCGGCGCGTCCAGCGCGGTATCAAACGCTTTTGCGTCAAGTTTTATGGTTTCTGGTAAACCCATATCTTCTCGGGCGCGCGCGGCAACTTTGGGCAAATTGAGCTTGGATAAGTTGCTGTCCAGCGCCGTTGACCCTACCGCAGCAGCGCGCATACGGTTGGCCGCGCTGGGGTTGGACAGCGACGGGTTCAACGACAATTCCATGTCAAACGCATCTTTGGCCGCGTCAATGCGCGGGGCGTTCATTTCGCTCTCACGCACACGCTCAGTTTGGATGCGCTGCTGGCGCGCTTGTATTGGTGCCTTGACCATGGGCGCGGCGGCGCGAGTGCCTGCGCTAACTCCTCTGGACAAATCGCCCAGCACGTTAAGCGGGACTCCTTGCAGACCAGTGCTGGCCAGCGCGTTGCCAATTGCTTCAGTGTAGTCTTGCGCCGTGGGGCTAAGTGCAGGCTGAAAAAATTGCTGAACTTGGCGGGCTTGGGCTTCGCCAGCGCGAACACCTTCTTTTGTGCCATATTTGCCGCTGGTCAGCGCGCCAAGCACTTCTGAACCCGCAACAATCGGCCCTGTGATTGCGCCGGTCGTAAGCGCTACGGCGGTTTCAACAGGTGCAAGCAACTTTTCTGTGAACGACGCAGGCGCGCGCGCTGGCGCTGCTGTTGACGCAGGCACCGCGTAGGTATTGCCGGGAATCAGATCGGCGGCAGTGCCAGTTTTACGCGGCGCGGGCATGCCCGTACCTCTTGGCGCAGGCGCTGCCCCAAAAGTTTGCGCGGCAAACGCTTCTACTTGGCCAGGGGTTGCGTCATCTGGGCCTTCAAAGACGTGAACTGCGCCGTCTGGGCCTTGAACACGGTATTTGGTAGCCATTATTTGCTTTCTTTACCAAGATATTTAAATCCACTAGTTCCTTGCCCCGCCGCACCTGGCTGATCGCGTTTAGGCAACATACCGCTGCCTTTAACATACGCATTTTCAATATCATCAATAATACGCAACGCGGCTTCAACCGATTGACCAGGATCAGAAATAGACCGTAACATGGTTTGCAATTCCATATTGGAATCCAAAGACTTTGACGACATTCCAGTAGCGTTCTTAATTGAAGCCACCAATCGTTGACGCGCGCTGTTAATGACATCGCGTTCAACTTGCTCTGGGCTACCGCCAGCCCGACCTAATACTTGACCCACACCTGACGCTTGTGCGGCGGACATAAGATTGGAAATAACATTACGTTCTGTACTTGGGATAGCGCGAAGTCGATCAAGTTCTGTAAACGAAGAACGCAAGTTATCTAAATCATTTGCAAGTTGTGTTTTGCCTTCTTCCGCTTTATTGACACGTATCGCCGCGCCTGGTTCTTTACCACCCACGCCAATAACGCCGGGCGATCCTACGCCGCCGCCTTGGTAGCGCCGTGCGTCTACGGAGATCATTTGATTGGGGTTAGTTGGATCAATAATTTGCGTGATTGTGGGTGCAACGGGCTGCGCTGGTGGCCGGCTTTGTTGTGCAATCTGTATTTTTTGGTTTTGAACGGGGCCGGGCAACGGCACATCTTCGTATGTGCCGATAGAAATAGGCGCACCTCCAAGCCCAGGAATCTGAAGCACTCGGCGTTGGCCACTTTGGTCAATGACTTGTGTAGTTGGTTTGTTCAACTCCATAAACTTTTCAGTGCCAAGTTTGGACTGATTAAGCAGTTGAGCAAAGGCTTGCGGGCCTTGAGTCATAGCTTGCTGTATTTTTGTGACAAACTGTTCTTCAGTTATTCCTCTGGCCTTAAGTGTGGGGCCAAGAATAGGGTCTGCATGATTGGCTTGAAACCAACTGAAATACTGTTGCGGCGCGTTAGGGTCTGAGGGATTAATTGTGTCCAAAAATGCACGCGACTGCTTTAGCTTAGTGTCAACTAAATTAGCTTGTTGAATTTGCAACGCAATTGGTTGTGCGGTTATTTCACCTTGCAATTTTTGTTGGGTAAGTTTTTGCGCTTGCAATTCTCCTAGCGTCTTTTCAAGCCCAGGCAGCTTAGAACCAAAACCTCCAGTAGACAAAGTCTTGCGCAAAGTGTTGATGTCAATATCACCCGTTTGTGGGTTGTAAGCAGACCGATACGCTTCGTTAAGCGCATTGGTTGATTCTTGTTCGCGTTGCGCAGTGGCAAGCTGATACTGCGCCAAAGCATTTTGATTCTGCGCGCTTTGAAGTTGTGAAATTTGAGCGTACTGGGCCAACGGGTTGGCCACTTCAACGCCTCGGACGCCTAGCGCAATGTTTGGGTTAAGTGCCATGATTTGTCTCAGTCAAAATTAGTTATTTGGGCGTTGTACGCATTTGGAGACATACTGCCTGGTCCATATACATTGCCTGCGCCGTATTGGCCCACTAAATTTCTTTGGTTTAATGCGTTAACTAAGTTGTTGCCTTGGTTGTAATTCAAATAAGTGCTCAAGCCGCCAGTTATAGCATTGGCTGCACCCACTTGGCCCGCCGCCCCAGCCGCAGCGCCGCCGGTCAAGTAATTGCCCATGTTGGCTGCGTTGGCTGCGCCAGCCGCGCCGATCTGAGATGTGGCCGTCTGACCAATACCCGCTAAAGCCGCCAGACGGTTGTAGCCTGTGGCCTCACGCGCCACATCAGCGTTGTAACCTGTTAGCGCCCGGTTGTAAGCGTTTTGGTACTCTTGGCTACCCATTTCTTGGCCGAAGCGTTGCGCGGCCTTCATGGCCCCGCCTGAGATCAAACCGCCCCTGGCGGCGGCGCTTCGATCCAGCGCCTTCTGGCCTTCGGACAATCGAAACGCATATCCTGGGTCTTGACCCAAGTTGACTTGCCCAGTAAACGCCCCCGGCATCATGTTGCGTTGCGCTTCAAGCTGAGGTAGCGCGCGGATACCCATCTCACGAAAAGGTCTTTGATCTTCGCGTGTTTGATAGTACTGCGCGTCCGATATTTCACCCGCTCGTTTTGCGGCGTCTGATTGCTGACTTGCCGCGCTGCGCGATGTGCTGGCGCCTAATAACGCGCCCCCAACTATAGCTGCTGCTGTCCAACCGGCCATGATAGCTCTCCTTCACATTTAACTTGCATTTTACGGGCTACAGAGACACAAACGTCTTCAGAAATCTGTTTGTTCCCAAATGAGGTGCTAACCATTTCGTCAACTTCGCTGTCTTTTAAATCAAGTCTGCACAAAAACGCGCGGTACGCAATCTGCGCTTTTTGCAACTCAGTTCTGCTGTCGCCAAGTCCATACTCAGGCACTATATACAGTCTGTCTTCCAAAACTGCAATGTCGGCGCAATCGTCTGGGTTGTCATATACGTCCACCCAAACAACTTCATCATCAAAAACACGCCCTGCGCGTTGCATCCCCGCGCTTGCGGGAAACTCACATGGGCCTGTCAAGACTTTCACGCCATCGTCAGTATTAACCGCGATTGTGCCTTTTTCCAAGCGAACGCGGTAGGCTGACTTATGTTCTGCGCCGGTCAATACAGTCCACGGTGGAATGGTGATCTTGCGCTCGTAGACGCCGGGCATAAACGTGTGCTCAGTCACAATCTTGGCCTGCGGCATTTTTAACAGTTCATTTTGCAACGCTACAACCTTGTCCGGCATGGACAAAGCTGGCGTTAGATTGAACTCAGTGCCGCAAGCCAATTCCATTAAGTCACCTCACGGCCACTGACGCGCATGTTGATCGCTGTGGCGGTGCCTGCAATGGTGCTGATAAAGTCGCCCACGCCCAGCACCTGGCCCACCAACTCGGGGAAAGTATAGACCTCAGACGCTTGGAGCGTCTTGGTCTTGGTGATCAAGTTGGAGTTGCCGGCAGACCCAGACACCGTAACCAAGTTGACGCTGATGGTTGCGGCGCTGCCGCTGTAGTTAGTCGCGGTGAATTTGTCGATGATAGCTGTGACGCCAGTAGCTGTGTACTGGGTGGTCTGGGTTGCCTCGACGTTTTTGGCGGGGACAAGGACTTTGACGGTGACTGTCATGGGTTACTCCAGTAAAAGGCAATTGTTAGCGGCAGCTTGCATGATGACCCAATTGGTGCCGTCAGACACCATTGTCGCCCAATTGCCTGCAACTGCCAAGAGGATTGCGGTGCCCGCCGCGCCGCCAGCTCGCGGGACAACGTTGCTGGATGCTGACACCAGCGTCTGGGCTTGGTAATTTTGGAAGGTCAAGTACCCACCAGGAAATGTGGACGCAGCCGGTAAAGTGACTGTACAGGTTGAGCCTGACTTATTGTTGATGTACCAGTTGCTGGTGCCCACTGTAAAGTCTGCCACTACAGTCACTGGCACGGTTGACAGCGCCGCAATAGATGCGTTGACTGCGCCAATGTCAAGAATGGGTTGCGATTGCAGCGCTTCAATTTGCTTTTGCATCTCAGCCATCTGAGACACCAACGCCGAACAGCAGTCAGTCAATACGTCAGGAATCGGTAAGGTAACAACTGGCGGCAGCGTTTGCAATTCTTGATTAACCGCAAGAAGCGCGGCGTCATAGGACGCGATCAGCGACTCGGAGCTAAACGTAAGGCCAGAATCGTCAATGACCGCCGTAGCAACGTCATTGAGCGACAGAAAAAACAAATACCACGCCCGGTCAATCAACCCGGTGCGCGGGTCAATCAACGGCACCCTAGGGGGTGTAATGGGCGTTGGATTTGCGTTGGGGCTAGGCATTGGTCGGGCTAATGATTAACTCGGCGCCCATGATGGCCACTTTGACCGGGTCAGTCATGGACAGCTCATAGACGCGGTCTCGCAACTTGACTGTCATGCCCAACCGCCGCCAAAACGTCCGGTGGCCATACGCACCGATTCTGCCAAGTGGCGACCAATGCTCATTTGACCAAGTGTGCCCGCCGTCGTCTGACCAACGCAGCATGGCTTCGGGGTTGTAGCCTGGTGCAGCGGGGTACGCAATGGTAACAAGTTCATAGCCCGTAATGTCAGTATCTGATAATTCGTATTGCCCAATCGGTTCAAAACCGTCCCCTGCTTCGGTGGTCAATGTAACGCCTGATTGAGTGGCCAAATAGGTTTGCCTATATTCAGCTACAAGATTTAATCCCGACTCAGTGTCTATGTTTTCACTGGCGTATGCTGGGTATAGGTTTAAGCCTACGCCCGTTTCGCAATCCAATTGCAAACTATGGTGCGCTGTGCGCTTCAAGTTGTTTTGCCCCGTAGGCAACGCCCGCCAAGTGCGCAGCCACTTTTGAATCTGTCCATTGTCAGCGTACACGTCAAGGTCAAAAGCGTAGATGTTGCCGTTTTCAAAGTCGCCAACGACAATTTTGTTGTTAAACGCCATCTGGCAGTTGCTACGGTGCCGGGTAAACACCCCTTCAACAAAGCCGGCCCGTTCGTGCCAGGCTTGGGTGGCGGCGTCATACACCCAAGTAGTGTTGGCCGTGGGGAATATCAGCACGTAAAAGCTGTGGCCATCCTGTTGATAAGTGTACGCAATGGCGTCCGACATGTCACCGTACTGTTGAATTTGCCATTCAACCGCATGGGTTGAGATGCGCTGGCCTTGGTAACCGTTGGCCCTGTAAACAATGCCCTGTCCTCGGCGATCCCGGCCCAGCCAGAACAGGCCGTTGTCCATCTTGGCAATGGAGTAAGGGGCTGCGCAACCAAGCTCGTTAAACGCGCCTTGGATGCGTTGCAAGGGGAAGTCTGTGGCGCCTGAGTCGTACCAGACTTCAATGCTGTTTGTGCCAAAGGCCCAAACTTCGCGAAAATTGGACACCACGGCCAACAGGCCATCAGGCGAGCCTTCGGTGCTTGCAAATTCCAGCGGGTCAATGGACGTGCCATCCAAGAGGGTGGTTACCCACATCTTTTGGCTATTGGGTTCGTTGAACACAAAATAGCCGTCCAGATAGCAGACAGTCACCGCACCGGGAAAGTCAAGGTCATTGATCTGGCCAAAGGCATTGGTGGTGTTGTTGTAGATGTAGCTGGGGCCGTTGGCCGCAATGAACAGTTGCGTGCCGTTGTCGGCCATGCTGACCGGCCCAGTACCGGCCACAGTGCCAATCAGCGTGGCCGCGTAGGCGTCGTTGATTTTGTAGAGTGAGTTACCAGACACTACAAAACCCACACTATCGTTGGGCGAGAACGCCCACAGCCCACGAACCGGGCCAACGCCCACCGTTGACAAAAGCGCTAACCCTGGGCAGCGTTGCAAGAATGCCGGTTCTTTACCGCCCTCGGGAATAACCTCTGGAAACAGATTTACCATGCGCGCATCCGCAGCGTTGATGCTGCGGGTCACATAGGTCGAGCCAAGAATAGGCGTTTTCATGTTAAACGTAACTTGGATACCATTTGGTCGTTGTAGCGTCGTAAGTCATTGTGAGTGCCCTATTAACAACCGCCGTTCCGAGTACGGCAATATTTCCCGCCGCTGTCCAAGTAAATGCGCCAGTAGGAATTAATGTGATCGTACCGCCGCCAGTAGAAATTGGCGCTGCTGCCGTGATGTTCACCACTGCCGTTGTCCCTGAAACAAAAACAATTGGGGTTGTTGGTGCAATTGTTGTTGCGCTTGCGATTGTTGGTGCAGCCGCGCTTACCGCGCTGAAGCCACTCAATGCAAGGCTTGTGCCTGTGGCCGCGCCAATGACCGGTGTGGTCAATGTTGGTGTAGTTGCAAATACAGCAGAACCTGTACCTGTTTCATCAGTTAACGCAGTTCGTAGATTGGTACTGCTTGGCGTTGCCAAAAATGTTGCCACACCGGCACCCAAACCACTTACGCCGGTTGCAACAGGCAAACCCGTGCAATTGGTCAAAACGCCACTGGCGGGCGTACCTAGCGCAGGCGCAACCATTGTTGCATTGGTAAACAACAATGCATTGGTGACTTGCTTGGTTGTGCCTGACTGTACAATTGGCAAGACATCAGTAGTAGCGGCAGCAGTTGCTACGGGAAGGGAAGTAATTGCAATGGTGGCCATGTTAGTAGTTTCCTGCGTAAATGTTAAAACGTTGACGGGTGGCGATCAGCGAATACGGCATAGACATGATGTCATCAGGATTGTTGATGCGCTTCAAGTTGCGCTTGCTGGTCATGGCAATGCGCTGCACCTGGGGGCTGGGCTCAACGCCAAACTCAGGTGCAAATTCCATGGCCAAGTTGTACACAAAAGCCCGTAGATACCCAGGCGGGAACAAAATGTCGGTTGCCAAGTTGGCAGGCTGACTGAGCTCTTGCACGCTGACAAAGTGAAACTCCAGCAGACGTGTGGGGCGCGGGTAGATGTTGATCGTAACGTCTGGGTAGGTCATGTTGACAAACATGACTTGCGGAAAGGTTGAAGTCACGGTCTTGACCGCAATGCCGTTGTATTGCTGCTGATTAATCAGCTTGATGCCATACGACACCCCGGTGCCGGGGTCTTTAAAATAGGTGGAGTCGTCAACCAAAACAGGCCGCACGGCAGTGCCGTTTAGGCGTACCAAGGAACCAGTAGGGCCAAGAGTTTCTTCAATGGAACTGACCGGCCAGTTGACAATTTGGTCAATGGTACAGAAAACAGACAGACGCTCAGTGTTCCAAGAGTCAATCATCTGGTTGAGCGCCATCAAGGCGTCTTCAGACACTGATGCCGCTGGCGTTTCGCCTTCAGCCAGCACGCCCAGCAGCCGCAGCGCCCGG
>Ga0114968_10001134_pt1 | contig 20232 bp, 13 predicted proteins | sample M_130807_EF_Meta_FD_87020 | JGI IMG/M metagenome (GOLD analysis project Ga0114968, IMG submission 87020) | Freshwater microbial communities from Lake Montjoie, Canada to study carbon cycling - M_130807_EF_MetaG | ecosystem: Environmental > Aquatic > Freshwater > Lake | place: Lake Montjoie...
AAATTTGCACATCAAGACTACGGTCGTAGGCCGCGTACTCGCGCCCACGGGCAAGCTCCATCAGTTTTTCGCGCGAAATCGGAATCTTAGGGTGGCGGCCTAAAACCTTTAGTACTGAAAATTCACCGGTTGTGATCTGCACGATTTGACGGTCGCGGGTCAGAATGCGTGTGGCCAGATTGAGCTCAAAAGGCCCAAAGTAGATGGCTTCGTGATCGTAACTGGGCGCACCGGGATGCTCGTCGCTGTTGCGCCGACGCAAAATCGCGTTGATGCGGGCCAAGAGCTCGCGTGGATTGAAGGGTTTGGATAAATAATCATCTGCGCCCATTTCGAGGCCAATGATGCGATCGATTTCTTCGGCACGGGCAGTGAGCATAATGATCGGAGTGCTATCGTGATTGCCGCGCAGGCGACGGCAAATCGATAAGCCATCTTCGCCCGGGAGTATTAAGTCGAGCACCAATAAGTCAATGTGCTCGCGATGCCAGATTTTGGTCATTTCTTGGCCATTTTCGGCCGTGAGTACGCTAAAGCCTTGATCGGTCAGATATCGACGTAAGAGGTCACGTAAACGCGAGTCACCATCGACCACCAAAATTTTGCGCACAATAGGGGGGAGTGAGATCTTCATGATTTTAAAACGCTCGCTTTTTAAGGCAAGGGGACGCCAAAAGTCGGACTACAAGAGTGGAAGATCGCACCATACCGGATTTGTTAGAGGGTTTTGTATTTGCTGAGCTATGCTTAACGGGTTGTAACAAATAGTTACAAATGCAAGCCAGAAGGCCGACAAAGAATTTGCTCAACCCATAAGAGACCAGCCACATGTTTGAAGCAAGCCAGCTACGCCGAACACTTGAAGTCAACGGCAAACAGTACGATTACTTTAGCCTGCCCGAAGCGCAACGGAGCGGTTTGCGTGATCTCAGCACCCTGCCGTACACCTTACGGATTTTGCTTGAAAATTTGTTACGGCATCAGGCGTTAAACCCGAACGCGATTGAGCCTATAGATGTCAGTCAGTTGGTGTCGCAACTGCTTGCCGCTCAAACCGACTGTGTGATCGAATTCAGACCTGCGCGTGTGTTGATGCCTGAATCGTCTGGCCTGACGCTGATGGGTGATTTAGCTGCGATGCGCGACGCGATGACTGCGCTCGGTGGTGATCCGGCTCTGATCAATCCTAGCGTGGCGATGGACTTTGTCGTCGATCATTCTGTGATGGTTGAGGATTCGGGTAAACCGACTTCGCTAGAAACCAATATGGCGCTTGAGTTTGAACAAAATCGCGAGCGCTATGAATTTTTACGTTGGTGCAGCCAAGCCTTTGATGGCCTACGGGTGTTTCCGCCGGGCTCCGGGATTTTGCATCAGATTAACCTCGAGTTTTTAGGCAAAGTAGTCTGGACTAAAGAGCATCAAGGTCGCACCTTGGCTTTTCCTGACACGTTGATTGGGATGGATAGTCATACCGCAATGATCAATGCCTTAGGGGTTGTGGCATGGGGGGTCGGTGGTTTTGAGGGCGGTGCGGTGGCCTTGGGTGAACCCGTCTCTGTGCCGATCCCCGAGGTCGTTGGCTGTCACCTCACGGGTGCGTTGCGCCCGGGTGTTACCTCAACCGATTTAGTGCTCACGATTACGCAACGGTTGCGCGGCGAGGATGTGATTGGGCGGTTCATCGAATATTTTGGCGATGGGGTCGATACTTTAACTTTGCCTGAAAGAGCCACTGTCTCAAATATGACGCCAGAGTGTGGCGCGACCATGAGTTTTTTTCCGGTCGATCAAGAAACCCTGCGTTACCTGACGGTATCAGGCCGTGGTATCGATCAAGTCGCGTTGGTCAAAGCCTACTGCCAGGCGCAAGGTTTGTGGCGAGATGCTCAGACCCTGACGCCGCGCTACGCTAAAGTCATCGAGATTGATCTGTCGGCGGTGGTGCCCAGCATGGCGGGCCCTGGCCGCCCCGATGCACGGGTTGATCTTGCTGGCGTGGCGCATGCTTTTGACAAGGCGGTCGCACGTCAAAGCAAGCCATTGGTGGCGCTTGTGCAAGACAAGTCGGTCTCGAGCCCGATGCAACAGAACTCTGTCTCTTCCCCAATGCAACAAAAGCCTTCGGTCGCCCACGTTCTCGGTCAACCGTCTTTGGCTCCGGCGCCAGGAGGCGGTGCGTCTGCGTATGAAAGCGATATTGGTGATGGTTCTGTGGTAATTGCCGCGATTACAAGCTGTACGAACACCTCTAATCCCGCTGTGATGATTGGTGCGGGCTTACTCGCCCGTAACGCGCGTCGTCGCGGCTTGCTGCCCAAGCCGTGGGTGAAAACGTCGTTATCGCCAGGTTCGCGTGTGGTGGCCGATTATTTAAAAGTGTCGGGCTTGCAAGTTGAGCTGGATGCCTTAGGCTTTCACGTGGTCGGCTTTGGTTGTATGAGTTGCATGGGCAACTCTGGCCCCTTGCCCGAGCCGATTTTGAAAGCGATTGATGCTCGCCAGTTAGCGACAGTGGCTGTGTTATCGGGTAATCGTAATTTTGATGCGCGTGTGCATAACAGCGTGCAGATGAACTTTTTAGCCTCGCCGCCGCTGGTGGTGGCGTATGCGTTAGCAGGTTCGATCCGCACCGATCTGACGCAAGAGCCTTTGGGGTATGACGACCAAGGTGCAGCGGTTTATTTAAGAGATATTTGGCCCAGCCCTGAAGATATTCGTGCAGCGATCGACCGCTATGTTGAACCGCATTTGTACCAAGAGCGCTACCAAACTATTTTTGAAGGCTCGCCACAATGGCGCGCGCTGACAAGTGTGAGCGGCAAGATCTACGACTGGAATCCTGATAGCCTATTTATTCAACGCCCACCGTATTTTGATGGCATGACTCGCGAGGTTCCTGTTCACAAAGATATTTTGGGCGCACGCGTACTGGGTATGTTTGGCGATATGTTGACTACTGATCATATTTCGCCCATCGGAAAGTTTTCCGTACAGACGCCTGCGGGCGAGTATCTGCAGTCTTTGGGTGTTGCCCCGGTTGATTTTGTGAATTACGGTGCACGCCGTCTGAATCACCAAGTGATGATGCGCGGTACCTTCGCAAATGTGCGCCTGTGCAATGAACTGACTCCAGACGTGCAGGGTAGCTCGACCTTACACATGCCAAGTAAAGACCCCATGTCGATTTACGCGGCGGCGCAACGGTACCGTGAAGAGAATGTCCCCTTAGTGATTGTCGGGGGTAAAGAATACGGTGCTGGGTCATCGCGCGACTGGGCGGCCAAAGGCACGGGTTTGCTCGGTGTGCGCGCGGTGATTGCCGAGTCGCTCGAGCGGATCCATCGTTCAAATTTAGTAAGCATGGGGGTGTTGCCGCTGCAGTTTTTAAATGGTGACACCAGACAATCGTTAGGGTTGGATGGTTCTGAAACTTTTGATATTCGCGGCTTAACACAAGGCCTGCAGGCCCGCCAGCAGCTCGATTGCGTGATCCGCTACGCAGACGGTCGCATCCACACGATTCGTTTGCTGGTGCGCTTGGATAGTGACGTTGAGGCCGAGTATTACAGACACGGTGGGATTCTGCAGTGTGTGCTCAGAGCTCGCCTCCAGCAGGCGTCTGCGTAGCGCTAAGTGTGTAGCGCTTGCAGCGCAGTGTGAGCGGTGGTGAGATTCTCGTTGTTTAGAACGTTAGGGCTGACCGGAGAAAAAGATGAAAACGATGATGGGTGGTTTTGTGGTGAGACAATTATTTTTTGGGTGGCGTATTTGCCTATTGTCTGTATGCGCGCTGTGGTGTTTGAGTCGCGCTGCGTGGGCACAGTCGGAGTTTCCCAATCGCTCAATCACGTTCATCGTGCCGCAGTCGGCGGGAGGATCGACTGACACAGTGGCTCGTCTCACTGCGCAAAAGTTAAGCGACGGCTTTGGTCGACAAGTCATTGTAGAAAACCGCGCTGGTGCAAGCGGCATCATCGGCGCTGATCTGGTTGCCAAGGCGGTACCCAATGGATATACGCTCTTGGTAGCAGGTACGGGCATCATCGCGATCAACCCATTTTTGTATAAAAATATCACCTACGATCCGTTTAAAAGCTTTGTGCCGATTGCTTTGATCGGGTATTCAAATGATGTATTGGTGGTGCATCCGGCTGTGGCGGCCAATACCCTGAGCGAGTTAGTGGCCTTGGCCAGAAGTCAGCCCGGAGAAATGAAATACGCTTCAGCCGGGGTGGGGACATCCCCTCATTTAACAGCCGAATTGTTTCGTCAGCTGACCGCAACAGACTTGATGCACGTGCCCTACAAAGGCAGTACACCGGCCGTGGTTGCCACCGTGAGCGGCGAGACATCCTTGATGTTTACGGGGATCGCGTCATCAATTGCGCATATTAAAAGCGGCCGTTTAAAGCCAATTTCAGTCAGCAGCGCTACACGTTCGGCGTCTTTGCCTGATGTCCCAACAATCGCCGAGTCCGGTTACCCCGGCTTTGAAGTGAATTATTGGATTGGCCTGTTTGCCCCCGCTGGAACGCCCTCTGGGGTTGTGAATCAGCTCAATACTGAAATCAATCGTTCTTTAGGTCAGCCCGACACGCGTGCACGCTTTCAGGCACTGGGACTCGAACCGTTTTTAGGAACGTCGGTGCAGTTTGCGGACATTATCCAAAAAGATTTTGCTTTATGGAAAAAAACTATCGAGACCTCTGGGATCAAGGGTGAGTAAGGGCGGGCCGTTTAAATACATTGAAACCGACTGACATTTTTTTAGGGCTTCAAGTCGCCTCGGGAGATGCGGTCGGCACGTTCTGGGTCTACACTAAAGGCCTTCGCTCGTGAAAAATCACGGCGGTGGTGCAGGGGCGGTTGACGCGACAGGTACTCAAAACAGAGTACGTCCGGCGACCACGTCAAACGCGCGCGGTGGGCGTAGCAGTACGTATCGCCACTGAGAAAAAATAAAACAACCTTACCGAGACAGACAAACATGAAAAGCAAATACTTTCAGTTCCTAGCGACTTTTTTGTTGGCCACCTCTGCGAGTATGGCGCATGCCGAAGTCAGTGAGTTACGCGTGCCTCTTGGCGCGGGTGGTTTTGGGTTTCTGCCCTTGCACGTCATGAAGGCGAACAGTCTAATTGAAAAGCATGCCGAGCAGGCTGGCGTCAAAGTGAAGGTGAACTGGTCGAACATCGGAGGGCCCGCCGGCATGATTGATGCTTTGCTTTCGGGATCTGCAGACTTTATTTCTGCTGGGCCGCCGTCTTTTTTGATTTTGTGGGATAAGACCAAAGGTGGCGCTAATGTGAAGGGTGTCGCGTCTATGAGCTCGATGCCGATGCGTCTGAATACCCGTGCCGAACATTTGCAAACAATTGATAACCTTAAGGCTGGCGACAAAATCGCGGTGACCTCGGTCAAGTCGTCGATTCCTTCAATTGTGATGCAGATGTACGCTGTCAAAAAATACGGTAAAGCAGAGGCCTTTCGATTTGACCCTTACACCGTGACCATGAACCATTCTGATGCGGCGGCGGCGCTATTGTCTGGTAAAACAATTTCAGGCCATTTTGCTTCGGCCCCGCTTGATCAGCGCGAGCTTAAAGAGCCAGGTGTGCGCACGATTATGAATTCGGATGACGTGATGGGTGGCTCGACCACCTTTACAATGATCTCAACTACGCAAAAATTTCAAGACCAAAATCCTAAGGTGTATGCCGCTTTCGTGAAGGCATTGAAAGAAGCGCAAACCCTGATCATCCAAGACAAAGAGGCGGCCGTAAAGGTCTTGCTCGATTCAATGGGAGGCGGTGCAGGCTCAGTTGGCGATATGCTGGCCATCTTGAATGACCCCACTACCAAATATACGCTTCAACCCGAAAACGTGATGAAGTATGCCTTGTTCATGCACGAAATCGGCTCGCTTAAAAATCGCCCGGCAACGATTGGCGATTTGTTTTTTAGCGGAACCGATGTGAGCGCCGGTAACTAAGGCCGCCCCACTTGGCAGTGACGGCGTGAATCCCTGACTTAGGTTTGCATACCCCATTTTCGGATGGTGGCGCGTTCGATCACTTTGAAGATAAAGTTTTCGACGATGAGCCCGATAAAAATCACCATGAATAGCCCAGCAAATACGCTGGGTATTTCAAGTAAATTTTTATTCTGATAAATAAACCAACCTAAGCCGCCCGAACCCGAACTGACGCCAAAGACTAGTTCGGCGGCGATCAGGGTGCGCCAGGCAAAGGCCCATCCCATTTTGAGCCCAGACAAGATGCTTGGAAACGCAGCAGGGATCAAAATGCTTCTTACGTAGGCAAAGCCCGTTAAGCCATAATTGCGACCCACCATCCGCATGGTCAGCGATACCGACATAAACCCTGAGTGGGTATTGAGCGCAACGGCCCACAGCACCGAATGAATCAACACAAAGACCAAACTGCCTTCGCCTAAGCCAAACCAGATCAGTGCCAAAGGTAGCAAAGCAATGGCGGGTAGGGGGTTGAACATCGCGGTGAGTGTTTCAAGGATGTCGGTGCCGATGCGGGTGGTGATGGCCAGCACGGTGAGCAGAGCGGCTAAGGCAATCCCACAAGCATAGCCAATTAACAGCACGCTGATTGACGTCCAGGCTTTGGCGAGTAGTCCACCAGACATCATGCCGGTAAAGAGCGCCTGCATCGTCGCTGAAAACGTTGGAAACAGCAGCTCGTTGTTTAAGTGCTGCGCGTAAATCTGCCAAATAGCGGCGAGCGCAGCTAGCAATAACACGCGACGCAAGGCCGTGTTGTTACCGAGGCGCTCAAGCAAGGATAGAGGTTTTTCAATCACACCCACGGCACTGTAGGGCTCGGGCGTGCGATAGATCTCAGGGCGCTCGCCGTTAGTACGAGCATTGTTTTCGAACGCTCGATGCGTCACAGGGCTTTTGCCCGCTTCAACTGGGTGCTTAGCCATGCTGCACCTCATGGTCTTGCATGTTTTGCTGGGTAAACAACATATCGTTAATTTTTTCTTCGAGTTCTTTTTCGGCAGCGAGATCTGAATGATGTCGCGGCAGGCTGTTGATTTCGGCCTTTACCTGACCAGGGTGCGGGGTCAGCAGCAAGATGCGGTTACCCAGGCGGATAGCCTCGGGGATCGAGTGCGTGACGAACAGCACGGTAAAGTGGGTGTCGTCCCACAGTTGCATCAATTCATCTTGCATCTTGCGACGGGTCAGCGAGTCAAGCGCTGCGAAGGGTTCATCCATCAGCAGAATGTCTGGCTCCATGGCCATGCCACGCGCAATCGATACGCGTTGCTTCATCCCGCCCGACAAGGTGTGTGGATAGCTGTTGGCAAACTCTGAAAGGTTGACTTTTTCGATGTAAGCGAGGGCCCGTTCGCGCGCTGCGCCGCCGCGCAAGGTGCCGCTGGCTGTCAGCGGAAACATCACATTTTCGAGTACTGTTTTCCAGGGCAGGAGTTGGTCAAACTCTTGAAATACCATCATGCGGTCTGGCCCTGGTTTGGTGACGGTGGTGCCTTTGAGTTTGATTGAGCCTTCGACGGTGGGCATGTAGCCCCCGACGGCCTTGAGTAATGATGATTTACCGCAGCCTGAGGGGCCCAGCAATACAAAGCGATCAGCCTCATACACCTTGAAGTCAACGCGATAGGTTGCGGTCACCAGATGCTCGGTCGTTTTGTATTGCAGCGTGACGCCCGCTACTTCGAGTAGAGGAGGTTTTTTTTGAGTGATGTCCTGCATAAACGTCTCCGGCTTAGGCCAGCAAGATTAAAGGCGGCTTTTTTTGGGTGTTGTCTTGCCTAGAGGCCTCTAGCGTAGGCGACCAAGGTTAGCGGAAAATCCGCAATTGTGTCCAAGCGGCTTTTTTAGGCGTGGATCGCAACACCCCGCCGACCTGCTCGCGTTTCAAGCGCCTGCAAGCTAATACAATCACTCTATGACATATATTTTGGCTCTTGAAACCTCAACAACCACCTGCTCGGTTGCGCTACTTACTGCGCAAGGCGCGAGTGTGACTGTGGTTCAGCGCCAACTTGAGGGTACGGCGGGGCATGCCGCAAATCTTTTACCCATGGTCAGCGCCTTGTTAGCTGAATGCGGTGTCGAGCGCGGGGCACTGAGTGCGGTGGCGTTCGGTCAGGGGCCTGGAGCGTTTACGGGGATTCGCGTAGCCTGCGGGGTGGCTCAAGGCATGGGTCTGGCTCTACAAATCCCCTTGATCCCGGTTGGCGCCTTACCCGCCGTGGCGGTCCAGGCGGCTGAGCGTTTACCTCGCCATTTGATTTTGGCAGCGTTGGATGCGCGCATGGAGGAGGCCTACTTTGCAGCGTATGTCGATGATGCCATGCATGGTTTAGTGGTTTTGCAGCCCCCCGTATTGCTGCCTGCGGCGCAGTTGTCGACCTTTATTACGCAGCGTTTACCCTTGTGGCGCAGCCGTTCATCTGACGCCTTGGGCATCTGTTACGTGGGTGAAGGCTGGGGGTTGGCGGCGGCGACAGAAAGGTTGCCTCCTGATTGCCAGGCCGACGATTTGCAGGCGCGCCCAAACGCACAGGCGGTGGCGACCTTGGCACTGCGAGGTTGGCGTACGGGTCAAACTGTGTTGCCCGAGCATGCTGCGCCCCTTTATCTGCGTGACCGCGTGGCGTTTACTGTTGCCGAACGTGCGTTGGGCGAGGGCGGCAATCCGCGCGCCTTAGCGCCGGGCCAGGCGGCTTTGGTGCCCATGACGGCAACCGATCTGCCCGAAGCCCTCGAAATCGAGCGTGCGGTCCAGTCGTTTCCATGGACATTGAAAAATTTTGAAGATGCGCTGGCAGCCGGCTACGAGGCTTGGGTTTTGCGTCAGGAAGGTGAGTTGCTGGGCTTCTGTATCGCGATGCAGGCGCCTGATGTCGCCCATATTTTAGTGATCGCCGTGGCCCGTGATCATCAGCGTCAAGGCTATGCGCAACAATTATTGGCGCAAATCACGCGTAGCGCGCAAGCACAAAGTGCAGAGGGCTTGCTGCTCGAGGTGCGCCCCTCAAATGACGCGGCCCTCGCTTTTTATGCCCGCGAAGGGTTTAATCAGATTGGCGTGCGCCGTGATTATTATCCAGCAGGTCGCGGCGCGCGCGAAGACGCCTATGTCCTGAAAAAAACGTTTGATCAATCTTAAAATCCATAACAGGTATGACGCCAAGCCCCGATCCTAAGCCCTTGCAATACTCGGCCATGCAGCTGGCGTGGTTGCACGAGTTGGGTATTGATAAGCCTTGGCTGCCTGGCGATACGCGTGCAGTGCCTGCATTGGGTCGCAGCGGCGAAGCCGCGGTGTCGGTCAAGAATGAGGCGCAATTGCAAGCAGGTGTGGCGTTTAATTCAGGTGCACTGCTTGCTCAACAGAGCACAGCTGAGGGCGGGGCAAACGCGCCAGCAGCCTCAGCCTCAGCCTCAGCCTCAACAGCACCAACAGCACCAACAGCACCAACAGCACCAGCGCCGGTGCCATCGGTGGGGCGCTCAGCCACTCGTGGTGCAGCAAGTCAGCCACAACAAGCCGTAGCACCCATGAGTGCGGTCAGCATCGCAGCCATGACAGCCTTGACTGCGGCGGCCGCCGCCGCGGCCCCCGACCTTGAGGCGTTAAAGCTTGCTGCTAGCGCCTGCCAGGCTTGTGGGCTTTGTCGTCAGCGCGATCAAGTGGTAATGGGGCAAGGTGTGACACAGCCTGCGATTTTGGTGATTGGTGATGGCCCCGGCGAGCATGAAGATCGTAAGGGCTTGCCCTTTATGGCCGAATCCGGAGCCTTACTGGATCAAATGCTGGCAACCATCGGTAGCGCGCGTACGCGCGACGTATACCTCACGAATCTGGTGAAATGTCGGCCACCCGGCAATCGATTGGCGCAACGCGAAGAGATCGCGGCGTGTCAGTCTTACTTGGTACGCCAGCTTGAGCTGATACGACCGTTTAGTATTTTGGCCTTAGGTCGTGTCGTTGCCCAATCATTGTTGAACACTGATGAACCCTTGCAAAATTTGCGTGGGCGGGTACACACGTTTGAGGTAGCTGGGCAAAAAATCCCGTTAGTGGCTAGCTATCACAGCGCCCACTTGCTGAACCACCCCGCAGACAAAGCGGCGGCTTGGCAAGATCTGCAACTGCTTCGCACCCTGCGGCGCTAGTTCCACTTAGCACCCTGCGGCGCTAGTTCCACTTCTTGCGCTTCAGCGCTAGTTCCGCTGCTCGTGCTGCGGCGCGCGATACATCTCGCCCCTCAAGTGCTCGGCGCAGTCCCGTTATAGCGCTTTGCCATGCCCCTCTTGTCCGATCTCTTCGAGCAGCTTTGGGTGGTGTTTAAGGTTAATTTGATTCCAGCGCATGATGACCAACATCATGCCGGCCACGAGTACGCCAAAGATCGCGATGATGATGCTGATAGACAGATTAAGCCAAAGTAGGATGGTGTAAATAGCCACCATCAATAAAATATTTAACTGTTCGTTGAAATTTTGTACCGCAATCGAGTGACCCGCTGACAACAACACGTGACCACGATGTTGCAGCAACGCGTTCATAGGCACGACAAAATAGCCCGAGGTCAAACCAATTAATATCAACAGAATATAGGCCGCCCAGGGCAGGTCGACGCCCAAGAAATTGATTGTCCAAGAGGACTGCACGAAGGGCATCAACAATACGATGAAGCCCATTGCTACGCCGAGCGGCAAGACGGTGAGCGCCCTCGGTAAGGCGACCCGGCCTGCAAGCACAGCGCCCACGATGGTGCCGATTGCCGTGATTCCCATCAAAATAGACGCCTGATCGAGGCGATAGCCCAAGTGGCTGCGCCCCCATTCGATCACGATCAGTTGCAACGTGGCACCGGCCCCCCAAAATAAGGTCGTGACCGCCAGTGAAATCTGTCCGAGCTTGTCTTTCCAGAGAATACGTACATAGCCCCAAAAAGATTTGAGCAGAAGAGCCGGATTTTTCTGTTGCTTCGGATATTGTATGTGGGTACTGGGGATCATCAGGGTGCAGATTGCAGCCGCTGCGTAGACCAGAGCAATCACCAAAATAGCCGCTTCGGCGGGTGTTTTTACAACGCCACTGAGCGCCGGGTGCGTGAGCAACCAGCCAGAGACCCCGGGCGATACGAGCACACCACCCACTAAGGTGCCAAGGATGATCGATAAGATCGTCAAGCCTTCAATCCAGCTGTTGCCTTTTACGAGTTGCAGGGGGGGCAGCATTTCAGTGACGATGCCGTATTTGGCGGGTGAATATGCAGCCGCCCCAATCCCCACTAAGGCGTAGGCCACGCACACGAGATTAACCTGTGCCCCCTCTGATAAGCCTAAAAACGCATAGCAAAACATAAGGGCACAACCACTCACCTTAATGGCGTTGGTCACGAACATGACCCGCCCTTTCGGGTAAGAGTCTGAAATGGCGCCGACAAAGGCCGCAAGCAGCACGTAAGACGCGGCAAACCACCATTTCATCATGGGGGCCATCCAATCGGGGCCGTGCAGCTGTTGAATCAGTGCAATCGCGGCAATAAAAAGCGCGTTGTCGGCAAGCGAAGACAGTGCCTGCGCGGCCATAACGGTAAAAAAGCCTTTGTTCAAGTCGAGCGCCTTTTTTAAAAAGGATTAAATACAAAATACCGACAGACCCTTGTTGGGTTCACAGGCTAGACCCTTATTTTCGCCTGTCCGAGTATACCGACAGATCTTTTGGTGTTTGGTCAACGCACAGGCAAGCAACAATGCAGGATTTTGAGTAAAAACGGAATGAGGGATTGCCCTTGGTAAAGATTCGGGTACAACAGCCCGTCATGCTGGCTACCAAGGCTAAATTCACCTCAGGCTGCGTTATGATCAAGGGTATTCCATCCCAATTGTGTCTAATTATTGTGCGCCTGACCCAGATCAAACTTGCCGGCTTCAAATCTTTTGTTGATCCGACCGTGATCCCAACCCCTAGCCAGTTGGTTGGCGTCGTGGGCCCCAATGGTTGCGGCAAATCTAACATCATTGATGCGGTACGCTGGGTGATGGGCGAAAGCCGAGCCTCTGAGCTGCGCGGCGAATCAATGCAAGACGTCATTTTTAGCGGTTCAAGCCAGCGTAAAGCCTCGGCGCGCGCTTCGGTCGAACTGGTGTTTGATAACAGTGATGGTCGTGCTACCGGGCAATGGGCCAGCTATGGCGAAATCGCGGTGCGCCGGGTGTTAACCCGAGACGGCACCAGCAGCTACTTCATTAATAACCAGCAAGTCCGGCGTCGCGATGTGTACGATATTTTTCTGGGTACGGGTCTAGGTTCGCGCGGTTACGCCATCATCGGTCAGGGCATGATTAATCGCCTGATCGAAGCCAAGCCCGAAGAACTGCGCGTATATCTTGAAGAGGCGGCTGGGGTCTCGCGTTACAAAGAGCGTCGTCGCGAAACCGAAAATCGTTTGTCAGACACGCGCGAAAATCTTGTACGCGTCGAAGATATTTTGCGTGAACTCGGCTCTCAACTTGAAAAGCTTGAAGGTCAGGCCGAAGTGGCGCGCGAATACCGCGGCCTGCAAACCGAAGGCGAAGCCAAGCAAAACGCACTATGGTTTTTGAAAGAGGCTGCGGCTCAAGAAGAGCGCGATCGCACGCAACAAAACATTGAACGCGCCCATACCGAACTTGAAGCTTCGACGGCGGGCCTGCGGGCCAGCGAAGCCGCGCTTGAGTCGCGTCGTCAGGCGCATTATGCAGCGGGCGATGCCGTGCACGCCGAGCAGGGCGCTTTGTACGAAGCCAATGCCAAGGTCAGTAGCCTAGAGGCTGAAATCCGACACGTGGTCGAGTCGCGTAATCGCGTACAAACCCGACGTGCACAATTGCAGGTGCAAATTACTGAATGGGAGTCTCAACGTGAGCACTGCCAAGAACAAATCTTAGAGGGTGAAGACGAGCTGGCAACCAGCGCGGCACGCTCTGAAGAAGCGCGTGATTTGGCCTTGGCAGCCCAAGCTGGTTTGCCAGAAATCGAAGCGCGTGTGCGCGAGGCAGCGGGCAAGCGCGAAGAGATGCGCATCACGTTGGCGCGGGTCGAGCAAAGCTTAGCGCTAGCGGCGCAAACGCAGCGCGATTCTGATCGCCAACTGCAAGCACTCGAGCTACGTCATGAGCGCTTGAAACTAGAATTAAAAGGCGTCGAATCGCCCGATCTGGCTGCGCTCGAACAATTGACCGGTGACAAGATCTCTTCTGAAGAGCTTCTTGAAGAAGCGCAAGGCAAACTCCTTGAGCTTGAAGACCGCTTGCCTCAAGCCGATACCCAGCGCAATCAGGCGCAGCAAACCGCGCTGACCGAAGCCGAGGCCTTGGCCCGCCTAGACGCCCGCTTGTCGGCCCTGGTGCGTTTGCAAGAAGATGTGCAAAAGAAGGGGGCGCTTGAGCCCTGGTTAGCCAAACACGAGCTTACGACCTTAGGTCGCTTGTGGCAAAAATTACATGTCGAGCCAGGCTGGGAGACCGCCATCGAGGCGGTGCTCAATGAACGTATGACTGGCCTTGAAGTGCGCAATCTAGATTGGGCGCGTGCCTTTGCGGCTGACGCGCCACCCGCGCGCCTGGCGTTTTATCAGTTACCGGTGGCCGCTGCTGCGGCGGCTGCACCAACGGGCTTGACGCCCTTGACCTCTTTGCTGCGTATCAGTGATCCAGAACTGCGCACCTTGCTGCAGTCATGGCTTGGGCACGTCTTTGTCGCAAAAGATATGACCGAAGCGTTAGCTATGCGTGCCACATTACCTGCGGGCGCTTTGTTGGTGGTGCAGGGCGGGCATTTGGTTGATACCCACAGTGTGCGGTTTTATGCGCCAGACTCTGAACAAGCCGGTTTGCTGGCACGTCAGCAAGAGATCGAAAACCTGCAGCGCGAAATCAAGGCGCGCCAACTGATCGCCGATCAGTCGCGCTCGGCGGTGGCGCAGGCCGAAGCCGCGTGGCAACAGGTTTCGCAAGCCTTGCCGCCCTTGCGTCAGCGTGTTGGTGAAATTACCCGTCGTTTGCATGATTTACAGCTTGAGCACACCCGTCTGCTTCAGCAGGTTGAACAAACCCGCGAGCGTTCAGGTCGGCTTGAGCAAGACTTGGCCGAAGTGGCCTCGCAACAAGAAGAGTTACAAGCGACCAAAGTCGAAGCTGAAACGCGTTTCGAAGAGCTCGACGCCGAAATCGCCACTTTGCAAGAGGCCTACTCTGAGGCTGAAATGGCAGGCGAAGCATTGGCCGACGAAGCGCAAACCGCTCGAGATCGCTTGCGTGACCAAGAGCGCGGCGCCCAAGAAGCTGAGTTCAACGAGCGCGGTATTCGTGCGCGCATTGCCGAGTTGCAACGTAATCTACAGGTTGCGACCGAGCAAAATACACGAGCGCAGCAAGAACTTATTACTCTTGAGTCAGACCTCACAACACTTGACGCAGCGGCGGCCGAAGCTGGCCTACAAGAGGCGCTTGAGTTACGTGCCGAGCGCGAAGAAGCCTTGGGGCGAGTACGTATCGAGATGGATACCCTAGCCGCGCAGTTACGCGAAGCCGATGAAGAGCGCCTGACGCTTGAGCGCTCGCTTGAGCCACGCCGCGAACGCATCATGCAGCTGCAGCTGCAAGAGCAAGCCGCCCGCTTGGCGGCTGAACAGTTTGCCGAGCAACTCAATGAGCGGCAGGTTGACCGTGCGGCGGTACAGGCCGCGTTGGTGGATCAGCCCGAAGAATGGTCGCGCCCTGCCTGGTTGCAAACCGAGGTTCAGCGCATTACTAAAAAAATTGAAAGTCTGGGCTCAGTCAACTTGGCGGCGCTTGACGAACTCAATGAATCGCGCGAACGTAAAGGTTATCTTGATGCGCAATTCTTAGATCTGCAAACGGCTATCAATACGCTCGAAGATGCAATCCATAAAATCGATCGTGAAACCCGTGACTTGCTGCAAACGACCTTTAACGAAGTCAATACGCACTTCGGCGAGTTGTTTCCTAAGCTTTTTGGTGGGGGCGAAGCCCGGCTCATCATGACGGGCGACGAGATCCTAGACGCGGGCGTGCAAGTGATGGCTCAGCCACCCGGAAAACGCAATACCTCGATTCATTTGTTGTCGGGCGGAGAAAAAGCCCTGACCGCGACCGCGCTGGTGTTTGCCTTGTTCAAATTGAACCCCGCGCCGTTTTGCTTGCTTGACGAGGTGGATGCGCCGCTTGATGATGCGAACACCGAGCGGTATGCTAACTTGGTCGGCAGTATGTCAGAGCACACGCAATTTCTATTTATTTCGCATAATAAAATTGCCATGCAAATGGCACGACAATTGATTGGTGTCACGATGCAAGAGCAAGGTGTATCAAGAATTGTGGCAGTTGATATTGAATCGGCGCTGCAACTTGCAGCAGAAGCGGCTTAATTCTAGGGTCTACAGATGAGTGAGTTGCAGATCTATCTGATTGTTTTAGGTGCAGGCGTTATTTTGCTACTGCTGGGCTTTAATTGGATTCAAGATCTGCGTGTGCGTAGGCGCATGCAGGCTGAGCTACCTAAAATTGATCAAGACCCCCTTTTGGGCGAGCCTAGCTTTAGTCAGAGTGGGCGGCGCGAGCCTGCCTTGGGGGGTGGGGCCGTAGTCTTGCCGTTCACCGGTGGCGCTCAGGGCGCACCCTACACCGATGCGCTTGAACCTGACTCAGCCACAGAGGCCGTGATTGAGCTGACGTTTCAGGGGCCGATGGCGGGCGAAGATTTGGCGCCCTTACTCATGCCCCTGCGTGTCGCGGGCCGCAAAGCAGTCAGAGTCTTTGTTCAAAACGTGCAAGGTCAGCACTCTTTGCAAATTGACCCACAAGATCAGTATATTTCGGTGCAGTTGGCCATCTTGTTAGCCAACCGCAGTGGTGCTTTAAACGCGATTGAGTGGTCGCAGATTTTTACGCGTGCGCAAACGATGGCCGATCAGCTTGAGTGCACGCTTGAGGCCCCCGAGCAACAACAGGTTGTTGAACTTGCACAACGTTTAGACCGGGTCTGTGAGGGGCTCGATACGCAGGTCGGGTTGACGTTGCTCTTGGCAGGTGTGCGCTCGGTATCAGATGTAAGCAGTGCCGCGCAAGCGATGGGTTTCGTGCCTTACCAGGGGCGTTTTGCCTGGTGCGGTGACCATGGGTTTGTCTGTTTTACACTCTCACGCGCCGACGAAGAATCCTTTGACGCTGGCATGGCTGGGGTAGACCGCTTAAGTTTGTTATTGGATGTTCCGCGCAGTCCAGTCGATACACGTGCCTTCGGTCGTATGGCTGAGATTGGCCAAGAACTTGCGCGACGTCTAGGTGCTGAGCTGGTTGACGATCAAGATCGTGCGCTGCAGCCAGGCGCCGAGTTTTTAATCGACGAGCAACTCAAAGCAGTCTATGTCAATCTTGAGCATGCTGGTTTGAATGCAGGTGGTGCGCGCGCCTTGCGCGTATTTGTTTAACGCCTGTTGGGCGGTGTATGACAGAAGCCCTTACGCGCGCGGCCTGGCTGCGCAACGAGATCGAGCGACATAATCACGCGTATTACGTGCAGGATGCGCCTCAGACTAGCGACGCCCAGTACGACCTGTTAATGCGTGAGCTGCAGGTGCTTGAAGCCAGCTACCCCGAACTGATCACGCCAGAGTCACCGACGCAGCGCGTTGGCGCTGCGCCTTTAACGGCCTTTGGTAGTGTCACCCATGCTGTGCCGATGTTGTCGCTCGGTAACGCCTTCGAGTCCGAGGACGTTGTTGCGTTTGATAAGCGTGTAGCCGATACGCTCAAGGCGGCAGGTAAGCTAAGTAGTACTGCACAGGTTGATTATTTTTGCGAGCTCAAGCTCGATGGGCTGGCCATTAACTTGCGCTACGAGCGCGGCGCATTGGTACAGGCTGCAACGCGCGGTGATGGGCAAACCGGCGAAGACGTTACCAGCAATATTCGTACCATCAAATCGATTCCACTTCGCCTAACAGGTCAGCCTCACGAGATTCCCGCAGTGCTTGAAGTGCGTGGTGAAGTGTTCATGAACCTCGCTGATTTTGCTTCGTTGAATGAAGCCCAACGTACACGCGGTGAAAAAATATTTGTCAATCCGCGTAACGCAGCAGCCGGTAGTTTGCGACAACTCGATCCTCGCATCACGGCGCAACGCCCGTTAAGATTTTTTGCCTATGGTTGGGGCGATGTCGGTGGCTTACAACTAGACAAACACAGCGACATGCTGGATTGGATGGCGCGCTTAGGTCTACCCGTGAATGTGACACAGCACGTCGTGGCGCAAGGTGCTACTGACCTGTTGCACTATTACGAACAAGTCGGCGCGCGCCGCGCGAGCTTGCCTTACGATATCGATGGTGTCGTTTACAAGGTCAATGATCTCGATGCCCAGCGCATACTAGGCTTTGTCGCGCGTGCGCCGCGCTTTGCGATCGCACATAAGTTTGCCGCGCAAGAGGCGTTTACGACCTTGCTCGATATCGAAGTGCAAGTGGGTCGCACGGGCGCGATTACGCCCGTGGCACGCCTGGCGCCGGTATTTGTGGGCGGCGTGACAGTCACCAACGCGACCTTGCATAACGAAGATGAAATTCGACGTAAAGACGTACGCATCGGTGACACCGTGATTGTGCGTCGTGCGGGCGACGTGATCCCCGAAGTCGTTGGCCCCGTCATTGAAAAACGCCCGGCGTTTGCACCGCAATTTGTGATGGTGACCGCATGCCCAGTATGCGGCTCAGCGATTGAACGTCTTGAAGACGAAGCGATCGCGCGTTGCACCGGTGGTTTGTTTTGTGCGGCTCAGCGCAAGCAAAGCCTGATTCACGCGGCGGGGCGCAAGGCACTCGACATTGAAGGCTTAGGCGAAAAGCTTGTTGAGCAGCTCGTAGACCGTGAGCGTATTCATTCGCTTGCAGATATCTTTACCCTGCAAGCCGCTGAGCTTGCGGGCTTTGAACGCATGGGGCAAAAGTCAGCAGACAATTTAATTGCAGCGATACAACAGGCGAAACAACCATCGCTTGGGCGTTTGATTTTTGCTTTAGGGATTCGCCATGTGGGTGAAACCACTGCGCGCGATCTGGCGTTGCATTTTGGTTCGATTGAAAGCGTGATGACGGCCAGCATGGATGACTTGCTCGGCGTCAATGATGTTGGGCCCGTTGTGGCGGGTTCGCTTGCTCGTTTTTTTGCTGAAACGCACAATCAAGAAATTGTGCGTGCCTTGCGCGAGCAAGGTGTTGAGCCACGTGCTGAAGTCGCTGCACTCACCGCCGGTTTGTCCGGTAAAACCTTTGTGCTGACGGGCACGTTGCCGGTATGGTCGCGTGAAGAGGCCTCAAGCCTGATCGTTGCCGCAGGGGGCAAAGTCACTGGCTCGGTTTCACGAAAAACTTCATTCGTGGTCGCGGGTACCGATGCTGGCAGCAAACTTGAGAAGGCGCGCGAACTAGGCGTCGTGGTGCTGGATGAAGACGGTTTGCGGGCGTTGTTGGCGCAAAATTAAGGGCGTCTTAAAAGACGCCCTTTCATCACCTCATTCACTCAGCTAAGCTTACTTAATCGTTGCTTTACCGCGCAGCTCTGCCTGAAAGGTGGTCAGTGCAGTTTGTTTCATCATTTCTTCAAGTTGTGGGCGAACTTGCTCAAACGGAGGAAACTCAATGGGGCGAATGTCGATGACTTCAATCACGTGCCAGCCGTATTGTGACTGTACAGGTGCGCTGGCCAGTTGACCCTTCTTGGTTGCAGCAACTGCTTTAGCAAAGGGCTCAACGTAGTTGGTGTTAGGTGCCCAACCAAGGTCACCACCTTTGTCGGCAGAGCCCGAGTCTTTCGATTGCTTAGCCAAGTCTTCAAACTTAGCCGATTTGGCTTTAAGTTTTGCCTGCATGTCGTTCGCGACTTTTTCGTCATCGACCAAAATATGACGCACGTTGTATTCAAACTTACCGTCTTCGGCTTTTTTGAGTTTGTCGTATTCGGCTTTTGCAGTCGCCTCAGTGACGGGATTCTTTTTGACGTAGTCGGCCATCAAAGCTTGAACCATAATCCCTTGGCGACTTAACTCAAGTTGAATCGCAACAGTTGGGTCTTTGGCGATGCCGGCTTGCTCAGCGGCTTGCACCATCACCTGGCGATTGATCAACTCTTCTTTGACTTGCTCGCGCAACTGAGGGGTGTCAGAGGCGCCCTGGCCCTGACTGATCAGCAGTTTGACAAACTGATCGACGCTTTCTTGCGTAATGGCTTTGCCGTTTACGGTTGCCACATTCTGTGCATACAGTGGGGCTGCAAGCGCCAATGAGGCGGCGAGCATAATGATTCGTTTCATGGATTTCCTTTGGAGGGCGCCCGAGTCGTGAGCGCAAGTGCGTGAATCGGGTATGGGATTAAATCGCGCAAAAGATCATACACCAGACGATGTTGCGCAACCATCGGCCGGTTAGAAAAACACTCGGCCACAATGGTGGCCCGAAAATGACTGGCGCCGCCTTGATTGCCGGCGTGCCCGGCGTGCAAATGCGACTCGTCTTGAATGGTGAGCTCGCTGGCGTTGAGCGCAGTCAGACGCTCTTGTAAGAGCACCAGATGGGGGTTGGTGTGGGTAACGCCAGAAGAAGAGGGTACCGCGGTCATGGTTTAGGCTCGTTGTCTTTGGTTTCAATGTGCTTACCTAGCCAAACCGACTGCCCAATCACAAACGCAATCAGCAAGCCCATTAGCCCAAACACCTTAAAGTTGACCCATTGATCGGTGGTGAAATAGCCCGAAAATGCAACAAAGAGATTGATTGCACCTGCGGCGATAAAGAACAGTGCCCAGCTTAAGTTCAGGCGGTTCCAGGCAGTGGCCGCCATCGAGATTTTTTCACCGAGCAGCTTTTGCATTAGGTTGCGGCCTAAAAACAGTTGGCTGATTAACAATACGCCGCCAAACAGCCAGTACAACATGGTTGGCTTCCATTTGATAAAGGCATCGTCTTTAAACCAAAGGGTGGCGCCGCCAAACACCACGATTACGCCAAGATTGATCCAGTGCATGCCTTCAATGGGCTTGCCTGTTAATTTGATCCACAGAATTTGCAAGATCGCGGCGGCCATTGCAACGCCAGTGGCGACATAGATGTCGGCAAACTTGTAGGCCGCAAAAAATAAAATCAGCGGAAA
>Ga0114968_10001135_pt1 | contig 20231 bp, 18 predicted proteins | sample M_130807_EF_Meta_FD_87020 | JGI IMG/M metagenome (GOLD analysis project Ga0114968, IMG submission 87020) | Freshwater microbial communities from Lake Montjoie, Canada to study carbon cycling - M_130807_EF_MetaG | ecosystem: Environmental > Aquatic > Freshwater > Lake | place: Lake Montjoie...
ATTGTTGGTCGCAAAAAGGAACTTATTGTTACTGCAGGTGGAAAAAATGTTGCCCCTGCCGTTCTAGAAGATCGTTTGCGTTCTCACCCACTGGTGAGTCAGTGTGTAGTCGTCGGCGATGCTCGTCCATTTATTGGTGCTCTGATCACAATTGATCAGGATGCACTTAAGTCATGGGTAGCTGCGAATAAGAAGCAAGGCGCTTCAATGGCAGATCTAGCTGTTGACCCGCAACTAATAAGTGTGATTCAAACTGCCGTTGATGAAGCTAACAAGGCTGTAAGTAAAGCTGAATCTATTCGCAAGTTCAGAATTCTAACTACTGATTTCACAATCGCGGGTGGCCAGCTAACGGCAAAACTCTCAGTTAAGCGACATGTGATTGCGCAAGAATTCGCTTCTGAAATAGAGGCGCTCTACGAAAAAGCGTAATTGAATACTCGGGGCACAAATCAGATCGCACGCCAAATCCACGATGGGATAGCGCAAGATTTGGTAGCCCTAGGTTACTCAATTGATCAATCACTAGGTTCACCTGAATTACCAACCTCTACTCGTGCTGAACTTAGAGTCCTCAGGTTTGAAGTTTCTGAGTTGATTGAAAAAGTTCGGCGTGAAATTCTAAACCTGCGCAGTACACGACCAGACTTAGCCGAACAAGCACTTCTGATTTGCGGTGATCGTCTCGGACAAGTTAGTTTGGCGATTCCACTTGGTCAATCCTTACACCAGATAGCCGTTGAACTCTTGCGTAATGCAGCTGAGCACTCTGGGGCTAGCGTGATTAATTTGCAAACACATAGCCGCGATGCTCTTACCGTTATCGAAGTTAGCGATAACGGGATTGGCGGCGTGGAGATGAAAGCAGATCGATTCGGTTTAGTAGGGATCACTGAAGCAGTGGTTGAACTCTCAGGCCAAATTGAATTCATTAACTTGACGCCTGGTCTCTTGATTCGAGTATCGATTCCCAGTTGACCCGCCGCGTTCTAATCGTTGATGACCATCCAATCGTTCGTGCCGGGTTGGAGCAAGCACTGATTAAAGCCGATTTCTCCATCTGCGCCGTGGCCGCAAGTAAGAACGAAGCGATGGCGCAGATTGCACGAACAAATCCAAACTTAATTTTGCTGGATCTAAATCTGCCAGATGGAAGTGGGTTTGAAGTTGCCAGCTGGGTCAGAGGAATATCTGACACTACTGGCATCGTTATTCTCACCTTAAACGATGCCCCAGAACTTTTGTTAGCAGCCCTTGCTGCCAGAGTTAGTGGTTTTGTCCTAAAGAGTGCGCCGATCACTGAAGTTATTGCGACTTTGGAACGTACCCTCGTGACGCCACTAAGTTTCACAGCCTCTGGTTTGCATAAAGCGCTTAAGGCAAAAGAACGCTTACCCAATTTAAGTTCACGTGAGTTTGAAGTGCTAAGCATTTTAGCGACTGGAAAAAGTACCAGGGAAATAGCTAGAGAACTTTATTTAAGTGAACCAACTATAAAGACCCATCTGGCCAGTATTTATCGAAAACTTGAAGTTAACAATCGAATCTCTGCGGTAGCAGTTGCTAGAGAAAATTCTTGGTTAGGCAAGTAACGCCGTAAATTTTGTAGCCCAAATGTCCCAGCGCCAGTTTTGGGTAATCCAGGTCCTGCCATTAGCGCCCATTAAGGCAGACAGTTCCGGATTGTTTAGTAATTCAATGCAGGCCTGAGCAATTTCAGAAACATTAGTTCCATCAACAACCACACCAGTTTCACCAACTAGAACTGCATCAGGTGCTCCCCCTGAGCTTCCGCCAACTACTGGCAAACCACAGGCGCTAGCTTCGAGATAGACAATGCCTAGTCCTTCTACTTCCAGCCCAAAGAATCTCGAACGCGATGGCATCGCAAAAACGTCACCAAGGCAAATGTATTCAGGCAGTTCGGCATAATTAATGCGACCGATAAATGTTATGCAATCTGAAACCTGTAATTTAATGGCTAACTTCTCTAAGTAAGCCTGATGCGGGCCAACTCCAACTAACACCAAATGCACATTTGGTACTGCAGTTTTGATTGCGGGCAGCGAAGCAATCAACATATCTTGACCTTTACGATGCACTAATCGTCCTACACTAATGATTACTGACTTATCTGTAAGGCCTAGTTCGGCTCGTAGGTTACTTGAATCCGTAGGGACGAAATGTTCTACATCTATGCCAGGTGCAATTTGTACTAACTTGCTTAAATTGGACTTAGGCAAAGCTTTGCTAATCTCACTTTTCGTATAGTCACCTAAGTAGGAAATCGAATCAAGATGTTTACTCATATGACGAATCGCGAGATTAAATGGTGGCATTTTTGACCACCAAACTTCGTGGCCATGAGTTAGCGCCACTATTTTTTTTGCACCAGCACTTCGCATTGACTTTGCCATAATCCCTAGTGGAGCTGCAGCGCCAAAGGCAACTTTCGATAATTTGCGTTCACTTATCAATCTTTGGCAAGTTTTAATAACACGGGGTGTTGGTAACAGAATTTTGCTGCGATCACGAATAACTTCAACGCCGAAATCTTGCAACCATTTGGCATCAAAATCTGAGGTAGCAGCCTGAGCGCTCGTATAAACGATGACTGAGCCCTTGGGTAAGCGTTGGACTAAACCATGTACAAAAGTTTCAATACCGCCGGCCCTTGGGCCAAAATCATTAGTTATAAATAAAGTAGTCGCTACCATCACTAGAACCGACGAACAGCAACAAGTTTTTTACGGCCTAATGCGGTAGCCGCATTAGAAACCACTTTCACTCGAGAACCCGGACGTGGTGCATGAACCATTTTTCCGCCACCTAGATAAATTGCAACATGTGAAATCGGCCGTCCGTAAAAGAGTAAGTCCCCTGGTTTGGCCGAGCTGTAAGAAACACTTCGGCCATATCGCGATTGAGCTGCCGATGAGTGGGGTAGCGATACACCCGCTTGTTGATAAGCACGCATGGTCAGACCTGAACAATCCCAAGTAATCGTGCCGGCGGCCCCAAAAACATAACGGTCGCCAATCTGTTTTAAGGCATATCTAATTGCGATACCAGCACGACCCGAAATTGCTCCGGCGCTACTTGCATAAGCTTTGGAGGATGCTTGATCAGCATCTTCTTCGGCTGCCGCGAGAGCAGCCAATCTGGCGCGGTCTTCCTTCTTTAGTTTCGCTAAAATTTTCTCGGCACTGGCTAACTTTGCTTTTGCTTGAGCTGACTTTTGGGCAAACCTTGCCTGCGCGGCTTTAACTAAAGCTAACTTGTCGTTAACGGTTAACGTGGTTGCATTTAGGCGTTGTTGCGCCGCTTCAAACTTTCGCAATTGCGTGCTCTTTGCGCGAGTGATTGACTCAAGTGAACCCGCTGAACTTAAATATAGTTCTGGATTCGCTGAGAACAATAGCTCTAAGCCTTGACTTAATCCGCCAGCTTTATATTGTTCAATTGCAATTGTTCCTAAAGATTTTTTAAGTGCAGCAACTGTTTCACCTTGTGCCGCGGCTTCTTGCTTAATTCCGTTTAGTCTCTTAGTCAAAGTTGCCAGTTGAACTTTTGCCGCTTGCGCACCTTCGGCAGCCGAAGCTGCATCTTCTTCGAGTTGGCGAACTTGGGCTTGAATCTGTGTCAGTGTTGGCGCTGCTTGGGCTACGGGAACAATTAATGCACTTAACATCGCCCCCGCAGCGCTAATTGCGAGCGCGCTTCGTAGAGCTTTGCCTGACATGGAGAAGAGGTTATCGGTGCGTAGTTGCGCTACTCAACCTCAAACCACGCATATTTGCCAAAAAGCGCAATTCAGGCTAAAAATTCCGGCAGAAATCATCGAATTCACAGGAAAGCAAGGCTGATCAAGCAAGAAACCCAACCTACGCGAGAAACCTTAGCGGCGGCACAATTCCTCTCGAAGAAAGAACTTCGAGCGCTTGCGCAGTTTGGTTACTTAAATCTACTGAGTCTTCAGCTTTGTTTAAAAAGAATGAGACAACACAATCTTTACAAGCTAAGTCTCGTAGGGAACAAGAATCGCAGTCAATGATCATGCTCTAAAGAGTAAAGGCCACCACTGACAATGAATCTGTGCATTCCATAAAAGATTTTAGGTCAGACACTCAAAAATCTACGCCCTAAATCGATCGCCACCCCCTACCTTTTCCCCGTGCCTGTTATCGCCTCGTTAGTCGTTGGTTCCGATGGATCTACCAGTAAAGAAGGCCGCTCAGCTGGAGTTTCTAGCGCTGCTGATCGTCGAGCTTTCTTAGCCCGTCGCCGAAGCGCAGATGCGTTGTTAATTGGTGGCAATACGGCCCGCAATGAGCCATATCAAAAGACACCGGTGCCAGTTGTTGTCGTCTCTAAGTCGATGCTTAATCCACTTTCAAATAATCGCTTAGTCCATTGGTGGAATTGTGACCCGATCGAAGCGCTAGCGCGGGCCCAACGTCTCTTCGGTGAAACTATTGTGATCGAGTCCGGTATTTCAATTATCGAAGAGCTAATTGCAGCCAAAAAAGTAGACCAGCTCGAGTTAAGCGTTACTTCAGTTATCGGTGGCGAAGATAAAATTGACTATAAGAAATTGCTCAACAAATTTTCTACCGTGACCGAACGCATTGAAGAAGAGACCACGTTTTACACTGCCAGTAATTGACTCTTAAAGCGCAGAAAGTATGGCAACTCCAGCAACCGCGAAAACGACTCCGACATATTGAACTTTGTGAAGTCGCTCGTGCAGCAACTTAAAGGCCAGCAAAACAGTAACAACTGGATAGAGCGAACCCAGCACCATAACTATTGAAACTAGACCTTCTTGTGTTGCGAGTCCGAGTGTTAAGTTCGCAAGAAAATCTGCAACGCCAATAAAAATCAGAGCTGGCGCATCAGCACGACTAAATCCACCAGTTGTACGAAACCTGATTGCTAGAAGAATCGTAAACAACGCAGTAGTTGTGCGCATTGTCACCATTGTCATTAACGCACTGGAATCAGAACCAATACCCATCATGGTCAAACAAAAACCAAGACTTAATGCAGCACCAAATGCTAGTGCGACCGGCTTCAAGGGAAAACCTTGTGAAATTTCAGGGCCACTTGCGCAGAAAGCACCAGCAAGAGCTATGACAACACCTATCCAGTGACCACGAGAAAGTTGTTCACCGCCGATTAATGCAACCATAACTGGCACAACAGCGCCCAGTGAACTAATTGGGGAAACCACACCCATTCGGCCAGTGCTCAATCCGACATAAAGACAGATTAAACCTATGTATCCAAGTAGCCCGGCGAAAACACCTGGCCAGAAAAAGCCTGAGAAAAATCCATCATCGCCAAATGCAACCGCGCCACTTTCACCGGTTGCAAAAATCAAGAGAATTCCAAAACCTAAACCGATCAGTTGGGTAATTCCTAGAACCGCGAAAGCTTGATATTTCTTGCTCATTCGCCCGGCTTGAAAATCAGCGCTACCCCAAAGGGCACTGGAAAGGAGAGCTAATGCGAAAGCCATTTGCGTAGGTTACCGCCCTGCCTCCCCTAAATCTCCTTCCTTCATCCTTAGACTTAAGCAGTGAATGCTGCAGACTTTGATCGATTAATTGACCGACTTAGAACTGTAGAAACTCGATCTGAAATTATTCTCGAAGAAGTCCCAGCCCCGCAGAAATTAGCTAAATATTCCTTTGCCTTTTCGGCCGATGTCAGCAATGGCTTAACTGGTGATGCTGAAGATGGCGTTGGTTCCGGCCGTTTTGTATTGCTGCACGAGCCAGGTGGCCAAGAAACTTGGGAATCTGATTTTCGTTGCGTGACTTTCATGAGTGCCGATGTTGAAGCCGATATGCACGAGGATCCCATGCTGGCTGAAGTCGGCTGGTCTTGGTTCTTGGATTCACTTGCCGATGCTGGCTGTGAATACAGCGCGCCGAGTGGCACAGTCACTCGTGTAACTAGCGCTTCATTCGGAAAGTTAACCGGTCGCAGCAATGAAGCTGAAATTGAAATTCGTGCGTCTTGGTCACCAATTATCAAATCTGCCGATGAATTGTTTAGCCACGTGACTGCTTGGTGCAATCTGCTTGCTACGGTGGCTGGTCTGCCACCAATTCCAGATGGGGTTTCAGTAATTTCCCCATCACGTAAACGACGCACAAGTTAATTAATCTTAATGACCGAAGAAGAGGCAACAACAGCCACGCCATTACTAGTACCCGCCGCCGGCACACCTCCGGTTATTGCTGATGAAGCTGCCTTTCGAGTCGCGCTAACAGAGTTAGCAAAAGGTGCCGGACCGTTTGCCGTAGATGCCGAAAGAGCTTCTGGATATAAATACAGTGCTCGTGCCTACTTAATCCAAATTAAACGTAACGGTGGTGGGTTGCATTTAATTGATCCGATTCCATTTGGCCCTGGTCATCAATTGTTTATCGAGTTAAATGAACTACTAAATACCGATGAAGTTATTCTGCACGCCAGCACCCAAGATTTGCCTTGTTTGCGTGAATTGGGAATTAATCCAAAACTACTTTTTGATACCGAATTAGGTGGACGCATTGCAGGTTTACCTCGTGTTGGTCTTGGACCATTACTTGAAGCACACCTTGGTGTCTTACTGGCCAAGGAACATTCCGCAGTAGATTGGTCGGTTCGCCCCCTACCGCTTGATTGGCTTAATTACGCAGCTCTTGATGTTGAACTGCTAATTGAGTTACGAAACATAATCGCGCAATTATTAATTGATTCGAAGAAGTTCGATTGGGCCCAAGCTGAGTTCGCGGCAATCTTGACCGCTCCCCCTAGTGCGCCTCGCGTTGATCCCTGGCGCCGAACTTCCGGAATGCACAAGATCAGAAAACGAAATCAGTTAGCCGTAATACGTTCACTTTGGATCGCTCGAAATCAAATCGCTGAATCACTCGATGTTTCACCAGGTAAGTTGCTAAATGACAGTGCGATAGTTGAACTTGCTTTGAACCCACCAACAAATAAACGTGAGTTCGAAAAAACTTTGCGCCCAATCGGTTTGCGCCCGCGATGGAAAGAAAATTTAGATACCTGGTTAACTGCGATTGCTTCAGCCGTTGCGTTGCCTGAAAGTGATTATCCAGAGCTACGCGCCGCTGGTGATTCCATGCCACCGACCAAGATTTGGAAAGAACGTTTCCCGGAGAAATATGCACCCTTTACTCATGCTCGTGCTGCAGTTGAACTACGCGCAGCAGAGTTAAACATTCCAGTGGAGAATTTGATTTCACCTGAAGTAATGAGAAAATTGATTTGGAAACTTTCCAGCGATGTGAGCAAAGATGCCCTCGAACTTGGGGCGCGGCCCTGGCAGGTAGCTGAAATAGCCGATTTAGTCAGCGCTGCCCTGCTCGAGCGCGAACCTTTAGTGCTGCCTGAGGCGCCAGAAGCGACCACCGAGCCCGAGTGACGCGAATTACGCAACATTGGAGTTGCGTAATTAAATTGACGCTAGTACGTTTATGCCATGTTGAGTACATTCATTATTGCCCTCCGCGAGGGCCTAGAGGCCGCCCTAATCGTAGGAATTCTCGTTGCCTACCTCGTAAAGACCGGCCGTAAAGGCCTGCTAGCCCCACTATGGGCAGGTGTTTCCGTAGCCGTAGTAGTGAGCCTGGCAACCGGAGCTTTTCTGACTATTACTTCAACCGAATTAAGTGCCCGTGGCGAAGAGTTCTTTGCCGGTACTACCTCATTCCTAGCAGTTGGCTTTGTTACCTGGATGGTTTTCTGGATGAAGCGCACTGCTCGCCACCTAAAGGGTCAACTAGAAGGGCAAATGAGCACCGCTGTTCTGGCTGGCCCATTAGCACTTGCTGCAGCAGCTTTTTTTGCCGTGGTTCGCGAAGGTCTAGAAACTTCGCTCTTTATTTATGCCAACTTTAAGACGGTTTCCTCAACCCCGACAGCAACTGTTGGCCTGGTCTTAGGTTTAGGTCTAGCAATTACGCTGGGATATCTGATTTATCGCAGTTCGATCAAGATCAATCTTTCTAAATTCTTTAACTACACCGGAATTGCGCTAGTCGTAGTTGCAGCTGGTGTTCTCAGTTACGGCATTCACGAGTATCAAGAACTTGGTTGGTTGCCCGGTGCTGATTTCTTCATCTGGGATGTAACTTCAGTTATCGCGAAGGAATCACTTCTCGGCGGCGTACTTGCCGGCACTGTTGGCTTTGATACCACGACCTCACTACTTCAGTTTGTTCTCTGGGCCGCCTACTTAGCAGTCGTGCTCTACATTTACTTAAAGCCAGCAACCAGCAAGCCAGCCCCAGTTAAATCTGCCGCTGCTTAATTAGTAGCGCAATTAACTAGCGGCTTAGTTGCTGCTTAACCTTACCGACCAGTAGCCTTTGGTAACACTTACCGAAGGGCTCCCGCAATGTCGCGCTCAGTTGTCATAGTTGATGCAGTTCGTACTCCATTTGGAAAAGCTGGCAGTTTATATGCCGGTACCCGGGCCGACGATTTAATTGTTCGTGCTATCCGTGGCTTACTCGAGCGCAATCCAAAACTCGACCCAAAGATAATTGATGATGTTGCAATCGCTGCTGCAACCCAAAGCGGTGATCAAGGCATGAACATTGGTCGCAGTGCAGCACTGCTATCTGGCCTGCCAAATAGTGTTCCCGGATATTCCATTGATCGTTGGTGCGCGGGCGCGCTAACTGCGGTCACAACTGTTGCTGGTTCAATTGCAATGGGTGCTTACGATGTCGCAATTGCCGGCGGTGTTGAACATATGGGCAATCACCCAATGGGCGAAGGCGTTGATCCAAATCCGCGTTACTTAGCTGAGAAAATTGTTTCTACCGATGCACTTGCCATGGGAAACACTGCTGAGAATTTGCATGACCGCTTCCCTACTATCACCAAAGAACGCGCTGATCGTTATGCGTTGAATTCACAAATAAAAACTGCTGCAGCTTACGAAGCCGGCATCATTCAAAAAGATTTAATTCCAACTGCGACTCGCAATCCTGAACTTGGTTGGAGTGTTGCAACTGTTGATGAACCACCACGCCCTGGCACAACAATGGAAGCACTGGCCGGATTAAAAACGCCATTTCGTCCAGGTGGTCGCGTGACACCCGGAAACGCTGCTGGTTTAAATGATGGTGCTACTGCCGCCCTTGTAATGGCTGAAGATAAAGCAATCGAACTTGGCCTAACGATTAAAGCTCGCATGGTTACTTTCGCATTTGCAGGCGTTGAACCAGAAATTATGGGATACGGGCCAGTGCCTTCGACAATTAAGGCACTCGCAAAAGCTGGACTTTCGATTGAAGATATTGGTTTATTCGAAGTCAATGAAGCATTTGCAGTTCAAGTCCTTAGCTTCCTTGAGCACTTTGGAATCGCAGATGATGACCCTCGCGTTAATCCAGTTGGTGGCGCAATTGCAGTTGGTCACCCTCTTGCTTCCTCTGGGGTTCGCTTAATTCTTAACTTGGCGCGTGGCTTTGAAGCCCACCCAGAGGTGCGTTATGGCATCACCACAATGTGTATCGGTTTAGGAATGGGCGGCACCATCATCTGGGAGAACCCAAACTTCAAGGGAGGCAAATAAAATGGCTACTGAAATGACCATGCCAGAAGGTGCTCCTGAAGAAGTAGTCACGAACGCACTTGTTCGTGAAATAGATTTAACGCCATTTGGAGCCAGCGGCAAACTAGCTTTGATCACCTTAGATAACGGGCACGATCACAACCGGCCAAATACTTTTGGCCCTAAATCACTTATGGCACTAGATGCCGCAATTACTGATGCAGCAGCGCGCGATGTAGTTGCAGTTGCGATTACCGGTAAGCCATTTATCTTTGCAGCTGGTGCTGATTTATCCGCGCTTTCGTTTTTGACCGAGCGTGAGCAATCAGTTGCGATTGGAAAACTTGGTCACGATGTTTTCCGTCGCTTAGGAGCGCTAGGTAAACCAACCTTTGCCTTCATAAACGGTCTTGCCCTTGGTGGCGGCTTAGAAGTTGGCTTGCATTGCAATTACCGCACTTTGGCCTCAACTGCTCTCACCGGATTACCCGAAGTTTTCCTTGGTTTAGTTCCTGGTTGGGGTGGCGCAACTTTGCTACCTAAATTAATTGGGCCAGAACGCGCAGTACAAGTAATCATGTTAAATGCTTTGGCTAATAACACGATGATGAAAGCTAAAGACGCGCTAAAGCTTGGTGTCGTAGATGATGTATTTGAACCCGCTGACTTCCTAGAGAAATCGGTTCAATTCGCAGCTAACGTACTCAATGGCTCAACCAAAATTGAACGTGCTGACTACCGCAATGATCCAGCCTGGGACACCGCTCTAGCTACTGGCAAGGCAGCAGCGCTAAAGAAATATGGTGGCGCTGAAATAGATGCACCAAACGCCGCACTTAAATTAATCGCCGCGGCTCGAACTAATTCACTTGGTGAAGGTTTTGACGCTGAAGATCAAGCACTCGCTGATCTAACTATGGATGATCCGCTTCGTGCCTCGCTTTATGCTTTCAATTTGATTCAAAAGAAGCGCAAGAAAGTTGAAGGCGCTCCAAAGCCAGCTCTTGGTCGCAAAGTCGCTCGCGTCGGTGTGGTTGGCGCTGGCTTAATGGCATCGCAATTAGCGTTGCTATTACTACGTAATCTGAAAACCCCAATCGTGATGACTGATATTAATCAAGAACGCGCTGATAAAGGTGTGGCCTGGGTTCGTGCTGAACTAGCCAAGCTCGTGGAAAAGAAGCGCATGAGCGAAGAAGCAGCTCGTCGTTTAAGTCTCTTAATTAGTGGTTCGGCAGATCAGCAAGTATTTGCCGGCTGTGACTTTGTAATCGAAGCAATCTTTGAAGAACTTGCGCTAAAGCAAGATCTATTTAAGAAGCTCGAGAACATCGTTTCGCCAGAATGTGTAATCGCCACAAATACTTCATCGCTCTCAGTTGAAGCAATGTCTGAAGGAATGAAGAATCCAGAGCGAGTAATCGGCTTCCACTTCTTTAATCCAGTTGCGATCATGCCGCTCCTGGAAGTTGCTCGTACCTCAAAGACTGATGATGCAACAACTGCAACTGCGGTGAACATTGGTAAAGAACTTAAAAAGACCATGGTGATTACCAAAGATGCACCTGGCTTTGTGGTTAATCGTTTACTCACTCGCTTTATGGGCGAAATTACTGATGCGATGGATGAAGGAACGCCTGCCGAAATTGCCGACAGCGCACTTCGTAGCGTTGGTTTCCCAATGTCGCCGTTTGAATTAGTTGGCTTAGTTGGTCCAGGTGTTGCATTGCATGTGGCCGAAACATTGAATAAAAATCTTGGTCCTCGCTATCGCGTCTCTCCTACGATGCAGCGGCTAGTAAAAGAAGGCGTTCGTACTTTCTACCTCAAAGATGAGAGTGGCAAGTTAGTTCCTAATCCAGCTGCAGTTGCTCTTATGGAAAAGGGCGCTAAGCCATCAACTGGCGAAGAAGTTCGTATGCGCGCTTTGAAGGCCCTCGCTGAAGAAGCTCGCATGATGCTAGATGAAGGTGTGGTTAGCACTGCAGCTGAGATTGATATCTGCATGCTGCTTGGTGCCGGTTGGCCCATGATGCTTGGTGGAATCTTGCCTTACCTAGATCGCGAAGGTATTAGCGAAGCCGTCTCGGGTCAACGTTTTCATCCAAAGGGTGTTGCATCTCTGGCTTAGCTACTTCTGACATTGGTGAAAGGAAGCCATCCTTCAAAGATGCGCTCCATTCCACAATGCTGAGTGAGATTTGCTGAGCAGTGATACCTAGCTCATTCAAAATTTGTGCTCGCTTAGCATGTTCTAAAAATGTTAGGGGCACACCAATTGAATGAATTGGTACTTGTAGCCCTGCATCACGGAACATTTCGCTAATCGTGCTGGCGATTCCACCATGGCGAATTCCATCTTCTAGCACCACCACACTTTTATAACGCGTTGCCATAGTTACTAATGATTGTGGTAGCGGCTTAATCCAACGCGGATCAATAACGGTTACACCGACACCTTCACGGTAAGCCTGCGATGCAGCTTCGACTGCCATTGCAGCCATTGCGCCAACACTAACTAAAAGCACATCCGCGCTCTCGCCGCGATATAAAACATCGATGCCATCGCGACGTTCAAAAGCTGGAATATCGGCGATTACTTCGCCCTTTGGATAGCGCAACATTGAAGGCGCATCAGTAATTAGAATTGATTCAGCTAAAACTTCGCGTAAGCGGGCACCATCGCGAGGGGCTGCAACATGCATAGTTGGAATAATTCCGGTTAGCGCTAGATCCCAAATACCATTATGTGACGCACCATCATCGCCAGTTATGCCAGCGCGGTCTAATACAAAAGTCACGCCCGCTTTATGCAGCGCGACATCTAACAGAACTTGATCAAATGCACGATTAAGGAAGGTTGCATACACAGCGACAACTGGATGCATGCCAGCGAAAGCTAGTCCAGCCGCGCTAGTAACTGCATGCTGCTCGGCAATTCCAACATCAACGGTGCGCTCTGGGAACTTGTCGGCAAACTTATCTAAACCAGTAGGTCCCAGCATGGCAGCGGTAATGGCAATCAAATTTTCATGTAATTCGCCCTGCTTAACTAATTCATCGGCAAAGACACTGGTCCAGGTTGTAACACCCTTTGCTAGCGGTAATCCAGTTTCCGGATCAACGATACCCACGGCATGAAACTTCTCGGCTTCATCTTCAATGGCGGGCGCATAACCGCGACCTTTTTCGGTAATCGCATGAAGAATTACCGGCGCTCCGAATGCTTTTGCCTTTAGCAGCGCCCGTTCCATAGCCGCAATATCGTGACCATCAACTGGTCCGATATATTTCAGGCCTAAATCTTCAAACATTCCTTGCGGCGCAATAATGTCTTTGATGCCTTTTTTCACACCATGCAAAGTGTCATATATCGGCCCACCAACTACCGGTGTGCGCTGGAGTACATCTTTGCCCCAATCTAAGAACTTTTCATAGCCACGAGTTACTCGCAAAGTTGAAAGATAAGTTGCCATGCCACCGATGGTAGGTGAGTAGCTACGTTCATTATCGTTAACTACAATTACTAAATTGCGAGATTCCGCGGTGGCTATGTTATTTAACGCTTCCCACGACATACCACCAGTTAATGCGCCATCTCCAACAACTACAACAACATGGCGATCGCTCTGTCCAGTTAACGAAAAGCCACGTGAGATTCCATCACCCCATGAAAGCGCAGTTGACGCATGTGAATTCTCAATAACATCGTGTTCGCTTTCGGCACGACTTGGGTAGCCAGATAGTCCACCTTTTTGGCGCAGGAGATCAAAACCTTCACTGCGGCCAGTCAAAATCTTGTGAACATAACTTTGGTGACCGGTATCAAAGAGCACGACATCCTTTGGTGAATCAAACGTGCGATGAATAGCAATAGTAAGTTCTACTACGCCCAAGTTTGGCCCTAAGTGGCCGCCAGTCTTTGTTACCTTATCGATTAGGAAGGTACGAATTTCAGCGGCAAGTTTTTCTAAATCGGCAGCCGAAAGAGCAGCTAAATCTTTAGGAGACTTAATCTGCTCAATCATGGCTACAGTCTAAGGTTTCCAGGCTCAAATGTCCTGCGCTTTGATACTAGCTGGCTAGTAATGAACGCAACACAAATTGCATGATTCCGCCGTGACGGTAGTAATCAGCTTCGCCAGGCGTATCGATACGCAATTTAGCCTGGAAAGTTTTATCGCCAGCCTTAACGGTTAACTCCTTAGGTGATGGACCGTTATTAAGCGCATCAATACCGGTAATCTCAAAAGTTTCTTCGCCAGTTAAACCAAGTGATGCTGCTGTTTGACCTTCTAGGAATTGCAATGGAAGAACGCCCATGCCAATTAAATTCGAACGGTGAATACGTTCAAATGATTCGGCAATAACTGCGCGAACGCCAAGAAGTGCGGTGCCCTTTGCTGCCCAGTCGCGTGATGAACCAGAGCCATATTCTTTGCCTGCGAGGATCACTAACGGAATACCGGCTGCTTGATATGCCATTGAAGCATCATAAATTGTTGATTGCTTGCCGCCATCTAAGAAGTTACGAGTAAAGCCACCTTCGACTCCGTCAAGCAACAAATTCTTCAAGCGAATATTAGCAAAAGTTCCACGAATCATAATTTCGTGATTACCGCGACGAGAGCCATAAGAGTTGAAATCAACGCGTTCAATTCCGTGCTCAGCTAAATACTTACCAGCAGGTGAATCAGCTTTGATATTTCCAGCTGGTGAAATGTGATCGGTTGTAACTGAATCCCCCAAGATCGCCATTACGCGTGCTCCTGAAATATTAGTTACTGGCTTTGGTTGTGCAGGCATGCCATCGAAATATGGCGCCTTGCGTACATAAGTTGAATTCAGATCCCACTCAAAAGTGTTGCCAGTTGGCGTCGCTAGCGACTTCCAGCGATGATCGCCTTCAAAGACACTGGCGTAATCTTTCTTAAACATTTCAGATGAAATAGAAGCTTCAACAACGGCGGCAATCTCTTCTTGAGAAGGCCAGATGTCGCTTAGGTAAACATCGTTGCCAGCCTGGTCTTTTCCAAGTGAATCTTTTTCGAAATCGTGATTCATGGTGCCCGCGATTGCATAGGCAACTACTAGCGGAGGTGAAGCTAAGTAGTTCATCTTCACATCTGGGCTAATGCGACCTTCGAAGTTGCGGTTACCTGAAAGAACTGCAGTAACTGCTAGATCGTGTTCGTTGACTGCTTTGCTAACTTCAACTGGAAGTGGGCCAGAGTTACCGATACAAGTTACACAGCCATAACCAACTAAGTTAAAGCCGAGATCTTCCATGTATTTAGTTAGGCCAGCTTTGTCATAATAATCAGTTACTACTTTTGACCCTGGAGCCAGTGTGGTTTTAACCCAAGGCTTTGACTTTAAGCCCTTTTCAACTGCCTTCTTAGCAAGCAGCGCAGCACCAATCATTACTGATGGATTTGAAGTATTAGTACAAGACGTAATTGAAGCGATAACTACATCGCCGTTTGTAATCGTGGTGTCGGTTGCTCCAACTTTGATCGCAATTGGGTTAGCACTTGTCTTATCGCTTAAATAGCCAGGTAGTGACTTAGCTAGCGCTGCCTTTGACCCACTTAGAGCGATACGATCTTGTGGGCGCTTCGGACCAGCAATCGAAGGCACGATGGTTGATAGATCTAGCTCGATATGTTCTGAGAAACGTGGGGCTGCTGATGGGTCATGCCATAGACCTTGCTTCTTGGCGTAACTTTCCACCAAAGCAATTTGATCATCGCTACGACCAGTAAGGCGCAAGTACTTCAGCGTTTCGTCATCGATTGGGAAGATCGCAACTGTTGAACCATATTCAGGGCTCATGTTGCCGATAGTTGCGCGGTTAGCCATTGGTACGGCAACAACACCTGGACCATAGAACTCAACAAACTTACCTACTACCCCGTGCTTGCGCAGAATCTCGGTAATTGTTAGCGCTAAGTCGGTAGCAGTTGTGCCAACTGGCAATGAACCATTTAATTTAAATCCAACTACGCGAGGGATTAACATTGAAACCGGTTGGCCTAACAGAGCTGCTTCGGCTTCGATTCCACCAACGCCCCAACCAAGTACACCCAAACCATTAACCATGGTGGTGTGAGAATCAGTACCAACAACGGTATCTGGATAAGCGCGCAGAACGCCATCGACCTTACGAGTCATTACTACGCGAGCTAAGAATTCAATATTGACTTGGTGCACAATTCCGGTGCCAGGTGGCACAACTTTAAATTCATCAAAGGCCCCTTGGCCCCAACGCAAGAAACGGTAACGCTCTTGGTTGCGTTGATATTCAATATCGGTATTTTGCGTAAAGGAATCTTTGGTGCCAAATAAATCAGCAATTACCGAGTGGTCAATCACTAACTCAGCAGGAGCCAATGGGTTTACTTTGGCTGGGTCTCCCCCTAATTCAACAATTGCTTCGCGCATTGTTGCTAAGTCAACGATGCAAGGAACGCCAGTAAAATCCTGCATTACAACGCGAGCTGGCGTGAATTGAATTTCGGTATCTGGCTCAACTGCAGGATCCCAGTTAGCGAGTGACTTGATTTGTTCGGCGGTGATATTTGCGCCATCTTCGGTGCGCAGTAGGTTTTCCAGCAATACCTTCAAGCTAAATGGCAGCGTTGCTGCTTCAGGCAACTTCGTAATATCGAAGATCTGATAACTCTGACCGGCAACCTCAAGTGAAGTCTGGGCCTGGAAGGAATTCTTGCTCACTTGCGCCTCCTAGAAAGTATCTTGATGTCGAGATACTTTCCTAATCTATCGCAGAGCGGGTAAACAACGCAACCATTTCGATGTGGTGAGTCATCGGAAACAGATCAAATGCGCGCACATTAGTCAGCTGCCAACCAAGATCGTTAGCAAAAGCACAATCGCGGGCAAGGGCGGCTGGGTCACAAGCCACATAAACAATTCGTTGCGGATCTAATGCAGATATCTGGCGCAAAACCAATTGTCCGGCACCTTCACGAGGTGGATCGAGAATAACTACATCGGCTGAACCAATGCGTGGCATTATTTTTGCAACGTCACCTAAATAGATATTCACATTTGGCACATTTTCGAAATTAATCTTGGCATCGCCGATTGCACTTGAACTTGCTTCAACTAAATCTACTCGACCGCTTGGGCCAACGGCTGACAACGCCGCTGCCGTAAATAACCCGACTCCCCCGTATAGATCTAATACTTGATCGCCACTTTGTATTTCAGCAAACTGCATTACGGCATCAGTCAATACCGTTGGCGCCAACTTGTGGCTCTGCCAGAACGAGGAATGACTTACTTGGAAAGTATTTTCACCAACATTCTCGACCAGCTCTTTGGGGCCTTCAATAACTGCCGCATTTGCAATGATGCGATCACCTGAAATATTGGCACTAATTTCCAATTTTGTATTTGGCTGCCAAGTGCGAGATGTGATCTCGGCTAATTTCAATTCTGGCACACAAGTTAAGCAGTCAGCGATTTGAATTGAATTATGGCTGCGTGATCCAAAGAATCCAGCTTTGCCAGAACCATCAATGTTTAAAATTGCTCGAGTTCGCCAATGAAGTGGTCCAGCCACTTCTTCGACATCAACCTTTAGCTCCATTTTTGCAATGCGAGCGAATTGCTCATTAATCACTTCGCTCTTTAGGTTGCGCTGGCGAGAAATTGAAATATGTTGGAAATCGCAGCCGCCGCAACCCAAGCGATGGGCGTAACTACAGGGCGCTTTAACTCGATCAGCCGACGGCGCAATCACTTCAACTACATCGCCCCGATTAAATGACTTACCAGTGCTAGTTACTTCAACAACTACCGTTTCGCCTGGTATGCCATGGCGGATAAAGAAAACTGCGCCTTCATGACGGGCGATGAAATGGCCACCATGAGCTACTTTTTCAATGTTCGCTGTGAACCTTTCGCCCACTCTAAACGTCCTCTTTTTCGATTCAGCACGCTCAGTTTCCATAATTGGTAAGCCTAAGGGTGGTAGGTTGATCCTTGTGCATGTAGTAATCATGGGTTGCGGTCGCGTCGGGTCCTCGTTAGCCGCCGAACTTGAGGCCGCTGGCCATTCCGTCGCCGTAATCGATCAATCTCGCGAAGCTTTCCGCAGACTGGGCCCTGACTTTAAGGGTCGCACCGTCACTGGTGTTGGCTTTGATCGCGACACCTTGGTCGAAGCTGGAATCGAAACCGCGTCAGCTTTCGCCGCTGTCAGCAATGGTGATAACTCAAACATTATCGCCGCTCGAGTTGCTCGCGAAGTTTTCGGAGTCTCAAATGTAGTTGCTCGAATTTATGATTCCGGCCGCGCTGAAATTTACCAACGTCTTGGAATTCCCACAGTTGCCACCGTAGTTTGGGCGACCGATCAGATCTCTCGTCGCTTAATGCCTGAAGGAACTCGCTCTGAATGGCGCGATGCCACAGGCACGATCAGTTTAAGTGAAGTACATCCAGCCGCTGATTGGTATGGCTCTCCGGTCTTGCGAATTGAGAATGTAACCTCAGCCCGCGTTGCTTTCATTACTCGTTTAGGCGAAGGCTTGATTCCAGATGAACACACAGTTTTGCAAGAAGGCGATTTAGTTCACGTAATTGTTGAAGAAGGAAAACTCGCTGCCGTCGAAGCCGCCTTGGCTAAATCCCCCGAGGAGTCATAACGTGAGAATTGCAATCGCCGGAGCAGGAAACGTAGGTCGCGCTATTGCGCGCGAACTTCTAGATAATGGCCATCAAGTACTTTTGATTGACCGGGATCCAAAATCGCTGAAGATGGATAGCGTGCCAGATGCCGAATGGTTACTAGCCGATGCCTGCGAAATTACTTCACTTGATAAAGCAAAGCTTGATACCTGCCAGGTATTGGTTGCCGCAACTGGTGATGACAAAGTTAATCTGGTGGCCTCTTTATTGGGCAAGACTGAATATGGCGTACCCCGTGTGGTTGCTCGCATTAATCATCCAAAGAATGAATGGATGTTTGATTCATCTTGGGGCGTAGATGTTGCTGTATCCACACCAAGAATTATTTCCGCTCTCGTTGAAGAAGCTGTAAGTGTTGGCGATGTAGTGCGCTTATTCTCGTTCCGCCAGGGCCAAGCAAACCTAGTCGAACTAACGCTTCCGGATAACTCAACTTGCTTAGGCAAAACAGTTGAGGAGATTACTTTGCCGGAGAATTCGGCCCTTGCTGCAATCGTTCGTGATGGCCGAGTCATAACACCTAAACCACACGAAGTATTTACTGCTGGAGATGAATTGCTATTTGTCGCAACTGCTGAGGCACAAGACCTGCTTAAGCAATGCTTTATCGCTAGTTAATCTTTATCCTTCTCAGGCGGAATCGCTGCAGGTACTTTCTTAATGATCAACCACGAACCCCAGGCAACGGCGGCGAATAGCGGATAACCCATTACCAACCGCGCCGTGCCCAGCGCAGTTAGATTGCCCGTTTTGTAAAGTGGGTATTGCACGATTAAGCGGGATACAAATAAACCAACCCAGAGCCAGCTAGCCTTAATGTATGCGCGCTTACGATCGGCGACTTTGCGCCAATTCAAGTTCTCGCCCAAAATCGGACCGAGTACTAACCCCAGAATTGGAAATCCAACCAAGTTCGCAAGTAAATAAACCGAGCCATAGACAATGTTGATGATTAATCCAGGCAAGTAATAATCGACTGCCGAACCTGTTTTGCGTGCTAAAAATGCACAGAACACAACTCCGATTAATCCAGAAATAACATGTTGCAAAGTATCTTTCTTGGCTAAGCGCAAGATGGCCAAAATTAACGCTGTTATAACTGCTGCAGTTGCCGCCTTTTGTAGATCTTTACCGATATTAAAAGAAATTAGGAATACAAGTGCCGGTAAACCGGAATCTAATAAACCTTTTTTGCCGCCAAGTGCGTCAATTACTTTCTTTTGATCACTCATGGTTAAGCCAATCCAGTTGAGCCAAAGCCACCATCAGAGCGACCAGAACCAGGCAACTCTTCGACTTCTACGAAATCAGCATGCTCGACTTTTTGGAAAACTAATTGCGCAATACGATCGCCACGTTTGAACGAGATACTTTCGCGCGGGTCAAGGTTGATCAGAATCACTTGTAGCTCACCACGAAAACCAGCATCAATGGTGCCTGGTGTATTGACCATTGATACTCCGTGCTTAATAGCTAACCCAGAACGTGGGTGAGCAAAGGCGGCATAACCATTAGGAAGTGCAATGGCGATTCCAGTTGGGGCAAGAGCGCGCTCCCCTGGTTCTAGCGTTAAATCAACGCGTGTAACGATGTCTGCGCCGGCATCGCCACCTTTGGAGTACTTCGGTAGTGGCACGCCTGGATCAAGGCGCTTGATCAATACTTGCAGATCACTCATGGATTAATTTCAAACTCTGGATCTACAAAGGCCAATAACTCGGGGTTCTTGGCGACTTCCTTTAAGAAACCTTCAGGTGCTTTAGTTAAGAAGTGCGACATTGGCACGATTACAAATAGTGCTGCAGCTCTAACGGCAATCTCGCCCTCTGGTGAACCTAAGCGGCCAACAGCGGCGGAATAAACTTTTCGATTAACTTGGCCGGTAATTTCAGCGGTTATATACAGCGTCGTGCCTAGCGGAACCGGA
>Ga0114968_10001136_pt1 | contig 20222 bp, 17 predicted proteins | sample M_130807_EF_Meta_FD_87020 | JGI IMG/M metagenome (GOLD analysis project Ga0114968, IMG submission 87020) | Freshwater microbial communities from Lake Montjoie, Canada to study carbon cycling - M_130807_EF_MetaG | ecosystem: Environmental > Aquatic > Freshwater > Lake | place: Lake Montjoie...
CCGCGTGCATGCGTAGAATCCGGCGAGAAGGGAAACACGATGTTCTCGAACGTATCCATCATCCTGCTCGCGCTCGCGGTCGTTCATGCCCCGGCTTGCACCGAAGCGTCGCCCGGCACGCCTGCGCCGGCGTCTGCATCCGCACCGCAGGCACCATCGCCGCAGGCTCCCGCAGCCGCTTCCGCGCCGCAGGCCCGGCCCGCCGCCTCCGCACCGCAGGCGCCTTCCGGCATCCCGCTCCTCGTCGAGCCGCCGCTCGTCGATTTCGGCGTGGTCGCTCCCGGCACCAAGCACCCCGCGCGCTTCATGCTCCGCAACGCCGGCACCGAACCGCTCACCATTGCCCGTGCGCAGCCGAGCTGCAAGTGCACCGACATCTCCGACATCGCCGGCAAGACCATCCCGCCCGGCGGGCAGCTTGAGCTCACCGCGGCGCTCCAGGTGCCGAAGTCGCCGGGCGAGAAGGACGCCAAGGTGATGATCACCGTGGCCGGCAAGCAGGGCCTGGTGCTTGCCAAGATGGTGGCGGACGTCACGCAGCCGGTGCGTGCCACGCCCGCATACGTCGACGCGCTGAAGGGGGTGCAGGAGGGCGTCATCAAGCTCGCGTCCCTCGACGGCAAGCCCTTCAGGGTGACCATGGCCGGCGGCCGCGCGCCGGTCCTGGTGGGCTTCGATCCTGCCAAGGATGCACCGCGCGCCAGCTATGACCTCCGCTGGCGCACCGCCGACATCTCCGCCGGCCAGCTTCCGCAGTGGTGGGTGGTGGAGACCGACCGCACCGACTGCCCGCAGATTCCGCTGCGCATCCGTCATGAATCCACCGGCATCAAGTTCGATCCCGACCAGACCAAGCGCCTGTGGTTCCCGCCCGAGAGCATCGTCCTCGCGGGCGTGGTGAAGCCCGGGCAGACGGTGGATCTCGCCACCACCATCGAGTACCTGAATCCTGCGGCGCAGGGCGCCATCACCAACCCGGCGTGGGGCGACGTCAAGTCCATCGCCGCCCCCGGGAGCGACGGCACCGCGCAGCTCGTGGGTGCCACCAAGCGCTCGACGGACTTCGTCGACATCTCGTTCCGCTTCACGCCCGCGGCAGGACGCACGGGCTCGATGTACGTGCCCGTCTCGATCGAGACCCCCACCGGGAAGGGCACCGTCTACGTGGCGGTGACGGTCACCCCGTGACCTTCGACCCGCAGTCCGTCTCCATGCAGGACGCGTCCGGCGTCGCCGCGCTGCTCGACGCTGCCGCGGAACGCATGCTCGCCGATCCGCTTCGCCGCGGCTCGTCCGTGTTCCTCCCCGCGCGCGGACGCATCCTCCTGACGGGCGACCTGCACGACAACCCGGTGCACTTCCGGCTGGTGCAGGACCTGGCGCGCCTGGACCGCTCGCCTGACAACCACCTGGTGCTGCACGAACTCATCCACGGCGAGCGCCTGGTGAACGGCGTCGACCTGAGCTACCGCATGCTCTGCCGCGTGGCGCAGCTCCTCCTGGCGAAGCCCGGACAGGTGCACGTGGTGCTTGCCAACCATGAGCTTGCGCAGGTCTTCCGGCACCCCGTGTCCAAGGGCGCGGGCGACAACCTGGAACTCTTCGATGCCGGCCTCGACTGGGCCTTCGGCGACGACGCCACGCTGGTGGAGGAGGCGCTCGGGCGCTTCGTCCGCGCCATGCCGCTTGCCATCCGCTGCGAGAACGGCCTGATGCTCAGCCACTCGCTGCCTGCGCCGTTCGAGCGCACCGGGTTCGACCCGGGCATCCTGGACCGGCAGCTGGTGGACGCCGACTACGCGCTGCGCACCGGCGATGCCTGGAAGATGGTCTGGGGCAGGGGATGGACCCCGGAGCTCCTGGCCGATCTCGGTGCCGCATGGGGCGTGAAGCTCTTCGTCCTCGGCCATGCACTGGTCGAGCACGGCGCCGACGCGCCGTTCGACAACCTGCTCCTCCTCAACACCGACCACGAGCGCGCGCGCGTGGTTGCCGTGGATCTCTCGGAACCCGCGCCGAACGCGCACGACCTGGTCTCGGCTTCCGTTCCCCTCTCGGCGTACGGGACCGTCGATGCGTGAATCGATCCTGGCCATCGAGCTCTCGCAGCGCACCGGCAGCATTGCGCTTCGGCCGTGCGTGGATGCGGACGTGGCGGAGATGGCGGTTCCTCCTTCGGACGACGCCAACGACCACCTGATGGCCGCCATCGACGAACTCTGCCGCGCACATCGCGTGACGCCGCACGACCTGGCCGCCATCGCCGTGAGCTGCGGCCCGGGCGGGTTCACCGGCCTGCGCGTGGCCTGCGCCACCGCCAAGGCCATCGCCGACGTGACCGGCTGTGCCATCATCGCGGTGCCCAGCGCACTGTCCGCCGCGCGCGCCGCATTCCGCGCAGGCGAGGTGCCTGACGCCGGCTGCACGGTGGCGCTCGCCTGCAAGGAGCAGGACGCGTGGTGCACCGAGATTGCGTTCCATGCCGGCGCACCCAGCATCATCTCGGCGCGGCTCATGGGCGCCGGCGACGAAACCAACCTGCGCTGGCCCGTGGTCGCCGACAGGCACCTGACCCCCGCGCTTGCACGGGCCGCAGCCGCGCATGGCGGCGCGATCCCGGCCCGGTGGTCGGCCGCGGCCTGCCTGGAGGTGGGCGAGTCGCTCCTGTCCCGCGGTGAGCGCACCGATCCGCTCTCGCTTGGCCCCATCTATCCGCGGCCTGCAGAGGCGGTCACCCTCTGGGAGGCCCGCCACGGTGGGGATTCACCTGCTGCGGGTGGGCGGTAACTGCCTGCGCAGGCGGTCCTGCGCCACGGCGTGGGCCACCTGTTCCGTCTGCGCCGGAGTCCCCGCCATCTGCGCGGCGCAATTGACCACGCCGCCATCAAGCGCACGGCTTCGCCCGCCGATGCCCGGGGTGCCATGTCAAGCCGCCGCCCCCGATCGACGTCCACCCGCACCACCGCCACCGACCTGCGCGAGCGCTGCGAGCGCCTCGAGTCGCTCCTGAAGCGGACCCTCGACAGCCGCGCCCGCGCGCGCGCCGAGCTCGACCGCGCGCGCAGCCGCCTGCGCACCGCGGGCGACGATTTCGTGGTGGCGTTCGAAGCCATCGACGCCCGTACCGACGCCGCCGTCGCCGGTGCCGAACTGCGCGGCCTCCTTGGCCATGACCTGGACGTGGACACCACGCTCACCGTTGCCACCGAGCACCTGCTCGCCCGCTTCCGCCCGAGCAACGCGGCCATCTTCCTCTGCAACGGCCGCGGCGACCACGCGGTGGCCGCCTACGGCACCAACGACATCTCCCGGATCCGCGCGGAGTCGTCGATCGGCATCATCGCGCGCGAGACGTGCCCGCTCCTGGGCACCGAGCCCGTGGCGCACGTCTTCGAGAGCGCGCTGGAGATGGTTACCGTGCCGCCGCCGGGAGGCGGCGTCCTGGCCGGCCGTCGCGCCATCCTCTGCAACATGGCCCACCGCGGCGAGCGCTTCGGCGCCATCCTCCTCCTGCAGGACGAGTCCGCGCCGTGGCAGCCGAATGCCGCCGAAGTGGCCTCGGCCATCGGCTCGGTGCTCGCCGAGCAGATCGACCGGATCACGCGCATCGTGGTGCAGCGCAGCTCGCAGTGGCCGGGCGGCGCGTCCGACGCGGAGTGACCGCGCGCGGCGTCCGTCAGCCTGGGGTCGGCCCCGGGGCTGCGGCGTGCAGGTCGCTTCGCAACCAGGTTCACTTCGGCGGGCTGAGCGTCGCCAGGATCGTCACGCCGCCGGTGACCCGCTGGCCCACCGAGACGTGCGCCTGGACGTCGGCGGGGCGCGGCAGGATCAGCTCCGTGGTGGAGCCGAACTTGATCATCCCGTACCGATGGGCACGCCGGGCCTTGGTGCCAAGGCTCACCGGGCAGACGATGCGCCGGGCGATCGCGCCGGAGATCTGGCGCACGCCGATGCGCTCGCCGCTGGCGGTCGTCAGCACCATCATCGTGTTCTCGTTCACCTTGGCGCTCTCGGCGCTGCGCGCGTCCAGGTAGCGGCCGGGCGTGTTGACCACGCTCAGCACCACGCCGTCGCAGGGGAAGCGGTTGACGTGCACGTCGAGCACGCTCAGGAAGATGCGGATCACCTTCGCGGGTCCGCCGATCGCCTCGTGGTGCTCCACGTCGAACACCGCGGAGACCTTGCCGTCCGCGGGGCTCACCATGTCGTTGGGTGCGCTGGTCGCCGGCCGGCGTCCGAGCGGGTCGCGGAAGAAGGCAACGCCGGCAAGCCACAGGATGCCCGCCGCCGCCACGCCCCACCACCACTGCATCCACCAGCAGCCGCCGGCAGCCGCAACGGCCACGACGGACATGATGAACCACTCCTTGAACCCATAGCGGGTGAGCGTCATGCGCGTTCCACTCCGATGATCAGGTGCGTCCGGTTCAGGCGGTTGCCTTGCCGATGCCGAGGCCGATGCCGCCGATCACCAGGACGCCGCCGGCGAGGCCGCCGAGGACGTACATCCAGTTCTCCGCGACGAGCTTCGCCACGTCGGTGTAGTTGCCCACGGCCATCTCCGCGACGGCCCAGCCGCCACCGACGAGTGCCACGGCCGCCACGATCATGGCGCCGCCGGTGAATCCGGAGAACTTCGGGTCGTGCGCCTCGGCCAGGGTGGCGGTGCCGAAGGTCACGCCGGTGGTCCCGGCAGTGACGGGCGCCGCTTCCTCGGTCGCGGCCGCTTCGCCGCCGCCGAAGATGTCGGCCGCGTTCTCGGGGATCGAGGCGGCGTCGTCGCCACCCATGCTCTCCTCGATCATCTGCGCGCCGAAGAAGCTCTCGTCGCTCGAGATATCGAGCAGTCCGCTGCCGGAGCCGACGGCTTCGAGCTGCGTCTGGCCGGGGTTGAGGGCCATGGAGTCGTCCATGCCGCCGCCGGACTTGGCGCCGGAGGCCGCGGCGTCCATCATCATGCTCTCGGCGTTGCTGTCTGCGAGGCCGAGGCCGCCCATCGCGCTGCCACCGCTGCTTGCGGCCGGCGAGCGGGTCGGGGCTGCGGCGCGTGCCGCCGGTGCGGGTGCTGCCGGCGCGGGTGCCGGCGCATCGTCATCGGCAAGCATCAGGTCGTCGAGACCCATCGAGTCGTCGGCGCCGCTTGCGGCCATCGGGGCCATGCCGGCCATCGGCGCGGGGCCGTCGTCGAGGCGGAGTTCGTCGTCCAGGTTCAGGTCATCGCCGAGCCCGCCACCCATCCCGGGCGTCGTCCCGGGAACGGTGTCATCTATCAGTTTGTCCATACTCTCGGTGACGTACCCGCCGCCCATCGCCGGTGCGGTGCCGGGGCTGCTGTCCTCGAGGCGGAGTTCGTCCATGCCGCCGACCGAGCTGCCGCCGAGCTGCAGGCTGCTGCCGCCGCCGCTCGAGAGGTCGAGACCGTCGAGGTTGATGTCGCTTCCCATGTCCGCGTCGCCCGAAAGCTGGTCGATGGCGGAACGGCGGAAGAGGACCTGGTCCTTGTCGCGGAGCTCGACGAGCTGCCCGGCGCGGGCCATGCTCATCACCTCGTCCGTGGACTTGCGGAGCTTCTGGGCGGCTTCCTCGAGCGTGTAGAACAACTTGGCCATGGGGGGTCTTCCAAAGGTGTCTACCCGCCTCTCGGCGGGGGATGGCCGTCCGAGACGGCCGAGAGGGTCGTACGCTACATCCGGCCACGATCCGACTGCAAGCGAACCGACCGGCCCATGACCATCCGCAAGACCACAAACGCAGGTTCCATCAGGGTTGCCAACCCTCCCCAAGGGCCTGATTTAGGTGATCCGCAGGCCATTTGCAGCCTTCTGGAGGCGTGGTTTCCGGGGGCAGCCCGAAATCTGCCCTGGCGGACCGACCGGGCGGGCTACGGGGCGCTTGTCAGCGAATTGATGCTCCAGCAGACCCAGGTTTCCCGTGTGGTGGACGCGTTCGTCCGGTTCATGGCCCGGTTCCCGACGGTGGTTGCGCTGGCCGACGCCGAGGAGGGCGAGGTCCTCGCCGCCTGGCAAGGGCTGGGGTACTACCGCCGGGCGCGCTTGCTGCACCGCGCCGCGCGCGCCATCCGCGACGAGCACGGCGGCGTGGTTCCGGCGGATGCCGAGGCCCTGGCGGGGCTCCCGGGCATCGGGCGCTACACGGCCGGTGCCATCGCGAGCATCGTGTTCGGCGAGCGCACTCCCATCGTGGACGGCAACGTGCTGCGGGTTCTCTCGCGGCTTGCGGACCATCCGACGCGCATGGGCGACCCCGCCGCGGAACGATGGGCGTGGATCCAGGCGGAGCGCCTGGTGCAGGTCTCCGTCTCGCCGGCCGTGTGCAACGAGGCGTTGATGGAACTCGGCGCCACCGTCTGCACGCCCGCCGCTCCGCGCTGCGGTTCCTGCCCGCTCGCCGCCCGGTGCGCCGCCCGTGCCTCCGGCCGTGCCGCCGAGATCCCCGCGCCGCGCAAGGCTGCCGCCCGTCGGACGCTTCATTGGCATGCGCTGGTGGATGTCTCGCCAGAGGGCATCCTGATCGCGGAGCGCCCGGCCACCGGTCTCTGGGCGCGCATGCACCAGCCGCCCACCGTGGAGGCGGCGCACCCGCTCGAGGAAGCCGCACTCGCCGAGCAATGGGGTACCGCGGTCCGCCGTGTCGGTGCGTTCACGCACGTCACCAGCCACCGCGACGTCCGGTTCACGGTGTTCGTTGCCCACCGCGCAGGATCGCCCGCCGTGGAGGGCGCCCGCCGCGTGCCGATCGATTCGCTTGGATCCGTCGCCTTCTCCAACGCAGCCTGGCGCGTGCTCGAGTGCGCCGGTGTCCCGGTCAGGACGCCACCCTCGGCATCGGCTGGTCGCCGCGCTGGTCGCGCTGGTCGGAGCGCGCCGACGGATAGCTGATGCGCCCGTGGTAGATGGCGTTGAGGCTCTTGATCACCGAGTCCTCCACCGAACGCAGCTCGCGCAGCGTCAGCGGGCTGTCGTCGAACTGGCCGTCCACCAGCCGCTTGTGGCTGAGGTCGCGCACCAGCTGCTCGATGCGCGCCGGCGTGGGCTCGCTCAGCGTGCGGCTGGCGCTCTCCACGCAGTCGCAGAGCATCAGCACCGCGGCCTCGCGCGTGCGCGGCTTCGGGCCGGGATAGCGGAAGTCCGCCTCGTTCAGCTCGTCGTCGCCGGCCTTTCGCTGCGCGGCGTGGAAGAAGTACTCCATCAACGTGGTGCCGTGGTGGCTCTCGATGAAGTGCCGCACGCTGCGCGGCAGACGGTACTCGGCCGCGAGCTCCATGCCGTCCTTCACGTGTCCAACGATCACCAGCAGGCTCATGGCGGGCGAGAGGCGCTCATGGCGGTTGATGCCCGTCTGGTTCTCCACGAAGTACTCGGGCTTGTTCACCTTGCCGATGTCGTGGTACAGCGCGCCCACGTAGGTGAGCAGCCCGTCCGCGCCGATCGACTCCGCCGCGGCTTCCGCGATGTTGGCCACCTGGAGCGAGTGGTTCCACGTGCCCGGTGCGCGCCGCTGCAGTTCGCGCAGGAGCGGCTGCTTCGGGTCGCGCAGCTCGCCCAGGGTCAGGCCGGTGGTCACCGAGAAGAGCCGCTCGATCGTCGAGAGCAGTCCGATCACCAGGAAGCCCACGAAGAACGCGGTCACCACCGAGACCAGCGCATCGCCGAGCATCGGGACGACGGAATCCCCGTCGGCCGCGCCGTTGGAGATGCCGGCAAGGATCACCGCGATCCCGGCCGCCGCGCCGGAAGCAAGCGCCGCGGTCACGAGCGTCGAGCGGTGCCGCACGTCGCGCAGCGCGATCGCGAATGCCACCGACGAAGCGAGCGTTGCGAGGAACACGCCCGCGGGCGGATGCAGCGCGAAGATCGCCAGCACGCCCTGCAGCAGGATCGCCAGCAGCGAGACGCGGAGCCCGAAGACGATGGTGATGACGCCGGTCGCCAGGAGTCCGCTGCCGACCAGGCAGAAGAGGAGGGCGCGCGGGAAGATGCTCGATACCGGCGCGGTCAGCGCCAGCGGCAGGAGCGCAATGGCAAGGAGCGCCGCCAGGCGCTGCCAGTTGCGGAACAGCGCGGGCTCGTGCTCGGCCAGGTAGACGGAGAGGAGGAGCGCAAGCGCCAGTGCAAGTGCGCCGGCTTCGGCCAGCGAACCGAGGTAGCCGGCGGTGCCGCGGGACTCGGAGTTGCGGCGCTGCTCGTCGGCGGCCATCGCCACCTGCTCGGCGGTGAGCGTGTCGCCCGGCGTGAACACCGTCTCGCCGCGCGCGTGGATGCGCACCGTCGGCGCCACGGCATCGGCGGCGTCGTCGGCGGCGATCTTCGTGGCACCGGAGTCGAACGCCACGGTGGCGCGCGGCTCGGCGAGGATCGGGCCCACGGAGACGCGGGCAAGTTCCATCGGGAAACCGGCCTCGGCGGCTTCGGCAACCAGCCGTGCGCGCATGGGGGCGGGGTCGTCGGTGCGGAGCTCGATGGCGCCGCGCCCAAGCGTGCTGCTGCGCGCACGATCGCCCGGAAGGTCGGCACGGGGCGGGATCACCACCATCCGGCGTGCGGCGGTCGAGTACGCCTCGAACTCGGCGGGAGCCACCAGTGGAACGCCGCTGGTGAGGTTCGCCACCATGCGGTCGGTCCAGCGCTTCCACTGGTCCAGCTCGTCGGCCTGGTCCAGTTCCCTCAGCGCGCGGAAGCTTGCTTCGCCGAGCCCGTAGCGCTCGACCAGCGTTGCCGGGACTTCGGCCAGCGTGGGCTTGTCACGCAGCAGGAGCGGCAGTGCCTCGATCTCGCCGCGCATGCGGTCCAGGTAGTCGGTGTTGGCGGTGTAGACCAGCGGCGCGGCCTTGCGTGCTTCCTCGCGGCGCTCGCGGGTGGCGGTCTCGTCCACGTCCCGGTACTCGAGCCGGTTTGCGCGGCTGACGTCCACGCGCTGTCCCACGAACTCACGGGGCACCTGGCTGCTCCAGGAAACCACCGTGGCTGCCACGGCAACGAACACTCCCATCACCAGCACCGCGCTCATGTTGCGCTCGTCGCGCAGCCATGCCAGGATCGGCGAAGTCTGGCGGGGCAGCTTTCGGCGAAGGCGGATCCGCCGACCGGAGCGGCCTGGGCGGGAAGGTTGTTGTCCGAAGACCATGGGTGGTTGCTGGCGCGACCGGCGTCCCGGGAGGGATGCCCTGAAAAGTCTATCGGTCACCGCAGGGGATCGACCGCATCGATGGGTACCATCACGCTCGATGCATGACTGCGCCGCTTCATTCACACGCTCCGGGCCCTTTTATCGGTGCGCCGCGATCGGCGTGGCTGGATCGTTGGCTGCGCTGGCCGGCTGCGCGAGCCCGGACGCCGCAAGCACCAACGTCCGCGGGGAAGGCGACCAGTTTGCGCCCGCGCTGGTGCTCTCCGGTGCGCCTGCCGACGCAGCCGTCGGCGGCATGCGCTCCCCCACGGCGGGCTACCAGGCGCGACCGTTGGTTCCCGCCGCGGACGGTGTCCGCTGGTCCGACGTCAAGATGGCCATCCGCAACGTCGCGGAGCACAATTTCCTCGGCGTGCAATCGATCGTTGCCACCGACGCGCTCGTCACGGCGGCGATCGTCTCGGCCGATGGCCAGCGCGGCTCGGTCCGCGTGACCAAGGGTGCCGCCGGCGAGATCGCCGCGCAGGTGCAGTTGGGCACGTTCCCGGATTCGAAGGTCGACGGTGCGTTCACGCAGGAATTCGATCGCGAGATGCGCCGCCTCGGTGCGATCGCCCAGCCGCAGGCGTGATCTGCGCGCGGGCGTGATCGCGGCTCTGGCGTGATCGCGCTCAGGCGTGGATCGCCGGCGCATGCGCCGATGTCCGCGACGCAAGCGCACGCTCGAGCATCCGCGCCGCACGCAGCAGCCGGTCTTCCTCGAACGCATTCGCCTGCAGCTGCACGCCCACGGGGAGCGCCTTGCCGTCGCGCATGGCGAAGCCCGCGGGAATGCTGACCCCGCAGATGCCCGCGATGTTCGTGTTCACGGTGTAGACGTCGCAGAGGTACATGGCCAGCGGGTCGGCGTTGGCGCCGAAGCCGAACGCGGGCGTCGGCGCGGTGGGGCCAAGCAGCACGTCGCAGGCCGTGAACGCACGGTCGAACTCCTCCTTGATGCGCCGGCGCACCTGGAGCGCGCGCTTGTAGAACGCGTCGTAGTAGCCGCTGGAGAGCATGTAGGTTCCCAGCATGATGCGGCGCTGCACCTCGGGGCCGAAGCCTTCCGAGCGGCTGCGCGCATAGAGCGTGAAGAGGTCCTCGCCGGGCTTGAGCTGCGCACGGTGCCCGTAGCGGATGCCGTCGTAGCGGGCCAGGTTGCTCGAGGCCTCCGCGGGCGCGATCACGTAGTACGTGCTGATGCCCACGTCGGTGAGCGGCAGCTCCACGTCCACGATCGTCGCGCCCATGGCGCGGTATGCATCGGCGGCAGCCTGCACCGCGGCGTTGACCTCGGGGTCGTTGGCATCGCTCACGTACTGGCGCGGGATGCCCACGCGGAGGCCTTCCCAGGGCTGCTCCACGGTGGTGGCCAGGCGCGTCGGCGGTCGGTCCGCGGTGGTGCTGTCGCGCTCGTCGACGCCGCTCATGACGTCAAGCAGCAGCGCCGCATCGCGCACGCTGCGCGTCATCGGTCCCACCTGGTCGAGGCTCGATCCGAACGCCACCAGGCCCCAGCGGCTGATGCGTCCGTACGTGGGCTTCAGGCCCACGATGCCGCAGAGCGAGGCCGGCTGGCGGATCGATCCGCCCGTGTCGCTTCCGAGCGCGGCGGCGCAGAGACCCGCGGCCACCGCCGCGGCGCTTCCCGCACTGCTTCCGCCCGGCACGCGCGACGCGTCCCACGGGTTGCGCACGGGGCCCCATTTGCAGTGTTCGCCGGAGGAGCCCATGGCGAACTCATCCAGGTTGGTCTTGCCCGTCACGATCGCGCCCGCGTGGAGCAGGCGCTCCACGGCGGCGGCATCGAACGGCGAGCGGTAGTTCTCGAGCATCCGGCTCGAGCACGTGGTGCGCCCGAGCACCGTCGCCAGGTTGTCCTTCACCGCGATCGGCATGCCGGCAAGCGGCGGCAGCGGGCGCCCGGCGCGCGCATCGGCGTCCACCTTGCGCGCGGCTTCCATCGCCTGCTCCTCGAACACCTCGTGGTACGCGTTGAGCTGCGGGTTGTGCGTGCGTGCGCCGGCCATCATGGTGGCGCAGATCGACTCCGCGGTCACCGAGCCGTTCGCCACGGCATCGCGCATGGCGGTCATGTCCATGCTTGGGGCGATTGCCATGTCAGTCTCCCTCCGCAAGGACCTTGGGCACCGCCAGGAACCGGCCCTCGACCGCCGGTGCGTTCATGAGCACCGCCTCGATGGGCAGGCCGTCCACCGGCACGTCCTCGGCCAGTCGGTTGTGGCTCTCGAACGGATGGGCCATCGGCTCCACGCCCGCCAGGTCCACGGCGTCCAGCTTGGCGATGTGCCCGAGCACCGCCGCCAGCTGCGTGCGGTACTGCTCGATTCGTTCCGGGGCCACCTCGAGCCGCGCGAGCTTGGCCACGTGCGTGACCTGCGCGGCCGTGAGTGCCACCTGTGTGCTGGCCGGGGTGTCTGGCATGGCGTGGAAGTGTACGAAGACCCGCTATCTTGGCGCGCTCCATGGCAAAGAGCGAACTCGCGATCGGCATCGACCTCGGCGGCACCAACATGAGCGTGGGAGTGGTCGATCGCCGCGGCCGCATCGCGGGGCGTGCCAAGAAGAAGACCAAGGCGCACGAAGGCAAGGACACCGTCGTCGAGCGGCTGGTGGTTGCCATGGAAGCCGCCTGCGAGGACGCCAAGGTCAAGCTCTCCGACATCCGCACCGTGGGCATCGGCGCGCCCGGCCCCGTGGACTACGAGCGCGGCGTGGTCATCACCGCCGGCAACCTCGGCTGGAAGAACGTGCCGCTCGGCGAGATCCTCCGCAAGAAGGTGGGCATCCCGGTGAGCGTGGACAACGATGCCAACGTCGCCGCGTGGGGCGAGGCAACCGTGGGCGCCGGCGAGGGCTCCGATTCGCTGCTTGCCGTGTGGGTGGGCACCGGCGTGGGCGCCGGCATCGTCGTCAACCGCGGCTTGTGGCGCGGTGATCTCTGGACCGCGGGCGAGATCGGCCACGTGGTCGTCTATCCGAACGGCCAGCCCGGAAGCCGCAAGCTCGAGGAGTTCTGCAGCCGCACCGGCATGGTGCGCTCGCTCACCACGCTTGCGGGCCTGCATCCGGACTCGCTCTTCAGCAAGGCGCTCGCCAGGCACATGGAGGAGGGCAAGGTCGGTCCCATGGGAAGCGGCGCCCTCGCCGAGTGCTACCACGCGGGCGATGCGCTCGTCTGCGAGGTGGTGAACTCGGCAGCCGACCTCCTCGGCTGCACCATCGCCAACTGGATCACCATGATGTCGATGCGCACGGTGGTCCTCGGCGGCGGCGTCTCCGAGGCGCTCGGCAAGCCCTACCTCGAGCGCGTCGAGGAATCGGTGCGCCGCCACGTCTTCCCGTCGGCGCTGGCACCGAAGGTCAACCTGCGCCTCACCAAGCTGAAGGACGATGCCGGCGTGCTGGGAGCGGCGATGCTTGCGTGGCAGGCGCTCGGGTGAACGACGCGCGCGGGCGGACCGGGTCACCAAACGAAAGCGGCCACGGCAGATGCCGTGGCCGCTGTGTTTCGTGGTCTCTGTGCCTGCAGCGCGTTGCGCCCGGTCACTTGCGGTTGGCGGCCGCCATGCGGAAGGCCAGCTTCAGCGACTCCAGGTAGATCCAGACCAGCGTGACCATCAGTGCGTAGGCGAAGTACCACTCGTACTCCTTGCTCACGCGCGAGGCCACCGCGTTTTCGATCATCTGGAAGTCGATCACCAGCCAGAGCGAAGCGACGATCAGGATGAAGCCGTTGATGGCCACGCCGACCCACGCGCCCTGGCCGCCCTGGAGCGCGCTCTGCAGGCCGAGGCCCGGGATCTGCACGCCGAAGAGGCCCAGGATGAAGGCCGCGAGGTACATCAGGCCAATGCCGATCGTCAGCGTGGAGATCACCGCCACGAAGGTGCCGGTGGGCTTGATGAGGCCCGCGCGGTAGCAGATGAGCATGGCCGCGGTGATGGCCAGGGTGATGACGAACGCCTGCATGCCGAGCCCGCCGAGCGTCTTGATGCCGCGGTCGGCGAGGACGGCGTCGAGGAGCAGGGCCGTCACGCCGAGCATGGCGCCCTGCGTCACGCTGTAGAGCGGGGCGCACCAGTACGCGCGCTCCGGCTTGCGCCAGAGGGCGAAGAAGCAGACGAAGCTCGCCACCAGGGAGCCGATGAAGACGCCCACGATCGCGCCGTTGCCCACCGCGCGCACCAGCGCCGCGCCTCCGATGCCGCCGACGATCGCGAGCGACACGGCGAAGGCCGTCTTCTGCGCGACGCCTGCAACCGTGGCGGGGTTGGCGACGGGACGCGCGTGCGAATCTGCCATCAGCTGGTCATCTGCCAGCACCGGATTGGATGAACGGAGTTCAAGCATGGTTCCGTCATTGTATGCCGCCCGGAACGCACAGGCCCCGCGACGCGCGTTTGTGCGCCGCGGGGCCCGTGATTCGCGTCCGGGTCCGGTTACAGCACTTCCGCGGCCAGGCTCGCCAGCTCGCTGCGCTCGGTCTTGGAGAGCGTGACGTGTCCGGCGATGGTCTGGCCCTTCATGCGCTCGATGGCGTGCGCCAGGCCGTTCGATGCGGCGTCGAGGTACGGGTTGTCGATCTGCCCGATGTCGCCGCACATCACGATCTTGGTTCCGTCGCCCACGCGGCTGATGATGGTCTTCACCTCGTGCGGGCTCAGGTTCTGCGCCTCGTCGACGATCATGAACTGGTGCGGGATGCTGCGGCCGCGGATGTAGGTGAGCGGCTCCATCACCAGCTTGCCGGTGGCCATCAGCTGGTCCATCCGCTGCTCCGTGCTCTTGCTGTCGGCATCGCCCTGCGTGCCGCCGGAGCGGGTCGAGAGCAGGTAGCCGACGTTGTCGAAGATCGGCTGCATCCACATGGAGAGCTTCTCGTCCTTGTCGCCGGGCAGGTAGCCGATGTCGCGGCCGAGCGGCATGATGGGCCGCGCCACCAGCAGCTTGTCGAGGCGCTCCTCCTTGATGACCTTCTGCATGCCCGCGGCGATCGCCATGAGGGTCTTGCCCGTGCCCGCGGGGCCGATGAGCGTGACCAGCTTGACATCGTCGTCGAGCAGCAGGTCGAGCGCCATCGTCTGCTGCACGTTGCGTGCCATCACGCCGTAGACCGGCTTGCGCGGCCCGGTGACGGGGATGAGGTGGCCGGTGTTGCCGAGCACCCGCGCCAGGCCCGTGTGGCCCGGATCGGTCCGGTCCACCAGGATCACGAACTGGTTCGGCACCAGCGATTCCACGTCGAGCTTCTCGCCGTCCGGCGTGCGGGCATCGAGCCCGGCGAGCGCCGTGCGCGGGAGCTGTCGCTCCTGGTACAGCGAGTCGATCAGGTCGTTCGTCACCTGCACCGTGCAGTACCCCGAGTGCAGCCAGTCCGCATCCACGCGGTCGGCCTCGAAGTCCTCGCAGGAGATGCCCAGCGCATCGCACTTGACGCGCGCGTTGATGTCCTTGGTGATGAAGATGGTGCGCAGCCCGCGCGCCTTCAGCCCGGCGGCCACGCTCAGGATCAGGTTGTCGTTCTTGTCGAGCTCCAGCCCGCGCTCGCCGGTCATCGGCTCCACGCGTGCCACGCGGATCATGCCTCCCTGCTCGTTCCAGCGGACGCCCTCGAAGAGGTGCCCGAAGCTCCGCAGCTTGTCCAGCGAGCGAATGACCTGGCGCGAGTTGCGGCCCGTCTCGTCGTTGTTCTTCTTGAACTTGTCCAGCTCCTCGATCACCGTCAGCGGGATGACGACCTCGTGCTCCTCGAACTTGAAGATCGACTGCGGGTTGTGGAGCAGCACGTTCGTGTCGAGCACGAAATGCTTCTTCGTTGCCGTCGCTCCCTGGGCGGCGGACTGCTGGGTGCTTCGGGCCTCGGACGCGTCGCGGGCGGTGTGACTGGTCAACGCGCGATCCTCTGGATGTCGGGGCCTGGGGCCCCTCGGGTGCTGTCCGGCCAAGGGGCCGGCGCCTTCGGGCCGCATCCGTGCGGTCCGCACTGCTGTGGTGAAGGGTGCGGTATCCGGAGGACCCCGTCAAGGGGTTTCCGGACGATTGAACGCTACTCTTGCCATTCATGGCCCGCCAGCCCGCACGTCGCCCCCGTCCGCAGGCTCCTTCGCCCCGCACCCGTCGCGAGGCCCGCACGGCCTCCGGCAAGCCTTCCACCATCGGGGCGCTCGCCCAGGCAATGGAGGGCGTGGCGCCCGCCCGGCTGGCAGAGTCCTGGGACAACGTGGGCCTCCTCCTCGGCGACCGCGCCGCGCCGTGCGGCCGCGTGCTGGTGGCCGTCGACTGGACCGCCGCGGTGCTCGAGGAGGCGCTCGCGCTGCGCGTCGACGCCGTGGTCAGCTACCACCCGCCCATCTTCGACGCGCTGAAGCGCCTGTCCTCGGACGATCCGAAGCAGCGCACCCTCCTCGACGCCGCGCAGGCCGGCATTGCGCTGCTCTCGCCGCACACTGCGCTCGATGCCGTGAAGGGCGGCGTCAACGACTGGCTCGCCGAGGGCATCGCGGGCGGTGCCGAGGCCATCGCCTTGAGCGCCGGATTCGAGCCGCTCCGTCCCGCGTCAACGCTTCCGAAGGGCGAGGCGTTCAAGCTGGTGGTGTTCGTTCCCGCCGAGGCCTCCGCGCGCATGCGCGAGGCGCTCGCCCAGGCGGGCGCCGGTGCCATCGGCAACTATGACCACTGCTCCACGCGCGGCGACGTCACCGGCACGTTCCGCGGCGGGCCGGGCTCTGACCCGGCGGTCGGCACACGCGGCAAGCTCGAGGAAGTCCGTGAGGAACGCATCGAGACCGTCACCTCCGCCGAGCGCCTGCCGTGGGCCGTGGCTGCGCTGCGCGCGGTGCATCCGTACGAAGAACCGGCATTCGAGATCCACGCGCTTTCCGCGCGCCCCTCGCTCGACGAAGGCGCCGGCCGCCTGCTGACGCTGCGCGCGCCCGCCACCGTGCGCGAGATCGCCGCGCGCCTGCGTCGCCATCTCGGCACGCGCCGCATCGACTGCGCCTGCGCGCCGGGCACCGAAGGCGCGCGCCATGCGCGCATCGCGCTCTGCCCGGGTGCGGGAGCGTCGTTCCTGCCCGAGGCCGCGGCGCGCGGCGCCACGCTCCTCGTCACCGGCGAGGCGCGTCACCACGACCACCTTGCCGCCATGGCGGCGGGCGTGACGCTGGTGCTCCCGGGCCACACGCAGACGGAGCGCGGCTACATGCCGATCCTCGCACAGCGACTTGCTCGCTCGCTTCCCGGTGTCTCGTTCACCACGTCGCAGGCGGACCTGCCGCCCGTCACCGATGCGTCGGGGCGCGCGGCACCGGGACCAGGCGCGCGGCCGCGTCGACCACTTCGCTGAGGCGGCGCACGCTCGCGTCGGCACCGATGGCGGCGGCCAGTCCGGGGTCGAGCGCGAACGGTCGTCCGCCCACCAGGAGCGACACTCCTGCGCACTCCGGCGAGGCCTTGAGCGCGCTTGCCAGCTCCATCATCGAACGGATCGAGAGGTTCGTGCCTGCGCCCGCCACCACCAGGTGGACCCTGCTTGCCGGGTCGGCGGACGCGGCCTCGATCGTCATCACGATCTCGGAGCTCGGCATGTCCGCGCCGAGGAATTCCACCTTCCAGCCGTCGATTTCCAGCAGGTCCGACGCCATCCGGATGACGAGGTCATGCATGTCCCCGCCCACCGCGAAGCAGATGGCGCGCCGTCCATCGGCGGGCTTCGCATCCGTGGCGGCGCGCAACTGGGCAACGATCGTCCGCGTGGCGGCGGTGCAGAAGTGCTCGTCGGCGATCGATGCCTCCTGCACGTGCCACATCCGGCCCACTTCCGCGAGCGCCGGCGACACGATCTGTTCATAGATGGCCGAGAGCGTCATGCCGCCGCGCAGCGCGTCCATGGCGAGCTTGGTCGCCTCGTCCGGGTCGCGCTGCAGGAGGTTCAGCAGGTAGAGGCGCGCCAGCGTGGCGTCCCGCGATCGCTCGGCCAGCAGCCCGGGCTCTTCCGCGCAGGTGCTTGCCACCGCCTCGTTCGCGGCGGCCGTGAATCGCCGTGCGCGTTCCTTCACCGGCGCTGGCAACTCCGCATCCAGGGCGGCGGCGATCGACGCCAGGTGGTTGCGGACGTCATCCTCCGGCACGTGGCGCGCGCGAAGTGCCGACACCGACGACGCGGCATGCCCGCCGTAGAGCTGCGGTCGGTCGCAGGCCATGGCCTCGACAAGCTGTGCCAGCCGCGATGCGGCCTCGGTCTTCCAGATGCGCCGTCCGCCCGGACCGTAACGCTCGTCCATGGTGGGATCGCCGTCGAAATGCGCGTCCACCGCCAGGTCGGCCAGGCCGCGGCGCAGCTGGTCGAGTTCGGAGGCGTGCTGGCGCGCGAGGGGGTCCATCGACGTGGGATTCGCGTGGCGCGGCGTAACGGATTCGCCCGGGCGATGGCACCGAAGCCGGGGCGGGGGTTAGCCAGCCCAGCTCGTCCGTGATGCCCGCTCAGCCGCGGTAGCGGCCGAGCACCATCGAGGTGTTGTGGCCGCCGAAGCCGAACGAGTTGTTGATGGCGAAGTCGAACTTCGCTTCCTGGGCGGTGTTGGCCACGAAGTTCAGGTCGAAGCCCTCGTCGGGGTTCTCGAGGTTGATGGTCGGGGGCAGGATGCCCTCGACGATCGCCTTGACGGTGGCCACGGTCTCGATGGCGCCGGCGCCGCCGAGCGTGTGCCCGGTGACGCTCTTGGTGCTCGACATCGCGAGCTTCGACGCGTGCGCGCCGAAGAGCGACTTGACCGCCATGACCTCGGCCTTGTCGCCGAGCGGGGTGCTGGTGCCGTGTGCGTTGATGTAGCGGATGTCCGAGGCGTTCACCTCGGCGTCCTTCAGCGCGAATTCCATCGCCTTCTGGGCGCCGCGGCCCTCGGCATCGGGCGCCGCGATGTGCGACGCATCGCCGGTGACGCCGAAGCCCATGAGCTCCGCGTAGATGCGCGCGCCGCGCTTCCTCGCGTGCTCGAGCTCCTCCATCACCACGATGCCCGCGCCTTCGGCGAGGACGAAGCCATCGCGGTCGCGGTCGAATGGACGGCTGGCGCGCATGGGGTCGTCGTTGCGGGTGCTGAGGGCCTTCATGGCCGCGAAGCTGCCCACGCAGAGCGGGGTCACGGCGCCTTCGCTGCCGCCGGCGACGATCACGTCGGCATCGCCGCGCTGGATCATGTGGAACGCCGCGCCGATGGCATGGCTTCCGGTGGCGCAGGCGGTGGCAGTGGCGATGTTCGCGCCCTTGAGGCCGAAGCGGATGCTCACGTTGCCCGCAAGCGCGTTGACCATGAGCTTCGGCACCACGAACGGGCTCACCGAGCGCGGTCCCTTGTCGAACAGCTTGCGCAGGCCCTGCTCGATGGTGTCGATGCCGCCGATGCCGGAGCCGATGGCCACGCCGTAGCGGTAGGGGTCGCCCTGCGAGAAGTCCATGCCGCTGTCTGCGACGGCTTCCTCCGCGGCGCACATCCCGAACACGCTGAAGCGGTCCATGCGGCTGATCGACTTGGGGTCGATGCGCTTCTCGGGCTCCAGGTCCCGGACTTCACCCGCGAACGTGACGCTCCACTCGGGAGTGGGCGTGAAGCTCTTGATGGGACCGATGCCTGATCGGCCCTCCACGAGCGACTTCCAGAACTCGGGCACGGTGTTCCCGACGTCGGTGACGGCACCGAGGCCGGTGATGACGACGCGTCGGAGGGTGATCGTCCGCATGGGAGTGGAGTGGGGTATCCGGGGAAGAAATGCGCTCCGGCCCCCCACCCGCGAAGGGGGTGGGGCCGGAGCGCAGGGGTCTCAGCGGGCCCGGCCCAGGGTCACTTCGTGCCCTTGGCCTGCATCTGGTCGTGAATGAAGTCGACCGCGTTGCCGACGGTCAGGATCTTGCTGGTCTGGTCATCCGGAATCTGGATGTCGAAGCGCTCTTCGAGCTCCATGACCAGCTCCACCAGGTCCAGGCTGTCAGCGTTGAGGTCGCTGGTGAAGTTCGTGTTGCGGTTGATCTTGTCCTTGTCCGCCGAAAGCTTCTCGGCGACGACGACAATCACCTGCGGCTCAATCTCATCCTTGGTCACTGCGCTCTCCTTTGAGAGGGTTGCGGGCGGCCGGAGGTTTCCGGCCCCTGGGTGAAGTGGGGGAATATAGCGGATCCTTTGGGAGTCCGGCGGGGTGGGATCCGCGATCCCGTGGCCGGAAACATCGGCCACGGCGGGGCTTGCAGCCACACAATTTGCGTGTGGCGGCGTACCCGTCGGTTCACATGGGAAGGCCGCCGTCGACCACCAGCACCTGGCCGGTGACGTAGCCGGCATCGTCGGCGGACAGGTAGGACACCGCCGCGGCAATGTCCTCGGGAATGCCCAGGCGGCCCACGGTGATGTGCTCGCAGACCTTCTTCTTGTCCTCGGGGCCCAGGAAGGAGGTCATGTCGGTCTCGACGAAGCCGGGAGCCACCACGTTGGCGGTGATTCCCTTGGCGCCCAGTTCCTTGGCCACGCTCTTGGTCAGGCCGATCACGCCCGCCTTGGCGGCCGAATAGTTGGCTTGGCCCTTGTTGCCTTCCACGCCGCTGACGCTGCCGATGTTGACCACGCGGCCGAACTTGCCGCGGAGCATCGGGCGCGCGGCGGCGCGGCAGGCGATGAAGACGGAGCGGAGGTTGACGTTGACCACCTCGTCGAAGTCGGCGTCGGACATGCGCATCAGCAGGCCGTCCTTGGTGATGCCGGCGTTGTTGACCAGGATGTCCAGGCGGCCGTGCTTCTCGGCAACTTCCTCCACCAGGCGCTGCACCGCCGCGCCGTCGGAGAGGTCGCAGGTGCGGTGCTCGCAGGAGCCTCCGTCCGCGGCGATCTCCGCCTCGAGGGACTTGAGCTGCTCGGCGTTGCGGGCAACGGCCACCACGTGGCGGCCATCCTTCGCAAGGCGCTTGGCGATGGCGCGGCCGATTCCGCGGCTGGCTCCGGTGACGATGGCGACGCGCTTGTCCA